>Ga0172379_10001996_pt1 | contig 37933 bp, 31 predicted proteins | sample GrowelOW334metaG_FD_119756 | JGI IMG/M metagenome (GOLD analysis project Ga0172379, IMG submission 119756) | Groundwater microbial communities from an aquifer near a municipal landfill in Southern Ontario, Canada - Groundwater well OW334 metaG | ecosystem: Environmental > Aquatic > Deep... | reverse complement strand
GGTTTTTGGACCTCAACGGATACTGATCAGGCAAACGCAAAAGGCAGAACCCTTAATTTTGAAAACAATCAGGAAAGCCCGGAAATTAAAGTCAAGAACACCGGGTTCTCGATCCGCTGTGTAAAAAACGAGGATAATTCCACCACTCTGCCTACTGTTAATACCTATCCGGTTATAGGAATTACTTCTTTCTCAGCAGAAGGGAGGGGCAATCTCATTTCCAATCATGCACCATCCGCGTTGGTAAGGGGAATCTGCTGGTCGACAAGCCAGAATCCAACCCTTTTGGACCATAATGCCGGCCTGAGTGAGGGATTGGGAGAATATACCGTTACCCTTTCCGGGTTAACCGCCGGTACCACCTATTATTACCGTGCTTTTGCTACAAATGCAGCGGGAACCGGATATGGCGCGGAACTAAGTTTTACCACACTTGAAGGAGGAACTTTCACGGATTCGAGGGACACCAGAACCTACCATTATGTAAAAATCGGAGGTCAGTTCTGGATGGCCGAGAATCTGGCATATCTGCCGGTTGTAAGCCAGCCGGCAAGCATGTCAGCGACCGATCCTCACTATTATGTATATGGTTATGACGGTACGGATGAAAATACCGCAAAAGCAACCGCCAATTATTCAACTTACGGGGTCCTTTACAATTGGGCGGCTTCTTTAGCTGCCTGTCCTGCCGGATGGCACCTGCCTAACAAAGCCGAATTTACGACCCTGATTGACCACATGGGGGGTGATGCCATCGCCGGATACAAAATGAAATCCATGCATGGCTGGAATGATAATGCCGGGAAAAACGGTAATGGGGATAATTCGTATGGGTTTACGGCATTACCCGGAGGTGACCTGGAAGGCACGGGTGTATTTCTCAACCTAAAGGACTATGGATCATTTTGGACCTCAGGGGCCGATGGTGATGCCAATGGATTGATGTGGCTCCTTGACAATTTTAATGTCGGGGCTTTTCTGCACAGCTACCCAAAATCCATCGGGGTATCCGTACGTTGCATAAAAAACTAATTTGTAATTCATTAAATATGAAAACCGGGATAAATGAAAACCTGAAGAGAAAGGATGATGAATCTCCGTTTGTGATCATGAAATTGAATTGGAGATACCATCATGTTGGTATTCCGACTAACACCGGTCACTCAAAAACCTCATCCATGGCAACGAAATTCTTGGAGTTTTCCAGTTTCACCCCGTCAATTGCACCCAGTCCTGAAAAAGCGAAGTGAATTCCCTTGATTTTGCCTATGTTATTGACCTGATGCGAGGAGTAAACTTTTGATTTTCCGACATATATGGTCACCGTATTTCCAGAGACTACCGATTTGAAAGTGTTCCATCTGTCTGATATATACTCGAAATCTGTGAGATCGGGATAAGTTTTCATATTATCGGCTCCGGAAAATCCCAGCTTAAAAAAAGCTGAACAGCCCAGGTCTCCAATCGTAAAGAAGTGCTTGCCGCTTTCCCCAACGATAAAAACCGTACAATACCCGCAGGGTTGAGTTCCCAGGCTGGTTGGGGGATTGCTGATGCTTCCGGAAATAGTGTAATCATCGCCATAAATTGGACCAAGGTCATTAACAAAATAATAACTGGTGAAGATTGCCGAGTTAGGTTCGAGGTTTTGGGTGTTCACCATCTGCTCGGTGACCTGGAGGACCCCGTCATGAATGATTTTGCTGTTTTTTATGTACAGTGGAACCAGCTGCAGTCCAGTATGACGGAGCAGAGCCGTCCAGCCCGAAGTCTTGATGTATACTCTCTTTTCGCCAATAACCTGGTGATCGGCGATGAATTTGCACAAATGGTAGCCCGGATAACAGTAAATGGCTGTTGTATGTTTTTGTACCGGATCAACCCGGATAATTTCGTCCTCATTCCAGTAAAGTTGCAATCCAAGGCTATCCGGCCTGTATTTTCCGAGATCATAGTCGATTTGAATAGTAGCCGGAACTCCGGTGATATCGGTGTTACGAATGTTAAACCTGATGTCTTCCGGATGTATGGGCCGATGAGTAAGAAGTGCCCGGGATCCGAAAAAAATGAAGACTAAAACTACGACTATCCCGGCAGCATAAACCCACCAAATGGGTCCTTTCACGGAAGCAATGACCGGAGGATTGGGTTTGGAAATATTGGAAATATCATCACAGGTGCAGAAAGAATGCCAGGTATCGAAACCGATATATTTTGCCAGTGCATCCAACGTTACCTTTTGAGGCTTATACCGGTCGGGCGCTTTAAACAACCTCGATAGTGTGGAAACACTTAGTATGATTTTCGTTTGCTCTTCGATCAGTAAACTCAGTTGTTCATAATCACGCTTGGTCCAATCTTCCCAGTCACCAAGTCCGGATTTTTCAACCACCAGGTTAAGGCATCGTTTAAGCTTGTTTTCAATCCCGGTCATGCGGAAAAAATTAAACCGATTCTAAGTTAATGTATTTTTTAAAGTCAGATAAAGATTTGCCAAATTTGTAAGATATCATGGTAAAGGCAGTACGGCTTTAGCATCCTTTGATCACTTTTTGATCCGTTTTTACACACCGAATGATACATGGAATAGCCGGATGAAGGCTTACTTTATCTTGTTAAACATAGATCGGATCGTTATGGGTAAGAAAGTACTTCTATTCCTGCTTGTTCTTTTGACCTTTTCCTGCAAACCCCGGGTGACACCCGGTGAAGAAATTCAGTCTGTCTTATCTGTTATCGATTCCAATATCGGATGGGCAAAAACAAAAGATACAGCACTTTTATACAGCACCATGATCCGGTCCGATGATCTCTTTTTTTTTCAACCCGATTCGGAGAGTACCATCGAAGGCTTTAACAGCTTCAGGAAAATGACTGAAGAATTCTTTCTCCGTCCCGAATTTCAGGCTGTCAGGCATGAGCTGAAAAATCCGCGGATCCATTTGTCTAAATCCGGAACCTGTGCCTGGTTTTCTGCCTATCTTGATGACATTAATACGTGGAAAGGTAAAGAAATCGCCTGGAGGAATGTACGATGGACAGGTGTCCTTGAGAAAAGTAAAGGTCGATGGGAAATCGTCCAGATGCATTTTTCATTCCCGGTAAAGCAATGAATTCTGGCCAAAAATTGGCTCAATTATCATGAATAAAACGATTATCACATTATTAGCCATCTGCTTATGGTTAATCGGTTGTAAAAAGGAGGAGCCGTTAATTCCGCTGTGTAATCCCGGGAATTATTTCCCTCTCGAAACAGGGAACTATTGGGTATTCCGGAATTTCCGGATAAACGACAGCGGAATTGTGGAGGAAAGGGAAAACGACAGCATGTATATTTCATCAGATACCCTTATGCTGGGTTTCAGGTATTACCATCTGCAAGGAAGTTTTTCTGATCATCCGATCAACAGCTTTTTAACTCGCGATAATAACCAGATCAGAAGTTCGAAAGGCTATGTTTTTTATGAATGTCCAAGAATTTTCGACTCAAAAAAACTCTACCCGTTGATCGATTTTGATTACCCCGGGACCATCAGTACCAGGCGCATTGATTCATTGTTAACGGTCCCGGCAGGTGATTTTGATCCGGTGATGCTGTTTGAGGCGCACAGCATGTTTCAGGACACTGTTTGGATCGTTACCTATAAATGCTATTATGCAAAGAATGTTGGAATGGTGAAATTCATTGCCCGATGTGTCGGTTGCGAATTTGAAAACAATTCCGAACTGATTCGTTACCATGTTAACAAATAAAGGACAGGAATTCCTTGCTTAGCCCAAAAATTTTGCCGCAACGCTGAATACCTGATGAAAGGCCTGATTTACCTGCGGATGCAAGAGTGAGTTTCCGGTAGGGAAAGGGTTTTCATGCGAATATGGATATGGAAAATCCAGGATCGTCATGGGTATTTTATTCTTGTTTTTGGGGCCGCAAAGAGTTTGAAGAATAGATTTCGCGGGTATCACCTTGTCCCTCGACAGCCCAAGGGCGGAAATCTGATTCCTCAGGCGGTGAAAGGAGCGATCACGGAGCGTCATCGCATGGTCGGCCCGCAGCATAGCCATAAATGCCGACCAAAGTAGATTAAAAGTATTCAGTTGCTCGATGTCAATTTTCTGTTTTATCGCTTTTGGATCCTGGCGGATATAGGTTTCCTCCAGGCGGTCGAAAGCTTTGGCATCCATAATGTAGCGGGATATACCCTGCATTTGCTCGAAGGAACTTCCTCCCAGGAACAGAAAACTTTTCGATTCAGAGAATAATTCTTCGGGATTGGCTATCAGCAATACTTCCAGAAGAAACGCTCCTACCGAATAAGCGAAGAAGTCAACCGTCGCTCCGGTATTAAACAGCGGATGAAATCCGGACCGGATGATCCGTGTCAAAGAAATGAGGTCATAACAACTTTGCAGACCGGAGGTGCAAAACCATTCCGGGTGACTGTCGAGGCGGGTGCTCAAAGCGGCATTGATCGGGGTTGCCTCGGTATTTTGAGGGGTCTGACAGATCCTTTCCTCCGCAACCCCCTGCATGATCCTGGGATCACTCCAAAAACCAGGTGACCTGTTCACATGAAATGCCATGGGAAACAGAATGACTGCTTTACCTGTGTTTTCACTTGTATATTGAGCCCAGAACAAATATTTTGACCAGTTCCTCTCATTTAACCCATGAAGCATGATGATAGCCCCATCAGCCAACGCTTTTCCATCAGGCATGAAGACGGGGTAGGTGAAGTTGTAATTCCCTTTAAAAGATCGTGCTAAAAGCTCAGGGTGACTACCCGCAGGAATATCAAAAGAATCATCAAGCCGGGAATCAGGCTTAATGACCGATTGAAAATCACAATTTAAAATACGAGACTTTGATCCGGGTATGGTGATGTCACGTGCATGGAAGTCATAGCACGATCGCAGTATCATCTGATTTTCAAAATAATCCATTCAGGTTTTGTTTCTGGCTACGAATTTACAACCACTGAATAGCTGTGTCAATAGCCCGGTGCCCAAGGAGCCATACCGGTGATAAAATCAGAATTTTTGGGATGAAAACCTAAATACAGGGACCAAACCGACAGTATGTTTTTCTCTAAAAGGAGCTTATCTTTGTGTAATTTTAACAGATGAATCTTTCCCGGCTCCTACCTGATTTCTTCGTCAAGTCCCGTAATACGGTGATTCAGATCATCTTTACCGCACTTTTTGCCTATTCATTTATCCTGGTGTATCATCCGTTTGGTTCCGACAGCTGGTTTAAAATCACTACGGGTCAATTTGCCTTCGCAGTCGGATTTGTTGTTATCGTTGGTATGGCGGTGGTCATTATCAGCCGGGTGATTATGACTCAGTGCCGTAAACGATGGCCAATTACCATTCTGGGCTACTCTGTAATGATTACTCTGGAAGTGCTGGCTATGACCGGCTTTTACATGATGATCCAGAAGGTTTTTCTCAAGGATACGAGGTTCTGGTTTGAAGTCTATTATATGGCAATTTTCAATGCCACCCTCATTCTCCTGATACCGTACCTTATCAGTTTACTCTACTTTGCCTGGTCTGATAAAAAGCAGAATTTCGAAAAGCTTCTGATAGAAAAACAATCTGTATCCGAACCCGTGCCAGAGTCCCCCCGGTTTGTCAATTTCAAGGATGAAAACGGAGATACAAAACTGACAGTCAAACTGGATGACTTGCTCTATATTGAAGCGAGTGAGAATTATGTTACGGTATATTACCTGAACCAGACACAGCCTGGCAGGATGCTCCTTCGAAACAGCATGAAAAGGATGGAGGACCAGTTGACCGGATTTCCTATTGTCCGCTGCCACCGGTCATATATGGTCAATACGAATCGTATACGACTGGCAAAGAAAACCAAAACAAGGATGATAGTTGAGCTTTCCGCATCCGTTCCAATCCGGCTGCCGGTATCGGAGACATATAAGAGTGAGGTGGTGAGGACGTTGAGGAGGTGAGGACGGGAGGACGAAAAGGAGGTTAAGAGAGGTTAAGAGAGGTTAAGAGAGGTTAAGAGAGGTAAGAGAGGTTAAGAGAGGTTAAGAGAGGTTAAGAGAGGTTAAGAAATTGGGGCAAAATGAAAAAAATAGCTGGTTTGATTGGATTAATCCTGCTGGTGGTGGCTTGGCCGGTACAGTCGCAGGTTACCTTCGTGCTTGAGACTATTCCGTCATACACCCCTGAAGCCGGACCGGTTTACATCGCCGGAGATTTTAATGGATGGAACCCGGGTAATCCCGCACAAGCCCTTCAAAAAAACTCCTCCGGAAAATGGTGGATCACTCTTCCGGCAAGAAATGCCGGTACGGTAATGCAATACAAATTCACCCGCGGAAGCTGGGCTACGGTGGAAAAGGGGGCCGGTGGGGAGGAGATCGCCAACAGGACCTATTCTTTCAGCATCCCGGATACCGTTCCTATCACCATACAGAATTGGGCTGATAACAATGGTGTTACCACAACTGCCGCAAAGAACGTGTCGAAGATCTCTGAGAATTTCTTTATGCCGCAGCTTAACCGGACCAGGAGGATCTGGTTGTACCTGCCACCCGACTATGAGACTTCCGGGAAATCTTATCCTGTTTTATATATGCACGACGGCCAGAATGTCTTTGATTCCTATACCGCCTATGCCGGAGAATGGAACGTCGACGAAAGCCTGAATGAGCTGGCTAATGAGGGTCACGAAGTGCCCATTGTGGTTGCTATTGACAATGGCAGCAGCCACCGCATGGATGAATATTCACCCTGGCCTAATAACCAATATGGCGGAGGCGAGGGCGACCAGTACATCGATTTTATTGTCAATACACTTAAACACTACATTGATTCGGCATACCGGACCAGGAAGGACCGGGCATCAACCGGAATCATGGGCAGCTCCATGGGTGGTTTGATCTCCATGTATGGGGCATTTAAACGACCCGATATTTTTGGGAAAGCCGGGATTTTCTCCCCATCCTATTGGTTTTCTTCGGATATCTGGGCATTCATAAGAAATACCGAAAAGGTTCACCCCATGCGGGCATACCAGATCGTAGGGTCGTCCGAGGGAGGTTCAATGCCATCAGACATGCTCGCCATGCAGGATACGCTGAGGAAGTACGGATACGGGGATAATGAATTGAAATCAAAGGTGGTCGCAGGGGCGCAGCATAATGAGCTTTTCTGGAGATCGGAATTTAAGGAAGCATTTCTTTGGCTCTTCTCCGAATCCTCCGGTATTGGAAGTATCCCCAAACCGGGCCCATATTTGAAATTGTTCCCCAATCCCACACAAAACGCACTCTACCTGAATGTTGAAGGGTTTACCGAATCGGTTCACTTAAGGATCTACAATATCATGGGTACCATTCTGACCGATTTAGAGCACTTTTCGGGCAATAGAGTCGAAACAGGTTCGCTGCCGTCAGGAAAATACCTGATAAAAATCTCGGGCAAGGAAGGTGAAGTTACAGGGTGGTTTGTAAAGGAATAATGCACTGGTATGACGGGATCCCAGCTTGTACAAATCCTACTAGCGTAACGGGGTCCCGGCATTCGCCGGGATGACACTGCTGCCGATGTTGCTTACTGCTTACTGTCTACTGCCCATGGTCAATCTCTTCGATATACATCGAGGTCCCAATCCCCAATCCACCTTAGCACCGGCAAGCCATTTTCCCAGAGAACCGGAAGCCAGATGTATCTTCCGTCGATGGCATTTCCCGGGTTCCAGCGGTCCGCCATGAATATGAAGGCACCGGGACGGCCAACAACCGGTTGGATGAAGGTGCTTTGGGAATTAAAGGTGATTTTGATTTCAGATTCAGCTCCCTTGCAGGGATTCCCCTTCTCCGTCCATGGCCCCAGAATGGATTCCGCTATTGCGACCGTGGCAGCATTTGGTGCCCATCCGGTGCAATCCGAAGTGATCAGATAATAGGTGCCCTTGTATTTACAAACGGCCGGCGCTTCGCGGTAGCGGCCGTTCAATATTTTCGCAAACTTTCCCGATGGTTTGAGATAATCATCACTGAGCTGAGAAACTACCATCGTGGCATTGTCTTCCGCCGCATAAAAATGGTATGCTTTCCCGTCATCATCAACAAAAATGGTCATGTCGCGCGCCATTTCCCCGTTGGGTCGCATACTTTCGATAAAAGTATAGGGACCGGTAATCTTGTCGGCGACTGCCACCCCGCTGCGCGCGGCTTTATACCCCTGCCCTTTAAGTTCCAGATGGAACCACATCACGTATTTCCCTGTCTTTACGTTAAAGATGACCTTCGGGCGCTCCAGAATGCAGCCGGCTGAAATATCGCTGGCCTGGTCATCAGAAACTTTCAGTGCAATCCCTTCATCCTTCCAGTTATAAAGATCCCCGGATGAGTAACAATGAACACCGACCCAGGCATTGTTTCCTTTCTTGCCTTCAATTTTATGTTCACCGAACCACCAGTATTTCCCTCCGTCAAAAAGCAATCCTCCCCCGTGGGCATTGATCATCACTCCATTATTATCGAGCCAGGGTTGTCCCGGTTTGAAACTTGTCCGATCTCGCTTTCCACCCTGCACGTTTGCCTGTCCGGGCACTGACTCAGGTTTTAGCCTGATCATAACCACCCCATGTGAAGGAACTGCAGCAATATATTTTCCGGAAAATGTCCCGGTATCCTTCTGTCTCCAAAGGTCACGGACTCTCTGTGGACCGGTAGCTCCAAATTTGTTCAGGTCAAGTTCATAGTTCTGCGACTCCTCACCCAGATTGAAAATCCCAACCGCTCGGCTTCCATCGGCCATGGGTTTCGACCACACCTGGAAATTACCGGCAAGGATATCCCGTCCAGCCTGTTTACCGAGAGCATCCTGGTTGACAGACAGGACATCATCATTGGTGATCAGATTGAGGGTGAAATCATCCAGACGAGTCAGGTCACAGCCCAGTAATAACGGGGCCGATAACAAGCTCCACAAACTAATGTGGGTATACTGCTCATCCGGGGTCAGTTTGCTCCGGTGAAGGTTCGGTCCCCATCCTACCCATCCAACGACCAGCATATCCGGATCGTTCCAACGTCCAGGTCCGGCATAGGGCGTCTGCCCGGTCTGGGAAAAACCGCATTGTAGCAAAGATTCCCAGCTGTCATTGATATCTTCTGTTGTTCTCCAAAGATTTCCACCGACCTCGGCACCCCACTTCCATACTTCACCCATTCCATACTGGCAAAGACTATACACGATATCACGGCCCGATTTTTTCAGGGCATCCCTCATTACCAGATATGGTTTGGTTAGTTCGGGCTTCTCCAGGTTTTTAGCGATCTGATCATATGAACACCAGTCGTACTTCAGATAATCCACCCCCCAGGCACCATAACTCTCCGCATCCTGACTTTCAAACAAATAGCTAGCGGCATATTTTCCACAGGTCAGGGGTCCGGGTGAACTGTAAATTCCGAATTTCAGTCCCAGCGCATGAATGCTGTCGCCCAAGGCCTTCATATTCGGGAACTTCTGATTCGGAAGGATGTAACCCCACGGATCTCTTTTAGGTTCCTCATTTTGATATTTCTGCCATCCGTCATCAATATTGATATAAGAATACCCATGATCGGCCAAACCTTTTTCCTTGAACACACGGGCGCTGGCCACCACTTTTTCCTGATCCACCGTCAGCCCCCAGCAGTTCCAACTGTTCCAGCCCATGGTCGGTGTCAGGGCAATATGGTCTCCAATAACAATCAATAACTCTCTCGAAGCTTCACCTAAAGTGTTCTTCGCCAGGAGCATTACCCGATATTCCCCCGCTTCCTTAACCCGGCCTGTGATTATTCCGGTTTTTGAATCCAGGGTAAGTCCGGCCGGCAACCCTTCTGTTGCAAAGGTCATAGGCCGTTTGCCTGATGCTGGGATAGTGAACAGGAAAGGCTTTCCCGGTCGGGTACCGTACACTGCAGCCCCGTTAATCCTTGGAGTTTCAGGGGTTTTTGGTGTGAGGATGTAAGGATATTCGTCACCGATGGATAACTGGTCTTTAACCTGATCATAAACAAACTGGTACACCACCCGGTTCGGACCGGTCGGTACCGGAATGTTATAGCTGAATTCCTTGACTGAAGCTGGTGCTACCGTTACTTTTTCCTTCAGGATAATTGATGCAGTCCGAGTCAATTTATCGATTAACGATATGGTCAGTCGTCCAGTAACCGGAGACTTGGAATAGTGATTCCTTAGAACTACCGATTTCCGGATAGAACCGTCACCTGCCTTTTCAGGGGCTGACTGATTATCAATCCGGAAGTAATCCGACAATTTTCGCATCCGGATCGAAAGGTCACCAGCATAAATCCCACCCATTCCCCCTTCATCGAAAATTCTGATGGCAATGATATTCTCCTGATCCCATCTAATTCTCGGATCATTTACCTGCAGGATATAATTACGCTGAACATCATAGGTGGCCATCGGTGCCTTTATGAATGCCGGATCCGGCGAAATGCCCGGAGCAACAGTTTGGCCGTTCATTCCAAGCAATTCACCATTCAAATAGGACTGATCAAAATTATTGATCTTACCCAAGCCAAGCTGGACGCTGTCTTTCAGATATACATGCTTTTTCAATGACGATGGAATGACCACTTTGATGCGGTACCAGGCGTACCCGTCATAAACATCGAAGCCCTGCAATTCCCAGTTTTTGTCCATGGCCATCGTTTTCCAGCCGGTATCTTTGAAATCCGGTTTAACACAGGCTGCCTGATCACCTGTGGCGAACTTCCATCCTGAAAACAGGGAAACGGAGGGTTCATTCTGCGCAGTAATACCTTGAATAATGGCGCCAAGGCAAATAATGAGGACTAAATTTTTCATATATCTGAATATAATAATCAGACACGAAGTTAAATAATTAGCGAAGCCAATTAGTGAGCGCAGCGAGGCATTATTATTATCTTCGTACATGGACTGGAAGGCTGAACAAGAATGGATGGTCATACGGTGGTTCAGGGAATCCTTCCCGGAATTTCCAAAAGGAAAGCTGGTCAAGGATGAATCGCCGGATTTTCGTTTATGGATATCAACCAGAAAATTTATCGGGATTGAGCTTACCCAGGTTCATCAGGGAAAAAGGGCTGAACCGGGGCAAAGCATTCTATGCAAACCATTTGCTGCCGATCAGGTTCTAATATCGCTTGAGGCAAAAGAGGAAAAGATTCGTCTGTACCGCGGAGACTACCCCCATAAGCTCTGGCTGATTATCTTTGCTGAATATTCGGAGCCTGACGCCATGATCAAGGTTAGCGACCATTTTCGAGACCACGGAATAGAATCCTCATTCGACAAGGTTTTTATTTTCGATCTGGATACCCGTCTGGCCTGTGAACTAAAATGACAAAATGGATACAATCGTTTTAATTGGGATAGCTATCGGTCTCTCGATGGATGCACTGGCAGTTTCGGTTGCCAATGGCATTATGATCAAGAAATTACAGGTTCGCCATGCTTTCAGGATTGCTTTTTCGTTTGGTTTTTTCCAGGCCATTATGCCCCTGATCGGCTGGGCAGCGGGAATCACTTTCAGCACTTACATCAAGGATATCGATCACTGGGTCGCTTTCGGTCTCCTGGTATTGGTCGGCAGCCGCATGATCTGGGAGAGTGTATCGGCTTCACAACAAGAAGAAGCCATCCGGAACTGCCTGCACTTCCCTACCCTGCTCATCCTCTCGCTTGCCACCAGCATTGATGCGCTGGCTGTTGGGGTGAGTTTCGCTTTCCTGGATATGACCATCTGGTTCCCCATTCTTTTGATCGGGCTCATCACTTTTGTGATTTGCTTTGTCGGGGTCATACTGGGTAATAAAATCGGGACTTTTTTCGGAAACAAGCTGGGAATTATCGGAGGGCTGGTCCTTATCGTAATCGGAATAAAGATATTGATTGAGCACTTGCTGGATAAGGCGTGAGAACCAAAGAACGTGAGGGCGAGAGAACGTTAAGAGCGTTAAGAGAGTTAAGAGAGTTAAGAATGTTAAGAACCCGATACCTGATACCCGATACCCGACACCCGACACCCGATACCTGATACCCGACACCCGATACCCGACACCCGATACCTGACAATAGAAAAACTCTGTACAACCATGAACCCAATCTTAATGCATCCGCGGGAGCAAATTACTGAGATCATCAGCAGGATATACCATCGCGGGCTAACGACTACCTCCGGCGGAAATATCTCCATCAGGGATGAAAATGGCGATGTTTGGGTAACTCCTGCTGCCATCGACAAAGGATCTTTAAGGTCTTCCGATATTTTATGTGTCCATCCGGACGGTTCTGTTGCCGGTCCGCATAAACCGTCTTCGGAATTACCTTTTCACCTGGCCATTTATCAGGCCCGGCCGGACTTGAACGCTATCGTTCACGCGCATCCGCCGGCGCTGGTTTCGTTCAGCATTGTTAGGGATTTTCCAAATACCAATGTAATTCCGCAAGCCCGGCAGGTCTGCGGTCCAATCGGTTATGCAAAATATGAATTGCCCGGTTCCCAGGCACTGGGTGAGAAAATTGCCGATGAGTTTGTGAAGGGTTTTAATGCCTTGATCCTCGAAAATCATGGAACCGTGGTTGGTGGCACCAACCTGCAGGATGCTTTTGAGCGTTTTGAAACTTTCGAGTTTATCGCCCGGATCCTGATCAACTCTAGAATGATCGGAATACCTAATTATCTGACTGAGGATCAAATACATGCCTTTGAGGCACAGTATAGCGATGCCATTCCGCACATGGATACCGTTGACTATCCTTCGGATGAAAGGGAATTGCGGACCGACATTTGCCGGATCATAAGAAGGGCTTGTGACCAGGGTTTAATGATCAGTACCTATGGCACGGTTTCGACCCGTTGGAGGGGAGAGGATTTTCTGATCACACCGCGCAATTTTTCACGTTGGGACATTGAGCCGTCCGATGTGGTTCAAATCCGGGATGGCAAATGTGAGCCCGGTAAAACACCCAGCCGGTCCATCCACATTCATCAGGAAATTTACCGGAGGAATCCGGCCGTAAAGGCCATCATCTTTACCCAGGCGCCCTATTCCATGGCATTTGGTGTTACGGGCCAGAGTTTTGACAACCGGACCATCCCTGAAAGCTGGATCCTGCTTCAGGATGTTCCGTTATTGCCATTCGGTGCCCACTTTGCAGGTCAGGAGCGAATCAGCCAGTCGCTGCGGTCCGATCATCCGGTGCTGATCATCCAAAATGACAGTATCCTGGTCACCGGCAACAGCCTGCTCCATGCCTTCGACCGGCTTGAAGTAGCGGAATTCAGCGCCAGATCACTGATCCACAGCGTTCCGCTTGGAATCATGAAACCGATCGATGAATTCCAGATCGAAGAACTCCGTAAAAAATTCCTCCCGGATTAATCCTGAAACAGATATTTACAACCCGGTTTTTTGTCTGATTTTTCAGCGCTAATAAAATAATTTGCAATTTATTAGGCTAATTCTATAATCCTCAATAAACTTCCTTACCTTTGCACCGGTTTTAAATTAAATTGAATTATGAAAATTTATGTAGGAAGTCTGCCTTACCGCGTTAGCGGAGACGACTTAAAAGGAATCTTTGAAGAGTACGGCGAAGTGAGTTCGTCAACAGTTATTTCTGACAAATACACCGGAAGAAGTAAAGGTTTTGGTTTTGTTGAAATGACCAATGAAGAAGAAGGAAAAAAAGCTATTGAACAACTGAACGGTGCCGAAATCGAAGGCCGTACCATTGTTGTCAATGAAGCCATCGAAAAACAGGACAATTTCAAGAAACGTGATAGTGGTGCACCACGCCGGGATAACTTCCGGAAAAGTTACTAGTGTCTGGAAGCACGTCGTGTTAAGAGATTTTTCGAACTACCCCGCCAAAAGCGGGGTTGTTTGTTTATAGCCGATTCGGGCCGATTGATTATTTTTGGATCAACTTCGAAATTATCCAACCATGGCACCTTTCTCTATGCATCCTTTACGTTCCTCACGTCCTTACCTCTTAGCCTCTTTACGATCCTCACGCCCTTACGTCCTTACGTACCTCACCTTCCTCCTGGTTTCCCTCCTCCCCGGCTGTACTCCGAAGACAAGCCCTGATTACCCCATTATCCCGGCAGAAATCAGCCAGGTCACCCTGACTGACTCATTCTGGGCACCACGGATTCAGAGGGATATAGAGATTACCATACCCGCGGTCCTGCAGAAGCTATACGAGACCGGACGTATCCGGAACTTTCAGAATGCCGGAAAGGTCCTTCAGGGAAAATCCCAATCCGAAGAATTTTGTACCGCTTTTCCGTTCGATGACTCCGATGTTTTTAAGCTGATCGATGCCGGAGCCTATGCAATCCTGAACCTCAAGGGAAAAGCGGAACGGACCAAACTGGAATTACAGATCGACAGTTTGATCAGGCTGATCGGCGCAGCTCAGGAGATAGACGGTTATCTGTATACCGCCCGTACCATGAAGCCCAAGGTGATCCCGGATATGTCGGGTAAGGAACGGTTTATCAATGAACAGGAAAATAGTCATGAACTTTATAATCTGGGACATCTGTATGAAGCAGCCTGCACCTATTACGAAGCCACTGATAAGAAAATCCTTCTCAATATAGCCACCCGGAGTGCCGACTTCCTGTACAAGGTCTTTATCGAAGGAAAACTTGTCCGGTATCCGGGGCATGAAGAGATTGAAACCGGTTTGGCAAGGCTTTACCGTACCACCGGCAACCCGCATTATCTCGAACTTTCGAATTACTTTCTCGAAGTCAGGGGACCAGGCGGTCTGGATTACAATCAGGCCCATATCAAGCCTTTGGAGCAGACCGAAGCAGTCGGACATGCCGTACGGGGAATGTACCTGTACAGCGGAATGACCGAACTCGGTGTTCTAAAACCTGATACGGTTTACCTGAAGGCTGTCGGAAAAATCTGGAACGACATTGTCCGCTCAAAAACCTATCTGACCGGCGGAGTCGGATCAAAATCAAGCAACGAGGGTTTCGGTGACCCTTATGACCTGCCCAACCATACAGCTTATTGTGAAACCTGCTCGTCAATCGGTTTTATCCTTTGGAATGAACGTATGTTCCGGCTCACCGGGGACAGCAAATACATGGACCTGCTGGAAAAAACCCTTTATAATGCCTTCCTTTCAGGCATAGCCCTGTCGGGGGATCACTTTTTCTATCCGAATCCGCTTGAATCCTGGGGCAAAAAGGTGCGGCCCGACTGGTATGCCTGTGCCTGCTGTCCGCCCAATGTGGCCCGTCTGATCCCGATGGTTCCGAGGTTCATGTATGCCCGGTCGGGAAACAAGATCTTCTTGAACCTGTTTGCATCCGGAAAAGCTGTTCTGAAAGTGGCCGGTACAAATTTTACAATCGGTCAGGAAACCCGTTACCCCTGGGATGGCAAGGTTGAAATAGCGGTAAATCCGGAGAAATCCGCCCAATCTGCTATTCTCCTGCGGATCCCCGGCTGGGTGGTCAATCAGGCATTTGCATCTGATTTGTATTCCTTTACCAGCGCTTCCGGGAAAAAATATTCGGTGAGCATCAATGGTGAACCTTATGAGGCACCCATCCAAAACGGATACGCCGCAATTGACCGGAAGTGGAAGAAAGGGGATAAAATTTTGCTGAATCTTCCGATGACAGTCCGGCTGGTCGAGGCTAACGCGAAAGTGACCGTCGATGCCGGTAAAGTGGCCGTTCAGCGCGGTCCAATCATATACTGCGCCGAAGCAGCCGATCACGATGTCTCGGTCCTGACCATGACCATTGATACGACAACCATTTTCAACGGCATATACCAACCCGATCTGTTGAATGGAATTTACAAAATGGCCTGCCTCGCCAATAGCTTTTCCAAGCCTTCTTCACTTGCCTCCCGCCCTCACCCCCTCACGTCTTTTACCTCCTCACTCCCTCACATCCTCACGTTAATCCCTTACTTCGCATGGGCCAACAGGGCATCTGGAGAAATGGCGGTGTGGTTTGCAACAGCACCACAATATATTACCCGGTTTCCGGAACCGCCGGGCTTGGAGGCCAAAGCCAAAGGATCAGCATCCTATGCTTACGACAATTCGATTCCTTATCTGAACGATGGTATTGATCCGGTGAATTCAGCCGATCGCGGGAATAATGCGTTTCGCCTTCATCCGCATAAAGGCACCGATGAGTGGATCGCCTACGAATTTGACCAGCCGCAGAAACTTTCGTCGGTAAAGGTTTATTGGCTTGAAGACGAATCGTATTGTCTTCCGGTATCATGGAAATTATCCTATAAAAAGGAGGACGGCAGCTGGGCTCCGGTGGATAGTTTCTCTCCCTACCTCATTGAAAAAGATCAGTATAATGAAGTTACCTTTGTAGCTGTGAAAACAACCGGACTTAGGATCGACATGAAGCTCAATCAGGTGGGTCCCGGAGGAATAATCGAATGGAAGGTTAATTAGACGTTAAGGACGGGAAGAGAGTTAAGAAAGGTAAGAGAAGAGAGAATGGTAAGAGAAGAGAGAATGGTGAGATATTTGGTTTGCCCACAGTGCGGGATTATCAGGTTTGTGGTCAAGAACAGTGAGGGTGAAAGCCTGGTTGTTCAGGTGACCAGGGATTTTGAGATCGTGCCGGTGAATATCGGCGAGAGCCTTGAGGGATTCAACCTGGATGTGCTCCATTGCCTGGGTTGTTCATGGAAGGGCAGCCCAAAAAGTTTAAAAAAGTATTTATCGATCGGCTGATATGAGGAAGTTTGCAATTTTTATCGGCATCCTGGCCTGTCTGACCGGAGCAACCATCGGACTGTATTACCTTCTCCGGCAATCCCCCGAACCGGAGGAAACTATGGATCATTCGGAAGGGACTGCCATTGTCATTACCGGAGCTGCAGCCAGGATACCCCAGGAAGCAGCATTGCTTGAGCAGCTGTATAATTCTGGTGAAATGAAACATGTGGCTTTTATTTCGGGAGTCAGTTCCGGTGCGCTCAATGCGGTTATCCTCAATGCCATTCTCGACAGAAAATATACCTGGAAACAATACCGGAATCTCCTTTTTTCCATGAAGAACCAAAGCGTGTTCTATACCACAGATAAACCGCTGCCGGTGAATACCGATCCCTTGCGAAAGTTATTGACGACTATTCTTCATGATACATTGGGTTACCATAAACTAAGGGATTTACCATACCCAACGTCACTCTCCACCGTTAGCCTGAACATTAAATCATGGGCCGATCACACCTTCCGGTTATGTAATCTCAAAATCAACATGGAGAGTGATCCGGAGCTTGACCTGGTGGAAGTTTTAATGGCTTCGACCGCTTTCCCACTGGCATTTCCCCCGGTGAGAATCAGTAAGAACAGCACCCTTCCTGATGGCCGGTTCATCGATGGTGGAACCACGGCTGATTATATCCCTTACCGCGCGGTGTTGGAATTCGAAAAATATGCGCGCCATAATGTCGACCGGATGATCATTGTCAGCCGTAAACTGGATACCGAAGAAGGACTCAGGGGAGAGTTGTTCAACATGGGTATCAACAGGTTCGACCTGATTGATAAACTGGGCATAGTGATCGAGGATTTAGCCCAGCGATCCTTTTTCTCAGGACTTGAATCATTAATGAAGGAGGCTCCTGTATTATCTGAAAAAACATACATCTACCTGCCAGCCATTCCCGGAGAATACCCATTGTTTGATTTTGATAACATGAAAGATCAATATATTGCTTCCCGGGAGTGGGCCCGGACGCACAGCCCGATCATCCTGCCGAAATTCCTTAGTGAAGGAATTTCTATCTATGAATAATCATTACTTATGGAACCTACGAAATCGTCTCAGTTGGTTGAGCAGGTCCGGGAAGTTATCCTGACAGATTTTGCACGGACCATGGAATCCAGTGAAAGCGTAATCGGGAAATTCATTCTTATAGCCGTCGGAATTGAATTCCTGGGAGCCTGTCTCGACAGGCAACACCCGAATGCAACCGCCCGAAGCGAAAAGCGGTTCAACCTGGCCATCCTGAAGCTTTTTCCGAAAAATTATCATCATTTCGTCAAACAGGAATCCATACCTTATTTGTTTACCGACTTCAGATGCCCGGTAATACATCAGTTCAGGGCAGAAAACTCAATTTTCCTCAGTTCGATAAATGAAAGGAAGTTCGACCGACATCTGACATACAATTCAGATGGATCACTGATACTGCTTGCTGAAGAATTTTATAAAGATCTGGCTTCAGCAGGGTCGGAACTGATCCTGCGACTGGAAAGCCCGGGAATTGGCTGACCCTGTGATGTCACCCTTGGCGGATTTATGATTATAAAGCCTATTTTTACCCCATGGTGCGATTGAAATTACTAGTGGTTAGCGGCTGGCTCTGCCTCTTTACCCTGTTCCTGATGGAGCAGACCATTTATCCCGTTATTTTATCCGATCTTAATCACCCTGTCACCGCCGATGAACCTTTATCGCATTTTAATCAGGCTGGTCCCCTTAATGATTTCTATATCCTTCCCGGCAACAGTCAGCCGTCCGTTCCGGTTCCGGTGATCCGGGAGCCCTTGTTTAAATGGAAAACTTTTCTCCCGGAAGGATCCATGGATCTTTACTCCCAGGTATCAGGGTATCCCGAATTAGTTCAGGATAGCTGGCGGTGTCCGTCGGTCTCCCTCGTATTATTCCCTTATCATGAGTTCCTGTAAGTAACCTGATTATTTCAGCCTTACAAAACTTATTGATTAACTGATAAATAATACAACCATGGGTACAGGAACTATTATAATGGCCGTTATTGTTTTGGCTCTATTTGTCATACCGGTAATCTCCTTCAACCGGTCAGGAAAGAAAAAAGGGGAATAAACCCCTTGAGATTTTCTAAAATGCACCGGCGTTTGCCGGTTGTTCAGTAGAGACGCATATATGCGTCTCTACGCATTTTATACGGCAATCTCCCTGATAATCTTCAGGCACCGGTCGATTTCGGCCACGCTGTTGTATATATGGGTGGAATGTCTCAAACCATGGATATCACTGGAGGATCTTGGCCTGAGTTTATCGCGGTTCCACATCAGTTCCTGCAGTTTCGGTCCGGTCCATCCATCCACATTATAAACAGTGATACCACCACACATATTTTCATCAAGGGGGGAATACATCCTGACTTTCGGCAACTTGCCGAGTTCATCACGCAGATATTTTCCCAGGAATTTTATCCGTGCTAAAATTTTGTCCTGTCCGATTTCATTGGTAAAATCCAGTGCGGCTTCCAGTCCATGGAGTAAAGTCAGGCTCCCTGTGCCACGCTGGGTAAAGCGGAACCCTTCATCAACATGGTTATCCCATTGTGAACTGGCGATAGTGGTGGAAATCTCCTGGGCCCGGTCCTTTCGAACATAGAGAAATCCATTACCGCTGGGGGCCAGCACCCATTTGTGAAAACAGCCAACATAAGTATCGCAGCCAATATCGTGAATATCAACCGGGATCATCCCAAAAGCCTGCGCACCGTCGATCACGGTAAAGATACCTCTTGAACGGGCCTCGGCACAGATCTCTTTTACCGGCAATATGGCGCCGCTCCCTGAGATCACATGTGACAGGACCAGTACCCTGGTTTTTTTAGTAAAAGAGCTCACAACGATATCCAGAACCTCTTTGGGTGAATGGGCCGGTTTGGGTATGGCCATTTCCCTGTAAATGATGCCATCGCGCTTCTGACGTGCCTGCCAGGAGCTTTTACCTCCCGGATGCTCCTGGTCGCTTGTGATCACTTCATCACCCTTCGAGAGTTGAAGTCCCATGCATACAAAACTCATAGCCATGGTAACATTCTCGGTGAGTGCAAGTTCACCCATTTCAACATTTAAAAGTTTTGCTGCTTTAGTGCGGATGCCCTCATAGGGAAAATACCCCGACATCATATCCCCGTCAGCAACATAGTCCCACTCGGCAAGATTGGATGCCGCAACATGCAAATGCTCGGTCATGCGCGCAACCACAACACGTGGCATCGCGCCCATGGTTCCTGTATTGAAGAAAACCTCATCTTTCCGCAACATAAACTGATCGCGGATCTTCGACCAGAACTTAGGATCATTGGCACCCGGAATCGGCGGAATATCAAATCCTTCACGAAGTTCATTCATTCCGCTCAGCTGTGCGGCCCATCCATGCTGACTTAATAACGGCAATGCAAAGGCCGATAAAGCCATGGTTTTCATCAGATCTCGCCTGGTTGTCATCGTATGCGTATTGTTTATTATGAAGGGCAAAAATTACTAAAAATAAAGCGATTTGAAAGGGGTGCGGGAATTCATATATTTGAAGTATAACCAATAACCAATAACCTCCTCCCATGAAACACCTCCTCCCCCTGATCCTCCTGCTGGTCTTGATGACTGGATGTAAAAAGGACCATGGTTATGACAATTCCGGCACCATTTTCGGTCAGGATTACCGCAAATGCATGTGTTGCGGCGGATGGTTTATCGAGATAGAAAAAGACACTCTGCGCTTCCAGACCATGCCTGAAGGTTGCGCCATAAATCTGACCGATGCGTTATATCCGGTTGAGGTGTATCTCGATTGGCACTATCCCGATCCGCAATGTATGGGAGATGAGATTATCGTTACCCGAATAGAGCTGAAAAAATGAGGAAACCATATATAATTTTAATCTTCATTATCGCATTCGCCTCCTGCACCACAGTTAAAAATGATCCGGCCAAAGAGGAATGGACGCCCCTTTTCAACGGGAAGGATCTGACCGGTTGGGATATAAAAATCTCAGGATCACCCCTTAATGTCAATTTCAATAATACTTTTCGTGTGAAGGACGGGATTTTGCAAGCAAACTATGATCAATACCAAAAATTCAACGGGGAATATGGGCATATCTTTTATCAGGACAAGTTTTCTTCATACAAGATCAGGGTTGAATACCGTTTTATCGGGAACCAAACCCCGGGAGGTGCCGGATGGGCCTTCCGGAATTCAGGTATCATGCTCCATTGCCAATCTGCGGCAAGTATGACCAAAGATCAATCTTTCCCTACCTCTATTGAGTTTCAGCTTCTGGGCGGGTCAGGCGAGGCAGAGAGGCCAACAGGAAACCTTTGTACCCCGGGAACCAATGTGGTCATGAAAGACTCATTGTTTACCCCCCACTGCATCAACTCCTCATCGAAAACCTTTAACGGAGACCAATGGGTTGAAGCTGAAGCCATTGTACTGAGTGACTCCATAATCACCCATGTAATCAATGGCGATACCGTTCTATCCTATACCCAACCTCAACTCGATGAGCGTGAGGCCACCTTTTCCGAAATGCTGGCTCATTTTGGAGGTAAAATGCTGAAAGAGGGATATATATCGCTCCAGGGCGAAAGCCATCCAGTCGAATTCAGGAAGGTTGAATTATTGAACCTGAAAGGTTGTATAGACCCTAAAGCCTTGAATTTCAAATCTTACTATACCGAATCAGATCAAAGTCAGTGCCGGTATAAGTAAATAAACTGCTGGATCGGGGAAAAACATTTTTTTTTGCCGTTTTGTAATTCGGACATTTTTTTACATTTGGAGAAAATCTTGAAGCCATGAAAATCTTTGATGACGAGGAGACATTCTTTGATACCGACGCTGATGATCAGACTGATGATCTGGACACCGAGTTTGCCGATGAAGAAGATGAGGATGATTACAATTTCGAAGATGAAGAGATTGATGAGATCTCGCTTGATGAATTAGATGATGAGGACTTTGATCTTGAAGACGACGAAGATCTGGCTTTCGACGATGAAGATGAAGATGAAGATGAAATCGGCATCGACGAGGAAGATCTGTAAACCAAATCAAGCGGTTCTTCAGCCGGCAACAGCCATCAAACCTTTGAGGTACTTGCCTTCAGGGAAGCTGGCAATTACCGGATGATCAGGCGCCTGTGAAAGCCATCGCAGAATTTTCAATTTTCTTTTAGCATCAAGTGCCGCATCGGCGACTATCTTTTGGAACAGCAAATCTTCCATATGACCCGAACAGGAGAATGTAAATAAATAACCACCCGGGTTCAGCAGCTGCACGGCAATCATGTTAATATCCTTATAAGCCCGGGCTCCCTTGTCAATCTGGTTTCGCGATTCAACAAATTTCGGTGGATCAAGAATGATCATATCGAACTTCCTGTTTTCTATTCTGAATTTTCTAAGGGCTTGAAACACATCGGCATTCATCAGTGTAAATCGATCTTCCGGTATCCCGTTCAGGTTAATATTCAAAGTTGCCTGATCCAGTGCCGGACCGGAAGAATCGAGAAGGGTAACATGCCTGGCACCGCCGGTGAGGGCAGCAACGGCAAAGCCGCCGGTATAACTGAAACAATCAAGCACATCCAGGTCCTTTGAACATAATCCGACATGCGACCGGTTGTCGCGCTGATCGAGATAGAAGCCGGTCTTATGGCCGGTGCGGACGTTTACCTGATATTTTCTATCTTCCTCAGTGAATTCAATCAGTTCAGGTGGCTCTTCACCCCAAAGCAGCCCAACCGATTCCTGCAGGCCCTCTTTTTTCCGGACCGCCAGATCCGATCTCTCGAAGATTCCTTTGCATCCGGTGGATTCCCTAAGTATCTCCATAAGAGTATTCTTCCAATACTCAGCTCCTGCAGTCGAAACCTGGCAAACCAGGAAGTCACCATACCGGTCAACCGTCAACCCGGGAAGTCCATCAGATTCGGAATGAACCAACCGGATCCCCGTGGACCGGCTATCCATCACCGGTGGCAACCTTAAACTGACGGCCTCTTTTATTTTTATTCTGAAAAATTCCGGACCAATCTCCTCATCCGAAAAGGACCACATCCTCACAGACATCTGGGATTCAGGCGACCAGAAACCCCGGCCAAGAAACTGCCCGTCGGCAGACACGAGCTCAATGGTTTCACCCGAAATCGGAGTTCCGGTAACTTTTTGTATGGCTCCGCTAAAAACCCAGGGATGCCAGCGCTTTGCCGACTTGTCACGGCCATGTTTCAATATTACTTGCTTCATTTGAGCAAAAATACTGATTTAGCCTGACATGCCTGATGTGAGGGGATCATGGAAACCGGGAAGAATGATCTTAAAGCCCTAACGGTAAAGGAAAGAAGCTAGTTCATCAGCATTGCAGGAGAACCATCAGGATTTTGTACCAGCTCAACTTTACGACAAGTACGATTCAGCCGGAGTGATTGTTCTGCCCATTTGATTTTCCCATCAGCAGATTCGCCGCTTATGGTAATTTTAATCCCACCATCCTCGGTATCATAATAAACACAACCCGGTGAACCACATTCGGGAGCCTGGTCATATTTCTTGGAAACCACTCCTACCTGCTGGCCGTTAACATAAACATTAATCGCACTTTCGGAATTAGTCCAAACGGTCACTCCAAATTTACGTGCTCCATTTCCATAACCTGAATAGTCAAGACTTGTATAATTTCCGCTATAATTACCGCAACCGACAACAATAAGTGCCAGCATTAATAAAGGCAATGATTTAGCTAATTTTGCTTTCATAGTTGGGTTTTTATTATTTGAGACTAAAATACAAAAAAGTACAATTCAATGCCCGAATGACAAAAAAATCTGATAGCGCATTAACATTCCTGTTGCCTGTCGTTCTGATCATTCTGATGGCTTCCCTCTTGCGGGCACGATTGAACTTTTCCTCCGCGATGATCCCCGGAATCAACGGGGGATATTATCCGCTCCTGGTACGCAACCTGATTGAATTCGGTTCGGTCCGGTATCCTGATGCACCGCTGGTTTACTGGATACAGGGCGGAATGACCTATTTGATCCGTTTGTTATCCGGGCTCTCTCTTGATCAATCCGTTCTTTTGGCTTCACGTCTCTTTGATTCTATAATACCCACCCTCGCCTACATCCCAGTCTTTCTACATGCACGTGAACAACTTGGAAACCAGACCGGTTCCCGGATCTTCATCATTACCATTTCCGCTTTCAGCGTTCTCTATCTTGCCTCTCTGATCATCCTCAGCTCTGAAATGCAGAAAAATGCGGCCGGATTGGTCTGGCTGGCCTGTTATATCTATTCGTTAAGAAAAGCTTTTCTTCCGGATCCAGGTAAAAAGGTATGGCTCAGTATGTTATTCTTGATACTGATTGCCCTGACTCATATTGGCTGCTTTGCCGTTGCCTGTCTGCTGACGCTTATCTACGGATCCATTTTTCTGATAAGAAGTGAAAAACGGATCAGGGTTAAAACCGGTTTGATTATCCTGTCCATTGCGGGTGGAATTTTCATGCTGAGCATTCTCATATTATCGCATGATCCGGCCAGGATGCACCGGGTACTTTCTTTGTACTTAAATCCTCTGAGGATTTTCGAATCGCCTTATCTGTTCCTTTTACTTACAGGCAAGCAAATCTATTTTGGATTTCTGTTTCACAATTTCCTGCTGATCAATGCTCTTTCGATATCCGGTTTAGTCATTATCCTGATTAACCGCAGAAATCTTTCATCGTCAAATTATACTTATGCCCTGAGCCTTTCCGCCCTGAGCCTTTGTCTGTCTTCTCCTCTGATCGGTATCGAATGGGCGTTGCGTTATTATTTAATGGCCTTTTTGCCCATTGTATTTCAATTTGTATATGTCTATAAATCAATAATTAAAAAATCCATAAAGTTTTCGGTAACCGCCATTGTTCTTGTTCTCACCCTCCTTTCCATTGTGCTGGCATCGACTACCAGGCGAAATCCTGCGATCAGTGAGGATTCCTATGCTGATCTGCATAGGTTAAAATCTGAAGTCAGAATAAATCCCGGTGACCTGATTGTTGCCCGTCATGGTCTTGAATGGTGGACCGGCTGGGTATTGCATTGCCGAACGGGAAAAGAGTATTGCCTGCGGCCTGACGATTGGTTGGTGTACCCGAATATTTATCTGCTCCGCCAGAAAAAGGGCAACAATTATCCGGGCCAGGGGGGTACCGGACAATTTGCAGAATTTCCTGTTCCTGGAAATGCGGAAAAAGTATCGTCGAATAATTCATTTGACCTGTATAAACTGCCTAAACCTGAGGCTGAACTATACTACCCCGGCGAGCTGCCCCTGATGCAGGGTACCATCAGGTCCGTTGATGGCTTGACCATCACTGTTCATTCACAAGGGTATCTGCAGAAAGTTGAATTAGAAACTTCAACCCGGTTCTTCAACAGCGAAATCACTGACCTGAAGCCTGGTCTACGCATTGATGTTTGGGGTAAACGCATGCCGTTCAGCCTAAGAATTCATGCCGAAAGGGTGAAATGCTACCCGGTGGAACCCGGTGACTGATGAGTTCACCTAAACTTAAAACGGGATGAAAAGGCCTATTTCCACTTTATTCCGCAGCCAATACCAGGCTTTTGCGTACCGGGAACAGGTTCACCGGCTAATACATGGTCCAATGCTACAGCCAGATCCTCCCCGGTAACGGGAATATTGTTTGAAGGCCTGGAGTCATCCATCTGTCCGTGATAGACGAGTGTCCTATTCCGGTCGAAAACATAAAACTCCGGTGTGCAGGCAGCATCATATGACCTCGCCACGTTCTGGCTTTCATCATACAGATAAGGGAAAGGGTACTGATACTTTTTGGCTGCCAGGGTCATCAGTTCCGGTGAATCGTCAGGATACCTCGAAACATCATTGCTGTTTATGCCAACGAAAGCTACGCCGCGATTGATGTACCGATTGGCCAGCTCCACGAGTCCGGTATTCACATGTTTCACATAAGGACAATGGTTGCAGATAAACATGATCACGGTTGCCTTGCCGGATTTGATATCTGATAAGGAAAGCTCTTTCCCCGAAATGGTATCGGGGAGCTTGAAATCCGGAGCCTTGGAGCCGAGGGGAAACGGATTGGAGGCAGTGAGTGACATTGGATTGAACAAGGATTATTTATTAAAACAACTATAGCCTTGTAATTGTTAAATTTAGGCAAATAATTATCTTGGTATATTAATTTCAAAATCGCGACCATGAACAGGTTTAAGTTTATCATGGTCCTTTGTTTTTCCCAATGCTGGCTGGTTTACTCATTTGGCCAAAGAGATCCCGGTGCTACCGCTGAGAAATTCTTTGCTCAGAAACTGGTTGATAACCATCTGCCCATTGCATTTCATTTTGATGATCCCATCCGTTATGGTAATCTATGGATTTTTGAATGTTCGGATCCGAAGGGTTTTGTTCTGGTCAGGAAGTCAGACAGTTGCCGGGTTGTCGGTTATTCTGTAAGCAACCTTTTTACCCGCTATAAAATCATTCCATCTCCGGCCCTTGCAATCCTTCAATCGATATCCGCCGGCAACGATCAGGAAAACGAAATTGAACGCAGAAAAACTGCCTGTAAACCGATCGGCCCCTTGCTGAGGACAACCTGGAGCCAGGAAGGGTACTTCAACTATTATTGCCCGGAAAATGCTGAAGGCCCTGACAATCATGTTTATGCCGGCTGTGTGCCTGTTGCTATGGGCCAGATATTAAGATATTTCGGAAAATTCAATGATTTTCAGCTGACTGTATCCTACGAGGATTTTCCTTATGGAACTCTTACCGCAAACTTGGGGAATTATGATTGGGAACGCATGGAAAACCGGCCGATTACCCTTGATACTGAGGTATCAAAGCTAATGTATGGGTTGGGAGTGCTCACGAAAATGGGCTATGGACCGTCCGGTTCAAGCACTTCGAATTTCAATGTTTATGATGGATTTAAAAAACTGAAATATTTCACAGCCATCCGTATGATCAGGTCCGTAACGACGCCGGAAGTCTGGAGCCGGAATTTTCATCAGAACATTTCGGATTTTCAACCCATATATGTTTCAGGATCTGGTCATTCATTTGTATGCGACGGAATTGATGCAGAGGGTCTGTTTCATTTTAACCTCGGTTGGTATGGTTATGCTGATGGATATTATCCGCTGAACCAGATTTTCTCCATTGACCCCAGTGAGGCAATCTTTGACCTGAGGCCCTATTCCAACAATCTTCCTCCAGCCAACCTCATCCTTGACACCCTGAACAGTCAGAAAATCCTGAAATGGGAAAAGCACAGGCTTGCTGAAACAGATCCTATCCAATACAGGATATACCTCAATGATACCACCTCATTCGTAACGCAGGAAACTACATTCAACACTTCCTATTTTCCGGCCGGCAATCATGAAATAATGGTTACCGCAATATACCCGCAGGGTGAATCGTGTTGGATCGGTCCGATTCAGTTTGCGGTTGAAGGAAATACACTGGAGATTCCTGATTTGTCCTTAAAAAGAGCCATCGAGGAGGAATTGATAGTAGAAGATATCGATCTCGGTACAAATTTCCCCAACATTAACCAGCTTCTGAAAATCAAGAAGCTGGAGATCAGTCAACCTTTAAGTTCCCTGGCAGGTTTGGAAAATTGCCATAATCTGCAAGTGGTAAAGATATTACCAGGCGAACAGGTCGATATTGACCTGGGTCCGGTATCCTTGCTAAAACGGCTTAAACAGCTTACACTGGAAAATGTTAGTGCGAGCACCATTCCCCTGATAGCCCGAAATGACCGTCTCACCTATCTTGAACTGAACCATTGTCCGTTAGACAATCTCGATTTCCTGGCGGAGATTTCAACTCTGTTAAGCTTAAAGCTGAGCGATATAGCAATAACTAACACTGATATATTCAGCAAATTACAGTCCCTGAAAAAAATAACCCTGACCGGGTGTGGGCTGACCTTTGCCGGCTTCATTCAGGACCTGACTAACCTTGAAACAATTGATTTATCGCGAAACCAACTGCCCAGAGTACGCCTTAATGCGAAATTGACCGAACTTCAGGACCTTAACCTTAGCCGGAATCAGATCAATGAACTGTTTTTCCTGGAGTATATTCCGAATATTAAGAAGTTGTATCTGAATGACAATCAGATTACACGGTTCAGTACCGGACTTAATTTGAAATATATCAAGGAACTGAATTTGCAGAACAACCTGATCGACAGTGTGTGGTTCGGGGTATCATTGCCTACACTGACCAGACTGTCCCTCGGTGGGAACAAAATCCGGACCATCCGGCAGTTAAATGATTTTGTTCCTGAATTAACTTACCTGGATATAGGGCATAATCAGATCCGGGATTTTTGGAATTGCAGTTTGCAGTACCTTGAGTACCTTGATTTCTCTGAAAACAAACTTGACCTTATCAATGCATTGGTGGCAAACCCGGGCTTGAAACACGTTGACCTGTCAAACAACCTGCTGGCCGATATTTATCCTGTAACCGATCATACAAGCAGCAGCAATATCCAGTTCCTGGATTTGACAGGCAACCCATTGTCTGTTGAATCTGTTCAAGATCTCTCACCTTCAATCCGCGAGATTATTGATACTTTGTTACTGCCAGCCTATCCGCAAACCATGAGTCCCGGCCATCCCGTTCCAACCCGGAATCAAGCAGTCAAATCCCCAAACACAGAATTATCCTGGGAAACCGTTCAGCTTCCGGCAACCGGGTATTACGAAATTTTTACGGGACCTTCAGCAGGCAGCCTTAAATTGGCTGGTCAGTCTTTAGTTCCTTTATACCAGGTTGATCTTTCCCCGGGGCAAAATCTATATTGGAGAATCCGATCGGTTTTACCCGACACCTCCTATTTAAGCGGAGTTTTCAAACTGGTGACCTATGAGCCATTCAGCCTTCCATTTAAAGAAACATTCGAGAATTATGCCGCATTCGGACAGTTTTCCGAACTATCGGACTGTTGGATCCGGGCATCGAAAGAAACCTCATCGACTACCGACGGAATCATCGATCCCTACCGGCGGTCAGAAGGCAAACAGTCGCTTAAGCTTTACAATATATCGGATTTGCACCTGCCGATGAGCCATTTATACCAATCGTCACTGTACATCTCGATGCAATTGCTGGTCAGCACCGGGAATATTGGATCCGTCCGGCTAAATGACATCAACGGGGCCAACCTTGAATTATTTTTTAAGTCGAATGGCAGGTTCGACTTATTCCTGAACAACAAGTTTCTTTCGGAATTGCCCTTTTCAGTGGCTGAGTGGTTTACCTTGCAGTTCAACCTGTACAGTAAAGGGAATGAAATCTGGATCAAGGTTGGAAATACCGATATCCCGGTGCCTTTTGTGTTTACGGGCCATACCGTTCATGTCGGTGAGATGCAACTGGCATCTGCACCCGGCCGTAACTGGCCCTTTGACGGTCAGCCTCTTTTTCACATCGACAATCTGGAGATTAAAGCATACGGGGCCATGACATCGGAAACCACAGGCTTTTCACCGGAGATCCTCCTATATCCAAATCCTGCAAGTCAGTATATCGTATTGGAAACTTCTTCACAAGTTGACCATCCCAAGATCAGTCTTTTTGATTTTTCAGGCAGGAGGGTTGAAGCTGAATTGAGTGCAGAAGGTTCCGGCAGATGGCGGATAGACCTCATGAACCTGGTTCCCGGAATTTATCTGATCCGGATAGATTCAGGATCCTCTTCGTATTTCGACAAATTCTTGATTTCCAGGTGAGCTTCAGGAATTCCGAAAAATTTAGGTTGGAGATTATGTGCAATCTCCTTCAATCCATGCTTATATTAGCACATTAACCTGACTCGATGCTTAATCCCATTAAAATTGAAGCCATCAATCTCACCAAGCGTTTCGGTGAACTAATGGCGGTCGACCATATCAATCTGGAAGTCAACCCTGGCGAAATACTGGGTTTTCTTGGGCCTAACGGGGCCGGTAAGACCACAGCGATCCGTATGTTTTGCGGACTGTTGAAACCTGATGAAGGAGTGGTGCTGTATAATAGCCAGTCACTTCATCAATTTCCTGACGGCAAGTCCTTGCTGGGTGTTTGTCCGCAGGAAAATGTTCACTGGGAAAGACTGACGTGCAAGGAGCAGATGGTTTTTACCGGTGAAATGTACAATTTACCCCGGAAACTGGCCAAGTCGAGAAGCCTGGATCTGCTTGAACAGCTTGGACTATCATCCCAGGCCGGCAAACAGGCACGGAGGCTTTCCGGAGGCATGAAGCGCCGTCTTAATATTGCCCTGGCACTCGTGCATGATCCGGCGGTTCTGTTCCTTGACGAACCCGAAGCAGGGCTTGACCCGCAAAGCCGGGTTCTTATGAGGGAATTCATTACCGGCTTAGCCGGATCGCGGACGGTCATTCTAACCACGCATAATATGGACGAGGCTGACCGGTTGTCTGACCGGGTAGCCATTATTGATGAAGGGAAAATCCTGCGGGTGGATACACCTGAAAATCTTAAGCATAGCATCGGGACCAACAGTACGCTGGAGGATGTTTTCATTCAGCTAACCGGTAAAAAATTACGAACATGAAACTTCTGGCAGTCATTCGTAAAAGTTTCACCGAGCAGATCCGCCAGGTCTGGATTTTGCTGCTGACTATAAGTATGGCACCCTTTTTTGTGGGAATCTTTTATCTGATCTATAAGAGTACCGCTCTCAACCTGCAAGTGAGTGTCGTCAACCTCGACAGTCAGTCTGCCGGCCATCGGGATGCTGATTTCGGAAAGGAACTCCTCAGGTACCTTGAATCCGTAAAAAATGACACGATTCCGGTTGCTTTCAATGAGGTCAGCGACCGCGCAACAGCCGAAGAACAGGTGAGAAATAAGCAGGCACACGCCATGATTATCATCCCTGCAGGATTTTCCGACAGCATTTTATTCAAGAGAGAGGGTGGTAATGTCAGGGTACCTTTTGAATTATCCGGTAATCTGACTGAAACTAACTACATGATTTCGGCCATTCTGGGAATCACTTATGTTTCAGGTTATATAAATTCTGTGACCGGAACGCTTGAACCCTACCATTTCATTGAGACTCCTGCCGGATTGTCGTCAAAATTGAATGATTTTACTTTAGCCATTCCCGGGTTACTGGTTTTGGCGACCATCATGCTGATGTTTTCCGGTGCCATTGCCTTTGTTGTTGAACCTGAGAAAAAAACGATGCTCCGGTTGAAACTATCAAGGGTCAGGCCGGTGACCTTCCTCACCGGGATCGCCATTGTTCAGGTATTGGTCGGACTGGTCAGCATCCTGCTTACACTGTGGACCTCCTATCTGTTCGGGTTTGATTTTTCGGGCTCTTTCTGGCTCTTCCTTCTGGTTTGCGTACTGACCTGTTTATCCGTCATCGGGTTTAGCCTGATCCTCGCCGGAGTAACCAAATCGGTGAACGAGGTTCTCGTTGTGGGCAACTTTCCCCTTTTCCTGTTCATGTTTTTCTCCGGGACTTTTTTTTCAATCCAGGGGGCGACTTTATTCACTTTAGGTGGTTATGCGTTTACCATACCCGGATTGATGTCGACCTACCATGGAACGGAAGCATTGAAGCAGGTTCTGATTTACCAGGCGGGCATCTCTGAAATCTGGCCACAGCTTGTTTCGATTTCCGGACTGACAATCATTTACTTCCTCATCGGTTATTGGATTTACCGGAAGAGACATATGGTGGTGTTTTGAGGCAGTTATTTATCATAACTAACGTTCATAAAATCGATCCCCTGATTGACATTGCCGCCAAAATCAAAGAAGGTGCAGTTATCCCATGCTGACCCCTGGCCCCATATGTCCCTGGCCGATGAGCTGATCCAGGCAGGTTCCCAAACCATGATGCCCATCCCGCCGCCATCCATGATGGCCCGGGTGAGATCGGTCAGGTAACTTAACTGTCCTTCAGGGGTAAGCTGATATCCGGGCTGTGCATCGGCAGGAGCGTAAATATTGTTATAGTTATCACCATTATCTCCGGTCCATGGATAGCTGGTTTCCACTATCATGACCTCCTTATTAAAGCGCTTTTTAAATTCAGAGACATAATAACTGATCTTGCCGATCGGGATATCGCTCCATTTTGAATAGTAAGAAAATCCGATAATATCAAAATCGGCAACGTCTCCCCAAAGGGTGATATTCTCAAACCAGTATTTCACATTTTCCGGCTGGGCGATATGCAGGATGATCTGCATACTGGCACCGGTGAGTTTTGAAACCTCGCGGGTTGCCCTGATTCCCGAATTGATCAGGGTTCCGAGCTGCTGCCAGCCGTAAGAGGCATAGCTACCGGTCGGAAGCAGCATCCCCGGATTGATCTCATTACCAATCTGAACCATTTCGGGCATCAGACCTTCATCGCTTAATGCTTTCAGAGTTTTATAAGTATACTGGTAAACAGAATCGCTCAGGGTTGTTGCGTCCAATCCCTTCCATGCCGCCGGTATGATCTGCTTGGCGGGATCCGCCCAGGTATCGGAATAGTGAAAATCAAGGTTAACGGCCAATCCGGCGTCTTTTGACCTCCGGATTGCCACTTTAACATCTGCCAAATCGTTAAACATTTTAGTACCGGCACTTCCATAAACTTCTTTAGTCCAGGCTGGTGTGTGCCAAAGTCTTAAACGGACCAGGTTCGCACCATGATCCTTAAATATCTGATAGGGATCCTTGATTGCACCGTTTTCCCGATATACTCCGCCATGTTCCAGAATCTGGTTCACGTAGGAAAGATCGGCACCCATAACGAATCGGGTTTTACCCAGGATTTCCTCTTTTTTGCATGAAGAGGAGAGATTCAGGAAGGCAAGAAACACTAAGGGGACCAGCCGGTATGGAAATAATCGGATCATGGGATAAATATACCGAAAAATCATTAAGTACTTATGGCACAATGGCACATTAGTTCATTGGCAAATTGGCAAATTTCCTACCTTTACCGGGTTCGATCGAAACTTTAACAAATCCAGCTATGTCGCGCGCAACTGTACTATTCATGACCGGTTTGATGGCCATCTGCTTCTCATGCAGCAAACAGGAACCGAATTATCCCGCTAACAGGGAACCTCTAAAAGCCAATGCTTTCATTCAACTTCCGCTGGGTACCGTAAAACCGGCAGGATGGTTGAAGGATCAGCTTCAGATTCAGGCCAATGGCTTGCCCGGCCACCTCGATGAATACTGGCCTGACCTGATCACCTCAGCATGGCACGGAGGAGAGGGCGAAGCATGGGAACGAGGCCCGTATTATCTGGATGGCATGGTCCCGCTGGCTTATCTTCTCGATGATCAGCGTTTGCTTGGAAAAGTTAAAACCTGGATTGAGCCGATCCTGGCATCCGGCCAGCCTAACGGGTGGTTCGGTCCCGCCAAGAACAGGGACCGCTGGCCTCTTGCAGTCGGACTGAAAGTATTGAAAAGCTATTATGAAGGCAGCAAGGACCCCAGGGCACTTGAGATGATCAAAAAATATTTCACCTATCTGGCTGAAAACAAATCCGACTGGCCGGATAAAGAGTGGAGGGGCGTGCGCGCCATGGAAAACGCTGTTACCGGATACTGGCTTTTCCGCCAAACCGGCGACACCACCATTCTTAAAGCACTTCGTTCCATCCACGCCGATTCCTTCTCCTGGTCGAAATATTTTACGGCATTTCCATGGGATTCCACAGCCGCACGAGAGGGCCGGATTCCAAAAATCTGGGATGCCGTCGGCCTCACCGCACATGTTGTTAACAACGCCATGGCCACAAAATACCCCGGTATCTGGTCGCAACAGTCTGGCAATGACGCTGATTTACAAGCCTCCTATACCGGATTAGCCAATCTTGATGCCCATCATGGCCAGGTTGGCGGCCGTTTTTCAGGCGACGAACATCTGAGCGGGCGGAATCCTGTTCAGGGAACAGAAATGTGCGCAGTGGTTGAATATATGTTTTCACTCGAAAACCTGATCGAGGTCACAGGTGACGTGAAACTGGCCGACCGTTTGGATATCCTGGCCTTCAACAGCCTGCCTGGAACCTGTACCGCTGATTATTGGGCTCATCAGTATGACCAGCAGGCCAATCAGGTCCTGGTCAGCAATGCCCCCCGCCCCTGGTCAAGCAACCGCCCGGATGCCAATGTTTTCGGCACTGAACCCGACTTCGGATGCTGCACGGCCAATGGGCACCAGGGCTGGCCAAAATACACCCAGTCTTTATGGATGGCTTCTGCCGACGGCGGTCTGGCTGCCATCAGCTATGCCCCCTGCACGGTTAATGCGCTGGCCGGGGCTAAAGTACCGGTAGGCATCGAGGTTCAATCCAACTATCCGTTTGAAGATAAAATCGTCATCCTGATCAATCCAGAAAAAGAAACTGCATTCCCTCTTTATCTGAGAATTCCTGAATGGGCTTCAAAACCAACCGTTGCAATCAATGGCGAACCCATGGCCTGTAAAACAGGTGAATTCCTCGTGATAAACAGGAAATGGAAGAAGAGTGACCGTATCGAGTTGGTCCTTGCATCACCGATACGCATTGAGACCCGGTACAATAATGCTGCCGCCGTTGCCAAAGGTCCCCTGTTTTTCAGCCTGAGAATAGCAAAGAATTTCACACCGATCACAACCATTAAAAAGAACTATCAGTACATGGGTTCCACCGACTGGATGATCGAACCGGCAAGTCCATGGAATTTCGGCCTTTTAATCGACAAGGCCGATTTATCCAACAGTTTCGAAGTGGTGAACAATCCGGTCGGAAAATATCCCTTCGGGGATCAGGGTGACCTGATTTATAACACAACCACCGGAGGTTTCGACACACTCAACCAGAATCCTCCAATCATGCTCAAAGCTAAAGGGAAAATTATTCCTGACTGGGTGATGGAAAACAATAACGCCGGATTAACCCCGCAATCACCTGTCGTCCTGAGCGGAGATACTCCTGTCCGGGATATCCTGCTGGTGCCTTATGCATCGGCCAAACTGAGGGTGAGTGAGATACCATTGGTTAAGTAAATAACACGGGTCAATTGAAACAGCCATGAAGAAAGAGTCAATTTCCCTCCTCCTGATATCCATATTAATTGCCTGCGGGCCAGAAGGAAGCGAATGGAAGACCGATCAGTTTCAGATGAAACTTTCCCCTGCAGGAGCTATTACCAGTTTATCGGATCCGGCCGGCGGGAAGAATTATCTCGCCAGGAACCAGCCTGCTCCTCTGATGCAGCTGAGGATCGGCGATAAGTACCTGTCGCCTTCGTCGTGTAAGGTGGATCAGGCCGGACGGCTTATCACGCTGGTTTTCGACACCGGTCATCAGGCCAAGATCAGCATTGAAGCCAAAGCCTCGCATATCGTGCTGAAACTGAACGAACTCACCGGTGCCGATTCAGCCGATCTGATCGTATGGGGTCCCTACCCGACGACCATCAGCGAGACCATTGGAGAAACGGTCGGAGTGGTGCGTGATTCATCCTATGCCATTGGAATTCAGTCATTAAATCTGAAAACCCTTGGTGGATTTCCAACGGAAGAAAGCGATATTGAACCTTCATTTGACATTTTTGAAACCAATAACCTGATTGACGTTTCGGATTCGGTGAAGGTTATTTACCGCGGCCAGACCGCACGTAAGGAACCATTCGGGAGCATAATCCAGGCCTACTGCAGGAACCGTAACCGGGAGCGGATAATCTCCAATTGGGCCCATGAATACTATGTGGCTCCGGCATTTAACGACGGAGGGGTTACCGGTTCGTCCATTGCCCTTTTCGGGTGTAAAGCCCCGGATGCATTGAAAACCATCGGTGATATTGAACTCGCCGAAGGTCTTCCCCACCCGGTCATCGATGGAGAATGGGGAAAAACCGCCAAAGGAGCTACTGCTGCCTACCTGATCATGAATTTCGGAGTCAAGGAACTGGAAGACGCCCTGGCGCTGACCAAAAAGGCCGGTCTGAGATATTTGTATGAAGAGGGCCCATTTGAGACCTGGGGGCATTTTAAACTAAACCCGGTGATGTTCCCGGAAAATTGGGAGACCATGAAACTCATGGTAAACCGTGCATCTGAAGAGGGGATCCGCCTCGGGGTTCATATTTTATCGAATTTCATTACCACCAATGATCCCTATGTTACTCCCGTTCCTGATACGAGATTGGCCAGGGTGGGTTCATCAACCATTAGCCAGTCCATAGGAAAAGAGCAACAATCCATAACCATTAAAGATCCAACGTTTTTCAACCAGATGAAAAACAACACCTTGCGATGTGTGGTTATTGGTAATGAGCTAATCAGATACAAAGAAGTCTCAACAACTGAACCCTGGATACTTAGCGGTTGTGAACGAGGCGCATTCGGGACCACTGCCACGGAACATCAGGCCGGAGCGGATATCGGAAAGCTGATGGATCATGGTTATCAGACATTCCTGACGAACAACGACCTGTCGATGGAGATGTCGGACTGTCTGGCCAATTTCTTCAACTTCACCGGCTGCCGCCAGATCTCTTTTGATGGTTTGGAAGGCAACTGGTCGACAGGCATGGGGGAATATGGACGCCAGCGATTCACACAGAACTGGTACGATCAGCTGAGGCCTGACCTCAAAGGTCAGGTAATCACCGATGCCAGCGGTCCCGGACACTATTTCTGGCACATGTACACCCGGATGAACTGGGGAGAACCCTGGTATGCCGGGTTCCGCGAGAGCCAGACACAATACCGCCTGCTTAACCAGCTCTATTTCCAGCGGAATCTGATGCCCGCGATGCTTGGCTGGTTCCGTATGACACCCGAAACAACCCTTGAGGATATTGAGTGGCTTTTAGCTCGTTCAGCAGGATTCGACGCCGGTTATGCACTGGTGACTTCACTGGCCTCAGTCGGAAAAAATGGCTTTAGCGAAAAAATACTTTTAGCCATCAGGGAATGGGAGCGCGCCAGGATGGCCGGAGCTTTTCCCCGGGAAGTCAAATCCCGGATGAAGAATATCAAAAACGAATATCATCTGGAGCTGGACGGTCCGAATAACTGGAACCTCTATCCTTATGCCATCTGGCGGGCGGACTACCTTCCCGGCACGGTTCCGGTCATTCTTGATATCGACAATGAGAATCCCGATCAGCCGGTGCAATTTATCTTATCCTCCGGACCTGAAAATTCCATCATGGGTATCAGCCTGATCATGGATGGCGCACAGCGGGTACGCGTACCGCTTGAACTGCCTGCCAATCATCATATCAAATACACGGGTGGAAGTTATGTATACCTGTATGACTCAACCTGGCACGAGGTTGGCAAAGGCCAGCTTACCCAATATGACCTGACTATCTCGCAGGGTAAACATAAGATCGGGTTTGAAGCGATCTTTACTTCTTCGGGACCTAAACAGGGTATCAAGATTGAGATGAAAACGGCCGGGTTACCCTATCATCTTTGAAAAGGTAAGAGAGGGGAGAAAGTTAAGAGAGGAAAGAAGGATAGATGACTGGACAACAATGGGATAGATTACTCAGGTTGATTGATGGCGAAAGGCTGGCTCCATTGCCATCGGGTTTTATCATTGATTGTCCGTGGCTTCCAAACTGGGCCGGAGTGAGGATGATTGATTTTTTCACCCATGATGAAACCTGGTTCGAATGTCACCATAGAGCATCTGAAACCTTTCCTGATGTTATGTTTCTGCCGGGATTTTGGTCAGAGTTCGGGATGTGCACCGAACCTTCTGCTTTCGGCGCCAGATGCAGCTTCCCAGAAAATGAGTTCCCTCATGCACATAAGGTTATTCATTCATCCGAAGATATTGACCGGCTGGTCATGCCCAATCCCGCGACCGACGGATTGTTGCCTTTCATGCTCAACAGGCTGGTGAAATACAGGCAGCGGATAGAACAATCGGGTCATCACATCCGCTTTTCCGTTTCGAGGGGGCCGCTTAATATTGCCTCATATCTGATGGGCACTTCTGAATTCCTGACATTGATTCTTATGGATCCGGACAAGGCTCACCAATTGAT
>Ga0172379_10001995_pt1 | contig 37965 bp, 43 predicted proteins | sample GrowelOW334metaG_FD_119756 | JGI IMG/M metagenome (GOLD analysis project Ga0172379, IMG submission 119756) | Groundwater microbial communities from an aquifer near a municipal landfill in Southern Ontario, Canada - Groundwater well OW334 metaG | ecosystem: Environmental > Aquatic > Deep... | reverse complement strand
GCGAGAATTGTTTATATAAAAGTCCGCATCGCAGACCGACCGCAGTCGGTCGAGATAGAGTGGGATTTTTTTATTAAAAAAATCAACACGTGTCTTTTATATAAATAATTCGAGCTAAAAAGTTATTCCAATATCTTTGGAACTTTAAAATAATTATTTTGTTTGTCCGGCGCCTGTTCCAATATTTTGCTCGCCCCGAGCGCAGTCGAGGGGTCTGTCGTTTTGTCTTTTCGTATTACCGTTTCTAATCCCGTAATCTGTTGTATTGGTTTGATGTTTTCTGTGTCGACTTTGTTTAATTTATCGATGTAATTCAAAATCGAAGAAAGATCTTTTGCAAATTTTTCTTCCTCTTTATCTATTAACTTTATTCTCGCCAATTTAGCGATATGTTCTACTGCTTCTTTGTTGATCATTTTATCAATTTTAAGAATTCTGTTTCGTTGATTATTTTTACACCCAATTTTTGTGCTTTTTCAAATTTACTCCCCGGCTCAGATCCGGCAACAACAAAATTTGTGTTTTTTGAAACCGAACCGGAAACTTCACCGCCTAATTCACGAATTTTTTCTTTTGCTTCGTCTCGTGCCATTGATTCTAGTTCCCCGGTCAAAACAAATGTTTTCCCAATTAATTTTTGACTTTTGATTTTTGACTCTTGATTCGTTATCACTATACCAGCTTTTTGGAGTTTTTGCAAAAAATTTAAATTTCTTTTTTCTCTAAACCACTTATAAATTGACTCTGCAACTTTTGGCCCAACATCGTTTATTTTTTCCAGTTCTTCTGTGGAAGAATTTTTTATTTTTTCCGTGCTACCCAAGATCCTCGCTAAGTCAAACGCCGTTTCTTCTCCTACCTGCAATATGCCCAATCCGAACAAAAACTTTTCTAATTTTACTTCTTTTTTGGATTGAATTGATTTAATAATGTTTTCCGCTGACTTTTCGGCAAATCGTTCTAGGTGTTTTATGTCTTCTTCTCTCAAGGAAAATAAATCTCCCGCATCCTTAATTAACCCTTCGTCCAAAAATCTGTCCACAATTTTAGGCCCGAGACCCACCATGTTAAATGCTTTTTTGGAAACAAAATGATAAATTCTTTCTCTCAAAATTGCCCCACAATTTTTATCGGAACATTTATAAGCAACCTCATCACCAGTTTTTGTAATTTTTGATCCACAGGTCGGGCAGATGTGCGGAACATGAATTTCTTTTTCTTTGCCGTTTCTTAATTCTTTTAATGGTCTTATGATGTCCGGAATTACGTCGCCAGCACGACCAACAATTACTGTATCCCCTGTTTTTATTTCCAATCTCTTTATTTCATCAAAATTATGAAGCGTTGCACGTGTAATCGTTGTTCCTCCGACTTGCACCGGCCTTAATACCGCAACTGGAGTTAAAACGCCGGTTCTGCCAACTTGCCAAATTACATCTTCAATAATTGTTGTTCCCTCTTTTGCAGAAAATTTATATGCAATTGCCCCTCTCGGCGATTTACCAACCGCACCCAACTTTTTAAAAATTGCGTTTTCACTTGTGATTATAACCAAGCCGTCAATTTCATAGTTTAATTTGTCTCGATTTTTTTCCCAATATTCTTTAAATTTTTCAACCTCTTTAAGGTTTTTGCAAAATTTATTGTAGGGATTGATTTTAAATCCAAGCGACTTTAAAAGTTTATGTTCGTCTTCATGAATTTTTTGCCCCAGATCAGTAATCAAAACATACATCAGAGAATCTAGCTTTCTGCTTGCAACCGTTTTGGGATCTAATTGCCGAATTGAACCAGCCGCCAGATTTCTTGGATTGGCGTAAGTCTTTTGTTTTTTCTTCTCCAGTTCTTGATTGATTCTTTTAAATTCTTTGGTGCTTAAAAACACTTCTCCTCTAACGATTAATCTTTTGGGAAATTTTCCTTGTAATTTTAATGGTATGCTCGCCACTGTTCTTAGGTTTTGGGTTACGTCTTCGCCAATCATTCCGTCCCCCCGAGTCGCACCTGTTTTTAAAATTCCGTTTTCATAAATTAATTCAATTGCCAGGCCATCTATTTTTAGTTCACAGTAATAACCATCTTTGTCATAATTTTTTACAATTTTATCATTTCGGCTTTGCCAATCTAGCATCTCTTGTTTATTAAACGCATCGTTAAGAGAAAGCATTGGAGTTGTATGGTGGAATTTATGAAATTTATCTAACGGCTTTCCACTAACGCGCTGTGTTGGCGAATCAGAAGTTATTAATTCGGGAAATTTATGTTCCAATTCCTCTAATTCATTTTTTAAAGAATCAAAAGCGGCATCAGAAATCTCTGGCGCGTCTAAAACGTGATAAGCATAACTTTGCCTCCATATTTCTTTTTTTAATTTTTCAACTCTTTCTTTCGCTCGTTTTTTGTCCATATTAATTATTGAGCTTGCTTTCAATTACTTTTACAAAATCAGCATACGGCACAGCACCAATAATCGCCTCGCCGTTTATAAAAAACGTTGGCGTGCCTTGTTTGTCAGCAGGAATATTGGCTTTTCTGAAATCACTATTTCCCTGGTTATATAATTCTTCTGCACGTGATTTATATTTTTCCGAATCCAAGCATTGATTAAATTGATCACTATTAATTCCAATGTTTTGTGCAAAAATCTTCAAAGTTTCAGCACTATTGATTTTGTCATTGTTGGCAAAAAGATAATTATGATATTCTAAGAATTTTTCTTGATCGTTGGCACATAAAACCGCCTGACTTAATTCGTATGGTGGAAATGGACGAAAAATTAATTTCGCCTTGCCAGTGACGATATATTGCTCTGTTAATTTTGACATTGTTTGGTCTTCAAACGTCTTACAGTATTCACATAAATAACTATAATATTCAATGATTGTGACCGGCGCCTTATCGTTGCCAACGATTAAATCTCCCTTAAAAACCTTACCCACGTCACCATAATTTGTGTTTGGTAAATTTTTTTTAAAAAACTGATTATATGCAAAAAAAGCTATTATTAATAATAGAATCGCAATAACTGTAATATATATTTTTTTATTGTTCATAAACTTAAATAAATTATTATTAATTAAACAACAAGCTCGCGCCAATTGCGCCGGCATATTCTTTTAGTTTTGCCAACACAACAGGAGTTTTTTTGGCAGATTCTGATAAAATATTTTTTCTCATTTCTTTTTTTGCGGGATTAATTAAAAGTTCTCCAGCACCACGTGCGATTCCTCCGCCAACTACGATAATTTCTGGATTAAAGACATCAACAACGTTTGCAAGCCCCAATCCTAAATGTTTTCCAACCTCGTTCCATGCTTCGATCGCTCTTGAATCACTTTTCTTTGCCATTTGGTGCAAATCAAAACTTTTTATTCTTTTATTGAAAAATTCATAACTTGTTTTTCTTATTCCCGCCTCACTAAGATATGCCTCTATACATCCCTTACTGCCACAATTACATTTTCTTCCGTGTTGATCTATTGTCATGTGCCCTATTTCTCCTGCGGTCCCGTTTTTTCCATGAATTATTTTTTTGTTCATCACCAATCCTCCACCAACACCGGTTCCTAATGCTATCCCGACAACATTATTTTTATTTTTTCCTGCGCCCAAAATCGTTTCAGCCAAAGTCATTAAGTGCCCATCGTTTTCAATAATTGTCTTGATTTTAAATTTTTTCTCAATTAATTTTCCCAATTCTAAATTCCTTAAGGCGGTAACATTCGGCGGATCTAATATTTTTTGATTTTTAAAATCAATTGGTCCAGCAACGCCAATTCCAATTCCGTCAATTTTTTTGCCTTTTTTAATTAAAATTTTAATAATTTTAAAAATCTGGTCCAAAAGTAATTTTTTATTTGTTTTAGATTTTGTTGAATATTGAACTTTAGTACGAATTTTTGTACCGTCGAGTAATATTCCTTTTATGTTTGTTCCACCGATGTCGATTCCTATTATCATAACTTTATTTGAATAATTCTTTTGCGCGATTCCAATACCTGTCATCTCCTTTTGTTTTTTGCCAATACCACCATTCAACACCCCATAAATACAACTCATCGATTCCAGTTCTTATTGCGTAATCTATGTTTTGGTTAAATTTTTCGAAACTCATTGATTTGTCTCGTTGCTCATTGGTCATTTGTGTGACCGGTACATTTCCCCATGGTTCTGCCTGAACTTCACTGCTAATGATTTTAAGGTCTTTAAAAAATAATTTTATTAAATTCGATTTACGATGATAAAAAATTGCCGGGATTGGATATGTGACATAGCCCAATTTTCCATAAATTGTCCGATAAATGGATGTTCCAACGATATCTGCTCTTCTTGCGCCACCGATCCAAGTACTAAATTCTCCGCTTTCAGTTATCATTATTGGTCGAGCCTGCCCCACCTCTGGTGGGATAAAATCCAGTTCCCTAACTAATGCAATTTCTTGATCTAATACTTTTTTATCTAATTTTGGACAAATTCCAAAAGTTCTTAAAAACGGTTCGTTTTCAATCTGCCAGATTTTTATGTTTTGATTATTCTTATAACGATTTACTGTTATTTTAATATAATCAAATAATTTTTGATCTTGAATTTCCTTTGCCTCGTTTTTTAACCATTCTGGGTCGTGACATTCTGGCCATCTCGGTAAGCGCTTGCCAATCGCCAGAGTTATCTCTCCTCCCCTTTTTGAAACTTCATTTATTTGCCAATCTAAATCGGAAAAATCGTATTTTCCTTTTTCCTTTTCAATTTCATCCCAATAAGCAACTAATCTAAAATTCTTAACCTTTAAATCGTCTAATATTGATAAAAACATTTTTTGCCAATCCAATTCGAAACTACTCGCATATTCTCTACTGAAAGTTATCCCCCATTTAATATTTTCTGCCGGTTCAGTTGAACCAACAAGTAAATACAAAAACAGTCCGACGATGATTATTATTAAAATTAATATAATTTTTTTGAAAATTTTCATTTGTTTAATGGACACCTATAAACTGCGATTATTTTTCTTTTACCGTTATAGTCCCAACTATGTATAATTGGCGTTTTTTTAAATTCGTTATTACTAATTGCTTTTTTGTCCCCAACATAAAACCCGTTATGCAAGTGTTCGGCGTTACAGTGTTTAAAGTTATATTTACTTTTCTCTTTTTCCCAAACAATTATATCTCCGGGCCTTATTCCGTTTTTAGGAATTTCCTCCCATCCGTTATTAAGCATATCTTTAATTGTATTCTCGACATTTGCATGCCCCTCTTTTATTAATCCCCAAACTAATAAAATATTAGACACGAAATAAGAACAAGACAAGATTCCATTGTGGGTTGCGTCTATTTTCTTTCCGTCGATTTTCAAATATAAACTCCTAAACACCTTCGTTCCAACCGAATTCTTAACCATCTTTAAATATGATTCGTATTTCAACAATTTTACGTCCATACCTTAATTATATCTGATTTCTAATAAAAAAGCACCTCCATCCCTAAGGATGGGGTGCCTGGTCGGCTTGGAGCTCGGGATCGGGCAAGGATTCGGGCAAAAAGCCCTTCTCAACAAGCGTGGCCTGCGACCCGATAAATTCCTCGAGGTGACCGATCGCCGCCGAGAACAATCCGGCGGCCCTCTTCAGACTCAGGTTGTCCCGAAATTTCGCGGTCCTAAGAAGCTCTTCTGCGATCTCCTTGATCTCACATCCCCTTTGCAGGGATTCGACGAGCATCGCCAAAAAAACTTTTTCCTCGGCATCTTTAATCATGTCGCCCTCCCTGTGGCATTGAAATAATGAGCAGAAAAGAACCCGCTCTTCGTCAGTTTCAATATAACAAACAATAGAATAAAATGCAATCCCTTGAAACAAAACAGCCCCGCCCCGCCAATTGGCGGATGTTAGGGCTGTTTTAAACTATAAAAGATTCTTTAGTATCCTTTTTGTGCTTTGTAGCAATCTCTGCAAAGAATTTCTTGACCTTCCTTGGGTTCAAATGGAAGTTGATTAATATCAACCCCGCATTTTGCACACTTCCAATTTCCTTGGACCATTTGTCTTTGGAAATCTCTTCTGCCTCCCATACTGCCTCGTCTGTCATTCATTCTTTCTCTGTGACAAGTACTACAGTAAAGTGGCAAATCACCAGAAGGTTCAAATGGTAAAGAAGTAATTTCTGCTCCACATTTGGAACATTTCCAATTTCCTTCAACCATTTTTCTTGGAGAATCGTCTCTTTTTCTAAACATTACGATATAATTTCACGAACAATTTATTCTAAAATAAAATAATTGATATTTTAATTTAAATTGCGAATAGAAACTTTTTTAATTTTAATTAACGCGACCTTTTTAATTTACGGCTGAAGAATGTCTTCAGTTTTACCGTCTATAGAAATTACAACACTTTTCACGCTTTCAAACTGTTTTAACGTTTCGATTATTTCTGTGCGTATTGCTGATACCTTACATGAGCCTCCAACCTGAAACTGCAATTGTTCATTAAAATCAATCTCAGCGACACCATTTTCAATTGTTAGATTTTGAATTTTTACGCCAGAATTAATGCTTGTAAAAAATCCCTGCGTTTGTTCTGTTTCCTTTGGCCCCTTCAATAATTCTTCTATCGCCGCTCTTCCCACTGCTTCAGTTTTTTTAATGATTCTTTCTACAGGAAAAACTTTATTGCAGGAAGCCTCTGGGTCCATTTGATTGTTATTAAAAAATACTTTTATGGTTATTGTTTCCATCGATTCTATTATCACTGGAACTCTAAATTCTTCATCGTTTTCTGGAAGTCCCGATGGATTATCGCGATTAAAAACCAAAAATCCTTTTCCTCCGTCTTTTGAGACGAATTCTATTTCAGTTTCAAAATCAACAAAATCACTTGTCATCCATTCTCCTTTGGCTTGAGCGATTCCTGTGGCTAAAACGTTATTATTTTCATCTACCAACTTAACCGGGAAAGACGCTTCAAAAAACCAAAAACCCCTTACCTTGCCGTCGATTTGAAGGGGGCTAGTTATGACTTGATTCGGTTTTATTGAAACAACAATATTGGGATTAGAACTTTCTTCTTTATCTTTAAACAATATTGCTTTTGCTAAAATTAATCCACCGATTAAAACCAACAAAACCACTAAAATAATTACTTTTTTAACCATATTCTACTATGTCTATCTTAACACTACAATAATCTATTGTCAATGAGCAAACAACGTATTGTTATTTTGCTTCATTTAAACAGGCGTTAAATAATGCTATTTGATTGTTATAATCATTAATTAGGTTTTTGGTCTCATTGATAAGTAAATTATATCTGCCAAGATCGGCATTATATTCGTCGACTTTTTTGTTATAAATTTCTATCTCTTCTCTGGTTTTGGGTTTTGTGTTTTCTAGTTCAATTTTTACTGAACTTAAAACATTATTTAATTGTTGAATTTGTTCTTCTCTGGTTAAAATTTCAATTTTTAAATTTTCATTTGGTTTTGAGCACCTTGCCATCGGCCTGGCAAAGTGTTGAACTGCCATCCAGATTTTTTCTCCTTGATATGTGCCCTGCATTACCGCAATGCCGATCTCTTCGTATCTGTTATTTAAAATGTTTTCTCTGTGTCCCGGACTTTCCATCCACGCCTCAACAAGCTTTTGACTGTTTTCGAAATTGCCCATTGCTAGGTTTTCTCCAATAACAATATATTCGTAATCAACTTGTTGTGCCAATTCACCGATTCCGATTCCGCTTGGCGAAACATGTTCAAAGTATTGATTTCGAAACATTTCTTCAACCTTTAATCTTGCGCTTGTATCTAATTTCGTGTTTTTAATAAGTGGCTTTAGGCTATTTATCGTTCTTTGCTCGTTGGTATATTTCAACACCCCAGATTCTGTTAAAAACGATTGGGGCGAATCAGTGATATGTTTCAATGGCGGCGGATTAGAGATTGTTTTCTCTATTTGTTTTAACAAAAGATCACCTACTTTTTTATAATCGGAAACATTGGAAACCTGAGAATAAATTTTAAATATTTGATTTTTTATTAAAAAAAACGCGATTAAAAAAACCGCGCCGATTAAAACAATAACAATTAATCTTTTTTTACTCATCCTATACTAATTTTAGCTCTTTTATAAAACTACAACAAGCACGTTAAATAGCTAGCAACGATTGCCGCTGTTTCTGCGCGAAAATTTAATTCTGATAACTTTATAATTTCAAAATTGTTGTTTTGGGCTGATTTCAATTCGTTTTCACTCCATCCCCCCTCTGGCCCAATAAATACACCAATCTTACGAGGTCCGACCTCGTAAGATTTTACTGATTTACCAGAAATGTCAAAAAACAGATTCGAATCATTTCCTTTTGCTTGCTCGATCGCCTGCTCAAAATCAATTGGCTCTGAAACTTCGGGAACTATTCCCCTGCCCGATTGTTCGCTTGCCTCTTTGATTATTTTTTTCAATCTTTCTTTTCGAATTCCAGTTTTTACTGTTCTTTCACAGATTACTGGTATAATTTTAGAAATTCCAATTTCTGTTACTTTTTGCGCAGTTAGTTCAAAATTTTCGCGTTTTAAAATCGAACAATATAAAATAATTTCTTTTTTGGATTCTTGTTGATTTTTTCCTGTCTCCAAGATAAGCAAGTTGACAGTTTTGTCTTCGTGATTAATACTCAAAATTTCTGCCCTGGCTTCATTAGATTCGCCGTCAAATAAAACAATCTGTTCGCCCGCTTTTAGCCTTAAAACATTTCTTATTTGATTATAAATCTCAAAATCATCAATTCGTAAATTGTCTTGATTTAAGTCAAATTTCATTAAAAATCTATTTAGTCTCATATGTTTATTTATTTAAATAAAATTTTCTCTTTTTGTTATCAAATTTTTCAATCGCATAACGCAACATTGTTCGAGGCATCGTTATGTAATGTTTTTTTAAAAAAATTTCTTCGGTTTTTTGATTGCGCTTTCCTATCTCTCGCAACATCCAACCAACCGCCTTGTGTATTAAATCGTGTTTGTCGTTAATTAAAATTTCTGCAATTACCAATGCATCTTTGAATTGTTTTTGCGCAATAAAATAAAAACAAGAAATTATTGCAATTCGACGTTCCCACAAACTTTTAGATCTAGCTAATTTATATAAAATTTTTCTGTCTTTATCGTTTAAATAAGCGCCGACAATTTTATACGCCGAACAGTCAACTAAATCCCAGTTATTAATATATTTTGTGTGCTTTAAATAAAAATCATAGATGGCATAACGCTCGTTAGGGTTTGCTTTATTAAATTTTAAAGTCAGCACAAACAACACTATTTGTCTTTCCTCGTGAAATTTACTTTTAATTAGCTTGTCTATATCGGTCAATTCTAAATCAATAAAGAAATCTTTTGCAATTTTGCGCATTTTAGGGTTACTAACTCCTAAGAACTTGTCTCCTTCTCCATATTCGCCTTTTCCGGTCTTAAAAAACCAAAGAGAATTTTTGGCTCTCTTTGGATCAGCTTGTTTTTTTATCTCTTTTTTTATGTCATCAATAATCATGCTTTAATTTTAGCAGATTTTTATCTTTTTGCTTTTTTTCTTTCGTTTTCTGTCAGGTGTTGTTTTCTTAAACGAACACTTTTCGGAGTTACTTCCATGTATTCATCATCATTAATAATGCTTAATCCTCTTTCTAGGGTTATTTCCCATGGCGGAATCAAACAAATTGCCTCATCCGAACCAGATGCGCGCATGTTGGTTAATTGTTTTCCCTTAGAGGGATTAACCTCCATATCGTAGCCGGTTGGTGTGTTACCAATAATCATCCCTTCGTAAACACTTTCTCCGTGTCCAATATATATTACTCCACGTTCTTGTAGGTTCCATAGAGCAAACCCTGCCGCTTTTCCCGTAATCATTGAAATCATTGAACCAGTTTCTTTTCTAGTAATATCCCCGGCATAATTATCAAAACCCAAAAAATGGGCACACAAAATTCCCATTCCCTTTGTATCGATAACAAACTCGCTACGATACCCCAAAAGTCCGCGCGTAGGAATTTTAAAAGTTAATCTTGTTTGCTGATTTTTGGTTTTTATGTCCATTATCTGCCCTTTTCGTTTAGACAATTTTTCAATTACTGTGCCCGATAAGTTTTCTGGAACGTCAACCATAACTTCTTCAAATGGTTCTAGTTTTTTACCGTTTTCTTCCCTAATAATTGCTTGTGGCTTGGAAACCTGTAATTCATATCCTTCGCGTCTTAGATTTTCAAGTAAAATTGCAATGTGTAATTCTCCGCGCCCAAAAACTTTATAATAATGCGTATGCGCAAAATCAATCTTTAATCCTACGTTCACTTCTAGTTCTTTTTTAAGTCGTTCTTTGATTTGTCGACTGGTTACAAATTTTCCTTCTTTGCCAGCAAACGGAGAATTGTTCACTAAAAAATTTAAAGAAATTGTTGGTTCATCAATTTTAATTGCTGGCAATAACTCTTGATTTATATTTTCTACAATCGTCTCCCCGATTTCAATGTCTGTAAGTCCGGCAATCATTACAATGTCTCCGGTCACGGCTTCGTTTTCTTCTTGTCTGCTTAGCCCATCAAAGGTAAAAAGCTTTACGACTTTAAATTTTCTTGGTTCTTTGTGCTGATTTTTCACAATTACCTCCTGATTATATTTTACTTTTCCGGAATAAATCCTTGAGATGGCACAACGACCCAAAAAGTTGTCGTAGGCCAAATTAAATGGTTGAGCGGTTAACGGTTTCTTCTCCATTTCTGGATTTGAAGCAGGGGGAACGTTTTTTAAAATCACATCCAATAATGGATTTAAATTTTCTGATTTATCGTTCAGGTGCAATTTTGCGATCCCCTCTCTAGATGAAGCGTAAACGGTTTTAAAATTTAATTGTTCGTCGTTTGCACCTAAATCTAAAAATAATTCGTAAACCATTTCGTGAACCTCTTCTGGTCTGGCTGCCGGTTTGTCGATTTTATTAATTACAACAATCGGCTTTAATCCCAACTCCAATGATTTTCTTAAAACAAATTTTGTTTGTGGCATCGGACCTTCTTGAGCATCAACCAAAAGTAAGACACTATCAATTGATCTTAAGATGCGTTCTACTTCCGAACTAAAGTCAGCATGTCCCGGAGTGTCTACAATGTTTATTTTTGTGCCATTATAAAAAACTGATGTATTTTTTGAATAAATCGTAATCCCTCTTTCTAGTTCTAATGCATTAGAGTCCATGTTTACATTTTCGTCAGCCATACCGGTCTGGTGCATCAATGCATTAGTAAGAGTTGTTTTGCCATGATCGACATGAGCAATAATTGCAATGTTTCTAATTTCCATAAAAATTGTCTTTTAAATAAAAGAACCACGCTTTCGGCGTAATTCTTCTGATTTAGCCTAAAATTATAATACCACAAATAAATCAATTAAGCAAACCTTCTAATCGCAAAGGTTTGGTTTCAATATTTCATCAGAAAATCCGTATTGTAATCTCATCACCGCACAATCAATTGAGCCATTTCCATCATGAACAACTTTCCATGTTTCTTTTTCATTGATTGCTAAAAATAATCCGCCCTCTCCAGATTGTCCATTCATTAAAAAAGAAACACTGCCCGTTACATGGGTTTCGTCTGATTTTGTGATGTTTATAATAATATCCGACATCGCCTTTTTGTATTTTGTAGCCAAGATTTCTTTTATTTTTTGTTCAATTAAAATTTTAGCGGTGTCATTGGAATTAAAATATCCACATTCAAGCTTAACGGTTAAACTGTCACCAATAATTTCAATTGGTGCGCCAGGGATTTCTTTTAATTGGTTGTGTTTTAAGCTTAAAGCACAGGCCATGTATCCCGCATTATAACCACGCAAACTACCGACAACCCCATCGGCAACATTGCTTATGTCTATACCATAAGTGTCAGTTAAATATTTTTCGATTTTTTCATAATCTACTCGCTTTATATCGTCAACTTGATACAAAATGCCAGGAATCATTTTGCTCCCGTAACTTTTTCCGTCATAAACGTTCCAATTAAAACTTGTCTCGCCTTTTAATAAAAGCTCTATACTTGTCGCTTGATTTATTTTTTCCACCAAATCTTTTACATCGCTTGCACAAAATTCTTCGAATGCACGAAAACATTTTTGTGTTGCCTCACACCAACCATAACCAGCAGAACCAATACATCCATGTTCATCTTTATCTCCGCCAACAATTTGATTATTGTTGTTATTTGCTTCTGGGTTGTCTTTTTTTGTTAAACTAAAATAAACCGCGCCCGCAATTAAAATCAAACAAACTATAATTATAATGATATTTATTTTTTTCATTTACCCTGTTACTTGTTTAATCAATATTTATTATTTTCTTTTTATTTTTAAATCCTAACACAATATTAATTTTTGATCTAGGAACATCAAAATGTTTTGCTAATAATTTTATAATTGCTTCGTTTGCCTTGCCCTCTCTCGCCGGCTCTTTGACAAAAATCTTGTATTCATTCACAATTTTTCCTGCCTCGCCTATTTTTTCAATAGGCGGGTCAATCTTATTTTCCTTGGCGTTTGCTTTAATATTTACAATGATTTTCATCTTTTGCTATATGTTTTGTTTTGATTATTCTGTTGTCTGTCCGTCAAATTCCGCTTCTTGCGCCATCGCCTCTTCTTTAGTTGCGCGAACAATTCCGTCTTTATGGTGTGCTGGAGAATAAATCGTATATAATTTCAGTGATGCCGAACTAGATGTATTAATAATATTATGTTCCGCGCCCGCTGGGACAACAATCACGTCTTCAACAGCTAAAACATATTCATTGCCATCAATAATCGCTTTGCCTTCACCCTCTTCAAATCTGAAAAATTGGTCATTGTCGGTGTGTGTTTCCATGCCAATTTCTTCATTTGGTTTTAGGGTCATTAAAACTAATTGTGAATGTTTTCCGGTGTAAAGTACTTTTCTAAAATTTTCATTATTTTTTGATGCCTCACCAATATTTATATGAAATCCTTTCATGTTGTTTGTATCTTAATTATTATATTTTTATTTTACCACAAACGTTAAATATTGCGAAGTTTTTCCGCTAATTGTTTTAGTTCTTCAGGGTCTGCTTTTTCAGTTTTTGATCGCCACCATTTGCTTATCTCTAGATTATCATTTACGCGTCTTGGAATGATGTGGAAATGAATATGAAAAACATCTTGTCCGGCCACCTCTCCACTGGAGTTGATTATGTTTACTCCCTCAACTCCCCATGCTTTCTTCATTTTTTCTGACAGATTTTTGGCAACAGAAATTATTTCCCTTAAATCATCTTCCGGCACATCAAAAACGTCTTCAGCATGTTTTTTGGGGACAACTAACGCATGTCCCTTGGTTAAAGGATTGATATCTAAAAAACAAAACACTTTGTCGTTTTCAAAAACCTTAAAACTCGGTATTTCGCCTTTAATGATTTTACAAAAAATACAATCTAATGTTTTTTTGGTCATACCTATATATTACTTTTAAATTGACTTTTAGTCAAAAAAATAATCCCCCAACCTCGCTCGGCGAGATTGGGGGCATTTCTCAGAATCTTCGCTTTTCAGAATCTTCCCCTTCTTCTTCCTCTACGATTCATTCTGCGAAAGAGCATAATCCTCCGCCCGCAAACGGGCAACGCCACCAAGGCCTTCCAACGGTTCCAGTTCCGTCCATCTTGTTTAATGACACGCCTCCTCTTAGTGGATTTTATGTTTATATTATAACATAAAATAAATTTACAAATATATAAGTTTTTGGTAGGATAAATAGTACTATTATATATGATCGTCTAACTTGCCCCGCCAAATAACATCGTTAGAGTTTTTTGAACAAATTTGTGGAGTCGTCTAATGGTAGGACACATCCCTCTGGAGGATGGTATCTTGGTTCGAATCCAGGCTCCACAGATTTGTTCAAAATAAAATTTGGCGGGGTGAAGTAGGACACATCCCTCTGGAGGATGGTATCTTGGTTCGAATCCAGGTCCCGCAGCAAAATAAAAAATCCGCTCTATGCGGATTTTTTAAATCGTTTTAATATTATTAATCTTTCAAATATTTTCTTACAGCAATAAAGCTACTAAACGTTCCTAAAACAAGACTTACCGCTAGAAGCATAAAGAATAATACAATTGCGTTTTCTTTAAAGTAAGAAAACAAATCACCTGTTGGTAAAAAGTTGGCAATCTTTGAGGAAGTAAAATAAAACGCTGGATACAAAAGCATTACAGTTATAATTGTTGAAATTATTCCATACATCAACCCCTCGATAATAAACGGTCCCCTAATAAACCAATTACTCGCACCAACTAATTTCATTACATTAATTTCTTCTCTAGAACTATAGATGGCTAATCGAATTGCGTTAAATGTTACCAAAAACACGATTATTGCCAAACCAAAACTCAAAATTAATCCAAAAGCCTTAACATCGGTAATAATTTTTCCTAATTTTTCTATTACCTCTTTGTTTTGCATATAACTGACCTTAACAATTATGTCCTTATAATGCACGCTTTCTAAAAATTGATTTATACTCGCATATTGTGAGGTTTCTTTGGCTTTTATGTTTAAACTTGCTTCGAGTGGATTATTCTCCAGCTCATCTAAACTTTGGAGCAAAACAGGATTATCTTTATGTTTTTCTTTAAATCTTATTAGGGCATCGTTTTGTGAAATATATTCTATTGATTCAACTTCTGCTAATTTTTCAAGTTGTGTTTTTGCTTCTAGAATATTTTCTTCTGGGGTTTGAAGCTTGAAATAGACACTAATATCAATTCTGTCTTCCAGGTTTAACAAAACTGCATTTGATATAACGTTTAACATAATTAAAACCGTTATAACTAAAAGAGTTAAAACCATAATACTAATTGTTGCAGTGGACAACCAACCGTTTCTCCAAAAATTCTTTAGTCCCCACCTTACTATTCTTTTAAATGCTTCTACCATATGATTATAATTTACCCTGCCTGCCGGTAGGCAGGAATTTTAATTTTCAATTTTCAAACAATATACCTTCCAACTTCCTCGTCCCTAATTATTCTTCCGTTGTCAAAACTAATCACTCTTTTCCCTAACGCATTAATAATTTCTCTGTCGTGCGTTGCAAGCAAAACCGTAGTTCCTAATTCGTTAATTCTACACAACAATCTAATAATATCCCAGGTATGAAGCGGATCCAAATTCCCCGTTGGTTCGTCGGCCATTAAAATATCTGGTTTATGAACCAATGCTCTGCCAATTGCAACTCTTTGTTTTTCTCCGCCAGACAATTGACAAGGAAAATTATTCGCTTTGTCAGCTAGTTCTACTAAATTTAAAATTTGTGGCACATCAACGGCAATTTCCGCTTCCGTTCTCCCTGCTGCCTCCATAGCAAAAGCAATATTTTCGTATGCAGTTTTATTTGGTAATAATTTAAAATCTTGAAAAATTGAACCAATCTTTCTGCGATAAATTGGAATATCGTGTTTTTTTAATTTACGAACATCTCTACCGTCAACAATAATCTCGCCTTCGGTTGGTTCTTCTTCTTTCAATAACATTTTTAGAAGTGTCGTTTTGCCAGCCCCAGAACGTCCAACAATAGAAACAAATTCTTTCGGTTTAATGCTAAAAGTCACCCTGTCTAGAGCGGCACAGTCGCCGTAAAGTTTTGATACATTTTTAAATTCTATCATTTTATTTTAATTTTACCTCTGCCTCAATAAATTTATCTAAATCACCATCTAAAATTTCTTCGGGACTTGAACTTTCGACTTCTGTTCTATGATCTTTTACCATTTTATAAGGATGTAAGACATAAGAACGAATTTGACTTCCCCATTCCGCAGACAACAAATCCCCCCTTATTTCCTTTTTTTCTTTTTCTGCTTCTTGCAAGCGCCTTTGATAAATCTTTGTATAAAGAATGCTCATTGCTCTTTCTCGGTTCTGTGCCTGACTTCTCTCTCCCTGGCAAGCAACAACCAATTTCGTTGGTAGATGAGTGATTCTGATTGCAGTTGAACGCATATTTACGTTTTGTCCCCCTGGACCAGATGACCGAAAAGTATCAATCTTTAAGTCGTCTGGCTTAATTTCAATTTCGGATTCAACATCTTTTCCGATTTCCGGTAAAACTTCTACCAGGGCAAATGATGTGTGTCTCAGGTTATCAGAATTAAATGGCGACTGTCTAACTAGGCGATGCACACCATTTTCTTTTTTTAAATATCCATACACATACGCACCGTCGATCTCCAGAACTGCGTTTTTAATTCCCGCTTCTTGTCCCAAGCTAATATCAATTAATTTATATTTTAAGTTGTGTTTTTCGGCATAACGCGAATACATTCGCAGTAGCATGCTTGCCCAATCCTGTGCTTCTGTTCCGCCGGCACCAGAGTATATGGAAACAATCGCATTTTTCTTGTCGTATTTTCCCGAAAAAAGTGCTTTAAATTCTTCCTTTTTAAATTCCTCTTCCCACGCAGACAACATCGATTCGTCTTTTATTTCAGTTAAGTCTTTTTCTAGTCCGTTCCAAAGATCGACTTCCTCTCTCAATTCCGCTAATTCCTTGCTGATTTTTGCTGCTTTTTGACTATCTTTCCAAAAACCCTCCTCTTGCGTCAAAATGTCTAACTGAATAATTTTATGTTTTTTGTTCTCTAAATCAAAGACAGTCCGCCATCTGGCGGGTCTTAATTTTTAAATCTTTAATTTTGTCCTGAATTGTCATTGTTTTTCTTGTTCTTGTTCTTCTTTTTCTATGATTTTTAAGGCTCCTGAAAATAATTTAATTTTTTCTTCGTCCCCCGACTTAGTTGCGTCGGCTAGTAGGTTTTCATACATCTCTTTTATGTCTTTTTTTATTCTTTTTTTTCTAACTCCCTCTATGCCTTTTTTGTATTTTTCTTCCGCTTCTTGCATCAACATTGCTTGATGAATTTCTTCCTGTGTTGCCCCCGCATTTTTAAAATATTGCCCGGCTAAAGACGGAAAATCTTTTGCGGTTTTTGCACCAAGCTTTATAAGGTTTATGTCTTTGTCTTTCATGATAACATTATACAATAAAAGAAATATCAAAACAATTAATGTGTAGTTTTCTTTTAAGCCGCCTCTCAGAATCGAACTGAGGATCTATTGTTTACGAAACAATTGCTCTACCACTAAGCTAAGGCGGCACTACTTCGCTGAAGCTACGCAGTGCAAGCACGAGCGGGATACCAGAATCGAACTGGCGCATCAACCTTGGGAAGGTCGCATACTGCCACTGTATTAATCCCGCGATGTTCTCATTTTACCTTCTTTCTTGATTAAAATCAATGTTTTTGTTATGATTAAAATAATTATTTATGGCGCTATCGTCTAACGGTTAGGACAGCAGATTTTCAATCTGTCAATCGGGGTTCGATTCCCCGTAGCGCTACTCTAAACAAAAATCTCGTATTCACGAGATTTTTTATTTGTTAGTATTGATTTTATTTTTTCCACAGACCATGAATATTACAATACGTACGTACAATAATATTTTCCCCAGACACACAAAATTCTGCTTCTGGTTTTTGTCCTGGTTTTAAAAATTCTTTATAACTTTTTCCGTCAACGATTATTTCAATCCATTCAATATAGTGTGCGTCTTCCATAGGATGTTCGACGGAACCAATTTTTACTTTAATGCCTTTGTCGGTTTCTTCTGTTACCGGCACATGTTTTTCCGCTCCCTGGTCCTGTGTCTTTTCTACTAATAATTCCATCGGTTGACCGCAACAAACAAGTTCGCCTACCCCCGTAGATAAAACTTCTGTTATATTTCCGCACACGTTACATTTATAAACTTGATTTTTCTCTGTCATATATTTATTAAAAATTAATTTTTAACACGAAGCGATTTATTTATATTGCAAACTCTTTTCTTTCTGCAAACTCTTGTTGTTTGCCCTTGTTCCATTGCCCAACTGGTCGAATGTATCCAACAATCCTTGAATAAACTTCACATTGTTTAAAATTCGTCAGGCCTGGATTTTTTGCATAACAATCGTTACACTTAATGATTGTTATTTTGTTTCCGTTGTTATTGTAAACCAATATTTTTCCGTTTTTTAGTTCGTCATTTACGATTTTTATATCTTTGCCACAATCGTGACATTTTTCGGAGTTTGTTTTCATGTTTTTATTTTTAATAATTATATACTTTAATACTATTTTTAAACTCCATTATTTCATTTCAATATAATTATCATCAATAGTGCATCTTTAAACGTGAATCCATCTTTTAGTCTATATTCAAATTCTATTGGTTCGGGGATTAGTTTTGACTTATCGTATATCGCCATAGCTCCGCTTCCACTTTCGCTACGTATGGCATAGTTAATAGCTGATCGCATGCGCATTCCGCCAACGTCCTCGGTCAATTCTTCTTCTGTTGAACAAAAAATCGTCTCTTCCGAGCTATCGGTTCCGTGTTGTTTCATTAAATCTATTCTGCTGGCATCGAAACCTTTAAATAGCAAATTTTCCGAATACAGCCTCCACTTTTTCAATTTTTGAATAATCAAATCCCTCTGTGATTCCAAGTCCCAGGTTTTCGACAAATCTATTTCTTTAACGATTAATTTTTTCTTTGGTTTTTCTATTGATTCTGACATAATGTTTAAATTTTATTTTTTAAAATCCATCTAATATCTTCTTTTGTTTTTGTTATGTTTCTCATCCCCTGTCCTACGGGATAATATACTGGGAAAACCTTAAAAATATTTCCATTAATTTCAATTTTTTCGCATTTTTTTCTATAGTTCGCAATTTTGATATTTTTATTAAGCAAAACTGAACTTACCTGTCCGCCAAAAGCAATGATAATTTGCGGATTAACAATTGTTACCTCTTCTAAAAATAAATTCAGGTATTTTTTAAAAACTTCATTTTTGAGATGTTTTGCGTCTGCCTGAGTTGCTTTTGACAAATTGGTAATGTAAATGGAATTATTTTTAACTTTCACATAAACTTTATTTGCAAATTCATAATCCCAGTCATTTAGATTTTTTGATTTAATTTCACTAAAAAAATTATCATCAAAAAAACCAAGCTGAAAAAACATTTTCCAAACATTTTTTGTGCCTATCCATGGTGCCTTTAAGCCCTTCCATTTTTTATTCGACGAAATATTTTTTCCTGTTGGGTTCATAAACACAAAAAATATTTTTGGATTATGAATCTCTCCTGCGCCACAAATCGCATCTAGATTTTTATCTCCGTGCACAATCTGTAATGCGTCAAATTTTTTTATAAGTTCTTTAACCTGCATTATTCTTAAATTTTATCATAAAATTGCCAAAAAGACGATTTTTTGTTAGAGTTTGGTTATGATTATTTTGGGCATTGAAACAAGTTGCGATGATACAGGAATCGCGATTTTAAAAGCAACTCCACAGAAAAGCGGGACAAATTTTAATGTTCTGTCTAACGTCGTGTCCTCACAAATAAAAGTTCACGCACCATTTGGTGGAGTTGTGCCAAATTTGGCTGCACGCGAACACTTAAAAAATATTGGTCCATGCTTAAAAACCGCACTCAAAGAAGCAAATAAAACAATTAAAGATATCGATTTAATCGCCGTCACCTCTGGCCCCGGTTTAATTCCCTCACTTTTAATTGGGGTTAATTTTGCAAAAGCATTAGCATATAAATACAACATATCAATTGTTCCAGTTAATCATTTAGAAGGCCATATAACCGCTGCTTTCAGCAGCGGAATTTCTAATTTCCCCGCCTTCGCCAAGGCTTCGGCGGGCAAGCAAAATTCAAAGTTATTTCCCGCAATTGCATTGTTGGTATCTGGTGGACACACACAATTAATTCTAATGGAAAAATCCGGCCGGTATAAAATTATTGGCGAGACAAGAGATGATGCCGCGGGAGAATGTTTTGATAAGGTAGCAAAATTGCTTGGGTTAGGATACCCAGGCGGTCCCCTTATTTCGCAAGAAGCTGCTAAATTTGTTGGTAAAACATCAATTGTCCTGCCTCGTCCGATGATGAATCAAAATAATTTTGATTTTAGTTTTTCGGGACTAAAAACGGCGGTGTTGTATTTAGTTCAAGGGATGGGAGACGTCGGACGTCCCGATATGAAAAATGTTGGACGTCCGACGTCCAACATAATTCCGGAAATTTGTCACGAAACCCAGCAAGCGATAATTGATGTTTTGATTTCTAAAACATTCAAAGCAGTTGAAAAATACAAAGCCAAAACAATTATTCTCTCTGGTGGAGTTGCAGCAAATGAAGAATTACGAAAGCAATTCATATTGAAAATTGTAAATTGTAAATTCCTGCCTGCCGGTAGGCATGGGAAAATTGATTTTTTGGTCCCGCCAAAAAATTTATGCATGGACAATGGCACAATGATTGCCATGGCGGGATGGCATAATCGCAATAAAGCAACCAAAAAATACTCATCAATCACCGCCAACGCCAATTTACGAATTAAATAAAACTCAACAATTAAAAAACAACTCCGCAGCTGCGGGGTTGTTTTTTAAAATTTATGTTTGTTGTTGTGTCAAAAATTTAATTTTGTTCTTTTTTCGTTTTCCTTAATACGACATTGAAATTTGGCTCGAAATATTTATCGTCAAATCTATCCATCAGACGCGTTTTTGGCATGACTTCTTCGGGTATCATGTTTTTTTCAACTTCAACATTCCATTCTTTAAATCTCTTCATCAATTCTTCATTCTCTATAATCGCTTCAAACGGTTCCCATGGCTTCATGGGGTCCCAATAATCATTGTGCATTGGACCAATCATCGCTTTCCCTTCTGCTTTTAATGTTCTGCCCATTTCTGAAATAATCATCATAAATCGTTTTGAGTTTAAGTGCTCGCTGATATGTAGGGCAAGAATTATATCGAAGGAGTCATCTTTAAGCGGAAGCTCTTGACCGACACCTACCAACAACTTTGCTTCCGATATAATTCCCTTGGCTCGATCTGCGTATTTTTTATCACTAAAGTCTGGACTTAAGGACGTAACATTTTCGGTTATGCCCGCGTCTTTAAGCTCTTTGGCCAATTTAATCTCTGGTCCAGCACCCAAATCTAGGACGGATTTATTTTTCAATTCGTTTCGACTAAACATTAATTGTTTTTCATATATATCGAGACTTCTCCCTCCGTCTGGCATTCCAAAGATTTCCATCGTCCCTTTGCGATATTTAATCGGTTCAGGTTTTTCTGTTACTGGACTGGGCTTGGTTCGAAATATTTTTTTTAAAAAATTATTTTCAGAAAATTTCATAAATTTTAATTCGATTCTTTAATTTTTTTTAGTTCTTGAATAACATAATCGAATTTTTTTTCTAATCCCTTGTATTCCATATACTTTTTGATATGATCGTCCATGTCCGAAGAATATTTCTCTTTGATTGGTTGCATTGCCCGTGGTCCTTTTTGAAATTCCAATCTTTCGGCTTGTAGTATTGCTCTACACAATAAAACATACATCTCATCTCCTTCTGAATACAAAATGTCAACTTCTTGCTTGTCGATTCCTTCTATTGCTCCACAACTATGAACAACTTTTTCTTTTGGATCATAAATAATGGCGCTTGTTGTAAAATCACAGCTTTGTAATACTACATCCAAGGAGGCTGACAAATTCTTTTTATTCCTCATCATCGTTGCGTTAGAAAAAGTGACAATGTCTATTTCTATTCCCTTTATTGGCTTCCATTTGGGCGAACCAAATCTTGTATAAAATATTCCCTCTAATCCCTGTAGTGACTCCTTAAAGTCAACGCATTTTTTAGAGTCGTCTATTAAAATATCTAAATCTTTTATCGGCAAATTTTTATTGTAATTTAAACCAACAATCGAATCGCGCACTGCTCCGCCCCAAACATAACAATGATATTCTTTAAAAATATCGTTTATAATTTTTTCTAAATAAATCCAATATTCGCTTTCCCTTAAATCTTTTTCTATTGAATTTATTAATTGTGGGTCCGTATACTTTACTACCTGCATATAATAAATTTACGATTTCATAATATCATCATTTCAATTGCAAAACAAGAATAAAAATGATGATTAATTATAATGTTTTTCTAATTTTATTTCGTCTTCTTTTAAGAAATTGTTTTTTCGTAATTCGGTCAGTTCTTTGTCGCCAATCGCTTCAAATCCAATTTTTTGATGAGCGCGAATTGAAATAATGTTATTTTTTTTAATGGTTGCATAGAGAGTTTTCAGATTGTGTTTTTGAGCAAGTAAGTCTTCTGCCAATCCAACGATTCCCAACCCTCTGAAATTTGGATCGATAACAATTTGCACAAATCCTAAATTTCTTGAAAACTCCATTGGAATATAGCCCACTACCCCCGCCTTTTGATTGTCGCACAAAATAGTATAATAAGTTCCGCTCTCCGAAAACATAACCCTTTCTTTCCCGTCAAGGGTGTCAAAAAAATCTTTATCAAATTTTTCTAATTTTATATTCATAATTCAATTTTCACCTACATATCATCACTCCAATTGCAAAACAAGAATAAAAAAATTAAAACCGTGATTTTATTTTATAAATAATAGAGTCCAAAATTGCTTTAAATTTATTAAAACCAGCAAAATCAAGTTTTTTTATTTTTTGCTTTCCGGTTCTGTCTTTTTCAAATGGATAAATTATAGAAATATGTTCAAATTCTCCGCCCTCTAAATCTGCACTAGCACCACCGTTTAATGAAAAGAAAAATTGATTTTCCGTGTCTCCCATGGAAACGATTCTAGTAAAAATACCTATTCCACCAGGCGAACATTCGGGAGCTGGTACGTATCTTAAAGAGATTATACCATAATTCGGGTGTTGTAATAAAATCGTCATATTTGATGGATTTAGATATCTTGCAACAACTCCCTGCGGGAAATAAAAAAATTCTAACGTAAAAGCGTAATCATTTTCATCTAATGGTTTGTAATACGGGTCTATTAGTTGGTCTGATTTTTTAATCAAAATTTGATTTTTCCCTTTGTTTTTTGTTATTGGTAAATTTGTTGTATGAAATATAAAAACTGGTCCGCCATCGTTATCATTTTTATAAAGATTCATGCTTTGTGTAGAAACTCCTTTGTGACCTTTAAAAAATTTATAAAATCCAGACATGATTCCTGTGCCTGAAATTTGAACTGTCCCGTCTACATGATGTGTTAATTTTGGCGAATTAGTTGTCACCCAATATTTACCCTTTTCTATCGGTATCGCGTATTTACCAAATTTTCTTCTATCTGGCGAGGGTATCAACATTTTTGCAATTAAATATTTTTTACCATCATTAACTAAATCTTTAACAAAAAAGCCTCCATCCGATGTATATCCCAATAAAAAAAGTTTGTAATAATCTTTTTTGTATTCTAAAACAATATAATATTTCATCTTTATATTTTTAGCGCCTTATTAATATAAGCAACAAATTTACAACCGTATAATACCACCTCCCCAATTGCAAAACAAGAATAAAAATGATAGAATTTATTTTATGGAACAAGAAATTCCGAAAGCATACGATCCAAAAGAAGTTGAAGATAAAACTTACAAACTCTGGGAACAGGGCGAGTTTTTTAGTCCGCGGGGCAAAGGTAAACCGTTTGTCGTTGCTATTCCCCCACCAAACATCACTGGATCATTGCACATGGGACATGCTTTGGATTACACAATACAAGACGTTATGATTCGATACAATAGAATGAATCAGGTTCCAACACTATGGATTCCGGGCACCGATCATGCGGGAATTGCCACACAAAATAAGGTTGAGAAAGAACTTAAAAAACAAGGATTAAGTCGACATGACTTAGGACGCGAAAAATTTATCGAAAAAGTTTGGGAGTGGAAAGAAAAATATGGCGGAATTATTTTAGACCAATTTAAAAGAATGGGGTTTTCCTGTGACTGGTCAAGATTAAGATTTACAATGGACGCAAATTATGCCAAGGCAGTCGAAACTGCATTTTTACATTATTATGAAAAGGGTTGGATTTACAAAGGACCAAGAATTGTGAATTGGTGTCCAAGATGTGGCACGGCGATCTCTGATATAGAAATAAGATACACGCCACACAAAACAAAATTGTGGTACATAAAATATCCCATTAAAAACAGTGATAGGTTTATTGTTGTTGCAACCACTCGCCCAGAAACAATGCTTGGAGATACAGCGATTGCGGTAAATCCTAAGGACGAAAGATATAAAAAAATAATCAATGAGAAAATTATTTTGCCGTTAATGAACCGTCAAATTCCGATAGTTGCAGACAGATTAATTGATTTAGAATTCGGAACAGGTGCAGTAAAAGTTACTCCTGCACATGATTCTATTGACTATAAAATTGGCAAAACCCATAAACTTGAAACCATTAATATCATTGGCGAAGACGGAAAAATAACCGAACAAGGCGAAAAATATGCCGGATTAAAAGTTTTAGATGCGCGCAATAAAATTATTGAAGATTTAAAAGCATTAAATTTATTGGAAAAAGAAGAAGACTACGATCATTCTCTGGCCATTTGCGATCGATGCGAGACCCCAATTGAACCGTTAATTTCCAAACAATGGTTTGTAAAAATGGATGAACTTGTAAAACCAGCAATTAAGGCGGTCGAATCGGGTAAAATTAAATTTTCTCCAGATCGCTATAAAAAAACCTATCTTGATTGGTTAAATAACATTGAAGATTGGTGCATTTCTCGACAACTTTGGTGGGGCCATAAAATTCCCATAGAAGGAGAAAATGATGTTTTGGACACTTGGTTCTCCTCTGCTCTGTGGCCGTTTGCAACTTTGGGTTGGCCGGAAAAAACCAAAGACTTAAAAGATTTTTATCCTACAAATTTATTGGTTACAGCCCAAGACATTATTTATCTTTGGGTTGCAAGAATGGTTTTTTCGAGTTTAGAATTTCTTAATAAAATTCCATTTAAAGATGTTTATATCCATGCCACAATCCTAAACAAAGAGGGCAAAAGAATGTCTAAGTCTTTAGGCACTGGAATTGATCCATTGGAACTTATTGAAAAATACGGAGCAGACGCAACTCGCTTTGGACTGTTGTATCAAACCAGCCGAGATCAGCAGGCAGTTAAGTTTTCCGAAGACACAATTAGAGCAAACAGAAATTTTTGCAATAAACTTTGGAATATTAACCGATTTATACAGATGAAACCTTCCGCCTTCGCTGAAGCTATGGCGGACAAGCAATACAAGACTTTGAAAGATAAAGATTTGACCGCTGACGATAAATGGATTTTGAAAAGACTTAACGAAACAATTAAATCAATCACCGATAAAATTGAAAATTACGAATTAGGAGAGTCGGCACGAGAACTTTATGAATTTGTTTGGCACGAATACGCTGACAAATATATTGAAGCGAGCAAAAAACAGGAAAAAAATGTAAATGTTTATGTTTTCGAAACAATCCTACGCCTTCTGCATCCATTTATGCCATTTATTACCGAGTCTATCTGGCAAATGAACTATAAACAAAACGACGCACTGATAATTTCTCAGTGGCCAAAAATTAAAAAATAATGAAACTTTTACTTTGCATTTTACTTGCTCCCCTGCCATCAATTATTTGGTTGACCTTTTATTTGCGCAAGGATAAACACCCAGAACCAAATCGAATGGTAATAAGAGTATTTTTGTTGGGAGCGGTGTCAATTGCACTGGCAGCGTTGTTAGAACAAGGAATTTATCTCTTGCTAAACAAAATGTCTCTGGCTCAGGAGTTAATAGTTCTGGTAATTAGTTTCGCGTTTATCGAAGAGCTATTAAAATTCTTGGTTGTGAAATTTGGCGTATTAAAAAATCCCAATTTCGATGAACCAATTGATTCGATAATATATTTGATAGTATCTGCGCTGGGTTTTGCTGCGGCAGAAAATATCTATTTACTTTCACAAATCTCTCCGTTAAAAATTCCCATCAGCGATACAATTGAATTTATAACCACGAGGTTTGTTGGTGCTACCTTTTTACACGCACTAGCTTCAGCGATCATGGGTTATTTCCTTGCTGCGTCGTTTTGTAGAAAATCAAAATTTAGAAAAACCCTGATTTTTGGTGGGTTGATCGCTGCGACGATATTGCATTCGGTTTTTAATTACATTATAATATTAAATATAAACGGTCAGATAGAAGTTTATCATCGAAATGGATTAATTTTCATTTTACTTTTAGGAGGAGCGATCATGGTCTCGGTGATGTTTAAAAAAATTAATAAATTTAGATCTGTTTGTAAGTTGTAACAATTAATTCACCCCCGTTAAATTTCGTAACGCAAGATTATTTAACAGGGGTAAACAAATATAAATTATATGGCAAAATCATTTTTTGAAAAATTAACTGGTGCCTCTACAAACGACGAGCCTGAAGAAAAAGTTGAAGAAATATTACAAGAAGAGACAATCATAACAACCCAACAATCAGACATCACTCCCAGAAAAACAATTAAAAGACCCAAAAAATCAATTAAAAAAATAGAAACACCCGAAGAAGAAGATAAAAGTTGGCTTCAAGACGCAGACGAGGGAGAAGAAGGACAACTAACAATCGATGTTTATCAAACACCAAACGAAGTTGTAATTAAGTCAACAGTTGCGGGAGTTAAACCAGAAGATATTGATATCAGTTTTACCAACGATATGATTACGGTTCGCGGGAGAAGAAAAAAAGAGGAAGAAATTACAACCGAGGATTATTATTATCAAGAACTTTATTGGGGAGCGTTTTCTAGATCGGTTATTCTCCCCGTGGAGGTTGATGTTGATAAAGCAAAGGCAGATATCAAAAATGGAATACTTACAATCCGCCTTCCGAAATCAGAAAAAATTAAAACCAAAAAAATTAAAGTCAATATTGGATAAAATCATACATACGAAAAACCCCGCATCAGCGGGGTTTTTAAATACTTTGTTTGTATGTCTCTAGCGTCTCTCTGGCCATTTGTTGCCAAGAATATCTTTTGACTTGCTCAAATCCTTTTTTGACTAATTCTCCACGCAACTCCCTATTGGTTAGGGCGTTTTTTATTTTTTCTGCTATGTCGTCGACACTTAAGGGATTAAAATACAACACTGCGTCGCCCAATATTTCTGGCATACAAGTTAGATTTGAAGAAACAACTGGCACTCCCCTTTTCATCGCTTCTAGTGGCGGCAAACCAAATCCTTCGTATAAAGACGGGAATACAAACAGGCTCGCGTTTTTGTATAAATCATCTAATTCTTTTTCGCTAACAAATCCAGTGATTAAAATTAAACCGTATTTTAATCCATCTTGCCTTATTTTGTCGCACGCCAACCTCAACCGCTCTAAATTTTTGTGCGGATAGTCGTTGCCAACGTATAAAATATATTGATTAGCTGATTCCTTCATAAATTACTTTAATTTTATCTTCGAGGGAGCTTGCCCCGAGCTTGCCCGCCGAAGGCGGGTAAAGCGGGGGGTAAAATTTTAAGATATCTTTTTTGGTGTATTCGGAAATTGCAATTATTTTTTCCGAATTTTTGATTGCGTATTTAAAAACAATTTTATATGCCCAAAGCTTAATACCTCTGCGAACCGGAAAATAACGTAAAATTAAATCGTGAATTGTAACTATGAATTTTCTGCGATACAAAATCGGTACATTGAAATGTGTAAAGTGCATTAAATCTAGTTGATATTTTTTGAGTTGAAACGGAAATAGAATTTGTTCTTTAATCCCGTACCACTTATAGTCAGCTAAAATTTTATGGAAATTTTTATTTTGCGGAACATATTCGTCAAAACTGTTTTGGCGCAGAAAAACAAAAAAATCAATCTCGTTATCAGAAATTTTTTCTAATTCTTTAATTAAATTTTCTGTATATCTACCAAATCCCTTATCTTTTGGTCCAAAAAATCTGGCATCAATTCCGATACGCATGGTTTTGTTTATCTCGCCGAAGCCTTGGCGCAGGCGGATAAAATTTCTTCGGCCACTTTATCCCAATTAAATTGTTTCGACCTTTCCACTCCCTTTGCGCTTAAATAATCGTTTAGTTCTTGATTTTCTAAAACTTCTTTTATTGCCCAACTTATTTCATTGGTGTTTTGAGGATCGATTGTGATCGCGGCGTTACCAACCACCTCTGGTAATGATGATTTATTGGAGACAATTGTCGGTACTCCACAAGCCATTGCTTCAAGCGGTGGAAGACCAAATCCTTCAAAAAAACTGGGATAAACAAAAACCCTAGATAAATTATATAGATACGACTTATCTTTTTCATCTACAAAATCAGTAAAAATAATATCATCTTTAAATTCTGAATTTTTAACTCTTTCAAAGATTTCTTCGTAAAGCCATCCTTTTGTTCCAGCAACGACTAGTTTTAATTTTGAAAAATCAAAAATTTTATCTTTTTGTCCCCTAACAATCCCCTCGAATCCTTGCCAGTCAACGTTTAAAATTTTACCAAATTTTTCGTTTTTAATTTCTTCGAATGCCTTAATTAGTCCTAAAATGTTTTTTCTTGGTTCAATTGTTCCAAAATATAATATAAAATCATCCGGTAGGTTGTACTTATTCTTTGTTTCGATTAATTTTTTCTTATCATCAATGATTTTAAATTTGTCATCAATTCCCGGATAAACAACTCTTATCTTTTTTGCGTCTATGTTGTAAAAATCAACAAGGTCTTGTTTTGTAGATTCTGAGATTGCAATAATTGTATCTGCTTTTTGTGCTTGTTTTTTGGGAAACATAAATTTATGCCATAATCTTTTTTGCCAAGAGAAAAAGTTTGGAAATCTTAAAAACGATAGATCATAAAAAATCATTATGCGTTTTGTTTTCTTTGAAAGTGGTGTAATTAAAAAATGTGGACTCAAAAAAACATCAACCCCTCCAAGAAGCTTGTCTAGTTTTGGTAATTTAATAAATCTTAGGATTAAATCAAAAGCTCTATTTGGAATACGAGTTTTTTTGATCTCAATATTTTTACCCTTCAACCACGAATAGTTTAATTTAAATTTGTGAAATCCATTATAGAACAGCTTATATTTTATTCTATCGTCTAAAGATAAAAGACGGGACAAGAGATTAATCGTATAATCTTCTACTCCCGTTCTTTTTCTTTGAGCTAAAACCCGAATATCAATTCCAATGGTCATAAATTTTAAAAATAATCGAATAGTCTCTTAACCAAGAAAATGATTTCGTATCTAAATAATTTATCAGACCATCGGCCAAAAAATGCAAAATTAGTCCAATTAATACAATCAAGAAAAATTTATTCTGAAGTCCCAAAACAAGAATTGCAAACATAAATTCATAGGAATGAAAAATATATAATTCGCCGGTGTGTTTATTGGGAATGGATTTCCAATATTCTATTACTTTTCGAGGATGTCTTAATGTGCCCTTAAATATTTCTACAAAAACATGATCGATATCTATTAATACGCCAGATGCAACAACTATCAATAAATTTTCAAAAAATAGAAATCTGTTAATTATAAAACAAATAATCCCTCCAATGGTTGCATTAATAATTATATGATTCGTGAATTTCATAATTATTCTTAAGTTTTACTTCTTATGAATATTTAACCAACGCTACGATTACGACCTCGCAAGTCGTAATATTATTTCTTAAATTGTTTGTAATTCTTATCGATAAATTCTTTGATTTTTTCCTTAAAATTTTCTTTATCAAATTTTAATGCGTGCTGATAGATGGTTTTGGAATCAAATTTTGAAGCATTAAAGCCCTTTACCGCATCAACAAGGGAGTCAACTGTCTGTTCGTCAAAAAATAGGCCTGTTTTGCCCTCTAGAATGCTCTCTAGCGCACCTCCGCCCCTATAGGCTATAACCGGCCTCCCGCAAGCCATTGCCTCTAAGGCGACAATTCCAAAATCTTCTTCTTGCGGAAAAATCAATGCTTGGCAGTCTTGGTAATGTTTTCTAAGATCTTTGCTGTCAACTTCTCCTAAAAACTCAATGTTCCAGTTTGCCATTTTCTTTAATTTTTTCATTTCTGGACCATTGCCAATTATTTTCAATGGCAATTCCAACTTATTAAACGCTTCAATTGCCATGTCAAATCTTTTGTATGGTAAAAGTCGTCCAACCATCAAAAAGTAGTTTACCCCGCTCTTGGCGGGGCTTGCCGCCTCATTTTTATCACTTAATCCGAAATTTTTTATATCGACTGGCGGATAAATTACTTCTGATTCTTGTTTGTAATATTTTTTTATTCTTTGTGCCACAAAATTAGAATTACAAATAAATTTATCAACTCGATATGCCGCTTCTCTGTCCCACAATCTCAAGTAGTTCATAAAGACCGGCACAAAAAGTTTAGCCAACTTAAACATACTAAACTCTTTAATGTATTTATGGCTATCGTCCCAAGCGTATCTAATTGGTGTGTGACAATAACAAATATGTAATGTGTCTGGCTTAGTAATTATCCCCTTACCAAACGCAGCCGAATCAGAAACAACCAAATCGTAATCTGACAGGTCTAATTTTTCTATAGCTAACGGCATAAGTGGTGGAAATATTCTGTGATGCTTTCTAACAAGGGGTATTTTTTGTAAAAACGAAGTTTTAATTTTATTTTTCAAAAAAAACTTATTAACAATTTTTTTATCATAAAGCAAAGTATAAATTGGCGCATCGGGAAATATTTCCAAAAACGCTTCCAATACTTTTTCTGCTCCACCATATTGATTCAAATAATCGTGAACTAGTGCTACTCGCATAAATTTAACAAGCTGACTTGTCTTTAAATAAAACGATTGTTGTTTTTAATAAAATATAGATGTCCTTAATTAATTTCCAATTCTCAATATAATATGTGTCTAATTTGACTTCTTCTTCAAATGGCAAATCTGAACTACCACTAATCTGTGCCATGCCCGTCATTCCCGGCTTAATCAGCAAAACTTTCTTGTGGTGTTTCTCGTATTTTTCTATTTCGTCAGGTTGATGTGGTCGAGGGCCAACTAAACTCATTTCCCCCTTTAAAACATTAATCAGTTGTGGCAATTCGTCTAATCGCGTTTTTCTTAAAATTTTACCAAATTTAGTTACACGTGGGTCGTTTTTCATTTTAAATAACGGACCATCGTTTCTTTCGTTGTGTTCTTTTAATCGCTCTTTTATTGCTTCGGCGTTTTTAATCATTGATCTGAACTTATACAACTTAAATCCTTGTCTTTGACTAATCCTTTTTAGTCCCACCAAAACCGGCCCCCTTGAGTCCAGTTTGATCAAAATTGAAAGAATTAAGAACAATGGAGACAAAACAATTAAACCAATCATAGAACCAACAACATCAAACCATCTTTTAAGTATTCTCCCCCATCCATCAAGCGGAGTTCTTTTTATCTCAATTAATGGCACGCCATCAAAAGTGTTCATTTCTACGTTTGTGGTATGTGCCTGAAAAAGATTGGGAACAAATTTAAATCCAATGCGCTGTTCTTCACAAAAATCTATGAGATCTAAGACGTCACCTCTTTCGTAGTGCGGACTAGCTAATATAACCTCGTCAACTTGTGGGTTGTCTGCTAAAATAAAATTCCTAACTTCTTCTGACGTGGTTTCAAAAAATATTTTCACTATTCTATAGCCGAAATCTGGATTTCTTTTTATTTCTTCAATCACCTTTTTACTTAATTTATCCTCTCCAATAATAACAACGTTTCTCGTTCCAACATTGTACTTACCAACCATAAATCTCTGAAGCTTTTTAACAAAAAAACGACCCAGGCCGACAAAAATTATTGCCAACGCCCAAGCCATTAAAAGAATAAATCGAGAATCAAACAATGCTTGATTAAAAAAGATATAAAGAATAATAACCAACACTGTTGCCGAAATTGCAACAATAATTTGTAAGAATTCTTTAAATAATTTTTTCTGAACACTAATATTATAAAGTCCAGAAATTGCAAAAATTAAAACACCAAAAAATGACACAATTAAAACTAAAAATAGATATTTTTCAAATGGCAAGCTTAACGAAAAAAGTACTGGCCTCCATTGGGAAACCAGCGGACTTACGCGCAAGAAATAGGCCACAACTCCAGCCATTGTAAGCATAAAAAAATCGACCGGAACAAGTAGTGCGCTAAATATGAGTTCGGACTTCTTCATTACCCCTATTCTATCGCATTTTTATGTTTTTTTCAATCAAAAAACTCCCTCGTAAACGAGAGAGACTTTTGATGTTGGGCAAGCAATAAGCCGAATTCTGTATTAAATGATCATTTATCTGATCTCGACATTGCTGTCGGATTCAAGCGAACTACCTTTCACTAATAAAAATCATAAACATTTTTATTAGGTACTTGTTCTTGCACCCACCTAGGAATTTAGCACGTTTCACCCCGAATTCACCCCGCTATTGCGGGGCAAGATCGGATTCGTCACTGTTCGCATCCCTATCCTTACGGACGACGGGCGTTACCCGCTAGGCCTTCCGTCTTATCGACGGATAAGTGTTCGGACTTTCCTCCCCGGCTTGCGCCAGAGCGATCATCTCGCTTACCCAACAAAAATATAGTACCAAGTTTTAATTATCGTGTCAAATACCCGGCAAACCACTGATTTCTTTTTCCTTTGAATCTAACGCTCTGTTTACTAGTTTGTCGGCGTCAGCGTTTTCGTTGCGGGGAATATGTATAAATACAACTTTTGCAAAATCAATTTTTAGATTCCAAACTTTTAAAAATAATTGTTCGATTCTGCGGTCTAAAATTTTATATTGGCCATTCATTTGTCTGGCTAGAAATTCGCTATCGGTGCGCACCTCAATTTCCATCGCTTTGGCTTTTTTGCCACCAAATAATAGTTTTGCCTTTTGTAGTCCAAAAATCACCGCTTCGTATTCCGCTTCATTGTTTGTTGCTCTGCCAATTTTCTCTCCGTATTCTTTAATCACTTTTCCTTTTTCATCGCAAAAAACAATTCCAATCCCCGCTGGTCCTGGATTTCCCCTACTCCCCCCATCTGTATAAATTATAGTTTTCATAAATTAATTTACATCGCACAGTTTCCTGGCGGAATATTGCACAAAACGAACAAGACAATGATTCCCAGAAACCCCAAGGCTAGCAAGGCAGCTAATGCGAAAAGAACCCAAGAAATAATTATCATCCATTTTGGAGGTTTATTGGGCGCATGCAACACACGGACAATAAGTGGGCAAAACAGAAACAATATATTCACAACTCCCAATATGATTAAAATAAAATTCATATAATTATTATTTATGCCTTTTTTAAATCCACAATTTTTAATTGAAGTTCTTTGTTGCCATTCCACTCGTTAGACAGCATTTCAAACACGATATCAATTTTGTCTCCTAATTCTATCTTATCACAAGAATCTACCAAATTAAAGCCAATGGCGCCAAATTTTTTGATGCCATTTTCGGTCTCTTTTTCCAATGATAATTTCAAATGATTCTCTTTTGACCCCACATTTCTCATGCCATTAATTTTTATGTCTTTCAATAAGAACAATGGCCTCGAATTTTCTCCGCCGAACGGTTCAAATCTTTGTATTTCATCAAAAACCTTCCAATTTAAATCATCGACATTCATTTCGGCATCAATATTTAAAAATGCCGTCGTATCTGCCTTTTTGATCTTCTTTTCGGCAACTTTCTCTAATATTTTTTTAATTTTTTCCAAATTACATACATCCGCCCTGAACGCACCAGCAAATGGATGACCACCGTATTCATCCAATAACTCTCGACATTCATCTAGCGCCTTAATTACATCAAATCCAGCAACCCCTCCTCTCGCCGAACAAACGGCGTGATTTTTTGATAACTGACATATAAATGCTGGTTTCCAAAATTCATCTCTTAGTTTTTGCGCAATCAATCCCACCAGTCCCGATGTCCAGGTTTCATCTCCTTCAAAAATAATTTTACTTTTATCCTGGTCCTTCTTTACTCTTTCTCTTGCCTCTTTAATAATTCTTTCCATGTGTCGCTGTCTTTCTTGATTTCTACTTTCAAGTCGTTGTGACAATGTATCTGCCTCGGCTGTGTTTTTAGTTAAAAGCAATTCAAAAGCTACCGTGCCATGATCAACACGACTTGCCGCATTGATTCTTGGCCCTAAAACAAACCCAATCGTATAAGTCGTTAAGTCGCCGGTTATACGCGCCTTTTCCATTAAAACCTTTAAGCCCAATCTTTTTGTCTGTGCCAACACAATTAATCCGTATTTTACAATCGTCCTGTTTTCTCCAAACAAAAGCATTGAATCAGTAACTGTTGAAATCGCTACCAGGTCCAACAACCATTTTTCCCAAGAAATAGGAAGTTTTTTGGTAATTCGTATTCCTTGCAACAACTTAAATGCAACTCCCGCGCCAGACAATTCTTTAAATGGATACTTACATTGTTTTTGTTTAGGATCGATAATCGCATATGCTTTCGGGAGTTTTTTGGGAATTTCATGATGATCAACAATAATCACGTCGATACCCAACTTATTTGCCAATGACACCTCTTCAACGTCCGTAATCCCACAATCAACAGTTAAGACAAGGGTTATTTTTTTCTTCGAAATGTCTTCTATTGATTTTAAATTTAATCCGTATCCTTCGGCATTTCTGTCTGGGATATAAACTTCTGGTTTTATATTGTAAACCTCTAAAATTTCGTGAAGGATAATTCCACCACAAATTCCATCGGCGTCATAATCGGCAAAAATTGCTACCTTTTCATTATTTTTTTCCGCTTTTTCTAGTCGTTTTATGGTTTTTTTGACATCTTTCAATAAAAACGGATCATGTAGGTCTTGATCGTAGTCGGGACTAAAAAACTCATCAATTGCTTTTTGAGTTTTAAGCCCTCTGTCCCAAAGCAACTGAAGAGTTAATTTTGAAAATTCAGGAAATTTCTCTAAAAATTCTTTAGGCGCTTTTTTGTTTATTTTCCAAACCTTTTGCATTATTTATTTCCTTAGTGCCTCGATTCCAGGCAACGTACCTTCGCTTAAATAATCCAGCATTGCGCCACCACCAGCGGACATCCAATCGAAAACTTTTTCTTTATTATTTTCATTTATAAATGCGTTTGTATCACCTCCGCCAACAATCGCGTAGGCCCCACTTTTATCGATCGCCTCAATTAACTCTTTTGACGCAACGTCAAATGGTTTTTGTGCGGTTAGGCCTAAGGGTCCGTTCCAAACGACTGTTTTTGATTTCAAAATTATATCGTTAAATAAATGAATTGTTTTTGGTCCAATATCCAATGCCTTTTCGAACCACTGTAACGACATAACATCTTTATATAAAACTTCTTTCCCGTCCCAAATCCCCAAATCGATCGGTAAAAATAATTTTGGATTTTCTAGATTTATTTTTTTAATTTCCCCAAATGACTCTTTGTCAATTTTTGATTCACCCATTCCAATTCCTTGACTCACAAAAACTGTATTTGCAAGTGCTCCACCAATTAAAACCTTGTCGGCAATTTTTAAAAACTTATTAATCACTTTTATTTTTGTTTCCATTTTTGCTCCTCCGATAATCGCAACAAGCGGTTTTTCTGGATTTTTTAAAATCTTATTTAATTCTTGGATTTCCTTTTCTAATAAAAATCCCATTGCTGATGGCAATAGCTTAGGAACACCCACAACCGAAGCATGCTCCCTATGAGAAACAGCAAACGCTTCATTAATATAAATATCTCCTAATTTTGCTATTTTTTCAGCGAATTCAAGAGAATTTTCTTCTTCTTCTTTCCAGAATCTAATATTTTCTAAAAGTAGGATTTCGCCGAGTTTCATTTTTTTAACCCTGTCTTCGACTCTTTTACCGCAGACATCTGTTGAAAATAAGATTTCTTGATTTAATAATCTTCCCAGCTCTTCCGCTATCGGTTTTAAGGATAATTTTTTATCTTTCCCTGCGGGCTTGCCCGTCGAAGCTTCAGCGTAGGCGGGCCTGCCCAGATGTGAAATCAAAATTACTTTTGTCTTTTGTTTGATTAAGTATTCTATCGTGGAAAGGCACCCTTTTATTCTGCTATTGTCAACGATGGTTCCCTCTTCGTCTATTGGGACATCAAAATCAACGCGCACTAATACGCGTTTATTTTTAACGTCAATTTTCTTTAAATTTTTAATTTTGGACATTTTCGATTATTTTTATAAATTCATCTGCCTTCAGACTTGCTCCTCCAGGCAATAATCCGTTAAATCCAACATCGATATATCCTTTTGAATTCTCGCCATTAACACTTCCGCCGTATATAATTTGGTTATTATATTTACTTTTAATAAAGTTTAAAACTTTTTCTGCGTCACATGATTCACAAAAATCACCCGTACCAATCGCCCAAACCGGTTCATAGGCAATAATTAAATTTTCAATTCCCGATTTACAATTTTCAATTCCATCTAAGTCCTCCCTTAATTGTCTGCCAATCACTTCTTCTGCGTCTTCTCCCTTTTTCTCACCAACACATAAAATCGGTATTAGTTCGGCACTCAATGCGGCTTTTATTTTTTTATTGATCATTTCATCGGTTTCGCCAAACTTGTTTCTTCTCTCGGAGTGTCCGATAATCACATATTCTACGCCTAAATCTTTAATCATTTTAGGACTAATTTCTCCGGTATAGGGCCCTTTTTCCTCCCAAAAACAATTTTGTGCACATAATTTAGCTTTTTTCAAAAATGGCCACCAAACAAATGGCGCAGCAATTAAAACGTCCACTGTTTTTGTTTTTTTAATCACCCTAAAAACGTCTTTAAAAAGCTGTTCTGCTTCTTTTTTAATGGAGGGGTTCATTTTCCAATTAGCGATTATTAATGATTTCATGTTTTTAAAATTAATAAGGATTACACAAACAATAATATTTATTACTACTCTGATTACACCAATTTACTGCTGGTGGCCACGGCCGACAAGAAGGCGGAATACCGGTGGTTGAATCTTGGGCGGCTTCCAACGAGACAACTATCAATGCTCCAATTGTGTTTCCGGGACCATAATCGTAATAACAATAACTTCTAGATGGACTACTTGGATCTTTTGGCGTAACAGATATATACTCTTCATCGATTAATTCCTGAAGAAAATTAGCCTGAGTGTCGCAATAACCAAAACCTGGATTTCTGTTTATCGGCATTGCTCCAGTATTATCATAATGAAGCCAAATTGCGTTTTGAATTTGATTTAAATCCGATATCCTCCTAGAATCTCTTCCCTTCACTCTTGCCGAACTCACAGATACTATGACTATGGTCGCCAAAATACCAATAATGGAGACAACAACCAATATTTCGATAAGCGTAAAACCTTTTTTATTCATGGTTTTAATGAATATATCTTTTTAAAAATTTTGCTACTTCTTCTGGCTTAATTGTTAATACCTCCACCCCCGTTCCGAGTTCAAAACCAGCCCAAGTATTGGTTTTGGGCAATATTTCAATATGCCAATGATAATATTCGTAATTTTTACCATCGCACGGTGCAGTGTGAATAAAAAAATTATAAGCCGGATTTTTTAACCCCTTATATAAACTATGCAGTGCTTTTTGCAGTGCCTCGGCTAAATATTTTCTTTCTATCTCGGTTATTTTTTCAAAATTTGTAAGATGTTTACGTGGATAAATTCTCAATTCAAAATTAACTCTCGGAACAAACGGCGCAAAAACTATAAAATGTTCATTTTGAAATATGCATCTCTTCTCTTCTTTTTCCCATGCAATCATTTCGCAGTGCACACATTTTTTATTTTCGTCATGATATTTTTTTGCTCCATCCAAACTTCTTCTTACGTCAGCAGGTAAAATTGGCATAGCCACTAATTGCGTGTGCGGATGAGGAATACTCGCCCCTGCTTCTTTGCCGTGATTATGAAATATAAAAATATAGTT
>Ga0172379_10001994_pt1 | contig 37984 bp, 44 predicted proteins | sample GrowelOW334metaG_FD_119756 | JGI IMG/M metagenome (GOLD analysis project Ga0172379, IMG submission 119756) | Groundwater microbial communities from an aquifer near a municipal landfill in Southern Ontario, Canada - Groundwater well OW334 metaG | ecosystem: Environmental > Aquatic > Deep... | reverse complement strand
TTAGAAATTAAACCACAAGTTCAAAAAATAATTTTACAATATAATATTGACGGGGTTGGGTTTATACCACCTACTATTAAAAGAGAAGTGCAATTAATGAGTGTACTAGCTAAACAGCTTGATATTAAGCAGGAAATAATATCAATAAATAAAGTAATTAATGATGTAGCTGTGCCACAAAAAACTCTAACTAAAATAGACGAAAGAATAACTAATGCTAGAAATACTATTTACGTTACCGAACGGAAAAAATTTGAAAATATTTTATTAATTGATGACGCGGTTGGTTCGGGCGCAACTTTAAATGAAACTGCCAAAAAAATTAGAGCCCAAAATTTATGCACCGGAAAAATTATTGGTTTAGCGCTAACCGGTAGTTATAAAGGTTTTGATGTGATTAGTGAGGTTTAAATATTAGTTGTTGCAAATTACGCACAATTAAATGAATCAGTTCTTTGGCTCTTATTTCATCTTCAGCATCGAACCAATTTAAGCCCGGACTGTTATTGCCTTCAATAAAATATAAATGACCGTGATTACTTTTAATGAAATCGAGCGTGTACAAAGTGGTTTTATTGGGCAAGCGTTTTTTAATTTGCGCTATCATTTTTAATACGTCTGCTGGAATGTCATTAAGTGCTAAATAAACTACACGGCCTCCTTGTTGCGCATTAGCGCGAAATTCACCGGCTTTAGCAATGCGCAAATAACTTTGCACAACGGTGTTATTAAAAATAATGACGCGTAAATCGGTATTGCCAGCATGATGAGCAATCTTAAAACCAGAGGCTTGAATGAATGGTTGTAAAATAAATTCAGCGGTAGTGTTAATTGGAACAGCTGAAAAATCATTATTTGTTATTTTAAAAATATTATTACCACCAATACCGAATTGATCTTTTAATATCATAGTGGTGTTAAAATCTTCATGATAAGGATGTGTTTCACATAACGTTTGTAATATTTTGCTAGCGTTTAGCAGAGCAGTTTTAGTGCGGGCTGTAACTTTAACCGTAGGAATACTGTAATGTGGAAACATTAGAAAAGTAGCTAATTTATTATCAAATAATAAGCGCATGGCTTGATTATGAAATAATGGTGGTGGTGTGCCGGCAGTAGTTATATGATAATAAGCCGCTTGATTACGTGGTTGTAAATTAGAAAATTTATCAAAAATTACTTTAGCAGACACAGTTTGTTTGCAACGTTCCCACTTAAGGGTATGTGTCCAAACACTACTGAATTGTCCAGTCGCCGTTACATCATTAGTGGTAGTAAAAGCCGCTCGCAAACCAAGTTTTTTGCAGTGTTCAATAAAATATTGATAAGTAGCGTTACAATTAAAATAAGCGCTGTTTTTAGCAAACGGAGCCGTTTCAAGATAATTAACATCAGCCGCGCTGTGAGCTAATTTAGCATCATAAACGACCGTGATATCAAAAACAGAGTTTAATTTAGCCATATAAAAAAATGTTCAATCGCAGTATAACATAGAATGACGCTATTGAAAATAAGTAGTTATGAATGTGAAAGCATTTTCTTTAAAAGGCAATGTAGATAAAAAAGAATCGATCAATATCATATACTTCATTAGTCGAAGCGTCATACAATTGAGTTTCTCCTAATCCGAACAATGGATACAACCCGCCTTCTGCGGCTTGGCTGTCTGATTTAGCAGTCATTTCAGCAGTTAGCTTGGCATTGAGCAATAAATTCATTGGTGTTGAAAACTGGCCAAACATATTATCGAATAAATCATCTAAGCCTAAAAATTCTAATAAATCGCCTACCCAATCTGGCATGAGCAAATCTGGCATGGTAAAGCTGGCGTATACTTTTTCTGAAGAATGTGCGTTTTGATCAACTTCCCGATTTTCTTCACCAACGGCATAGCCAGGTAGGGTAGCATTGGTATACTCCAATAATTTTCCTTTTACGCCTTGCGGCTCACCGTCTACGGTTTGTTCTAGATCGCTTAAGATAGCTACCTGTGGCAAACTCAAAGTGGTCTTTATTCTAAGATTTTTATTACCACCCGGGTTAGATACAAAATATTCCATATTCACAGGCAATTCTCTGGCATACACTGGTACGCCTCTGGTTTTTACTAATAAACTTGGCGGCAAATCTTTTAATGTAAAAGCGTTATGTTCATACACTATAGTTTCACCATAACTACTGATGGCCACTGATCCAGGAAAATTCATGGCGATCATTCGAATTGGGCGTTGGGTACTATGCGGGTAGCCCCAATCAAACACATAAACATATTCATGTCCATCACTAATAATTATCCATTTTCCGGTATCCGACAGCGCTACTTCAGTTTCTCCACCGCTGCGTAGGTATTTCCATTTTTGTCGGCCAGTAATCATGTTATAACCGTAATAGCCAGTATTAGTTGTTAAAACTAGGCGTTTGCCTGTACCAGACAAGGCTACTCGCGGAGTATTATCACTGGCAACATCTTTTTGCCACAAGGTGCTAGCCGTGTCTACTTTAAAACCAGTTAATTTATAACCACCATTGGCTAAATTGCTATCATCACGCAGTAAATAACCATAGGTGCAATCACTCGCATTACAGCCGGCCGCAATAATTTCTGTGGCACTATTTCTTGTCCAAAGCATTTTATCGCTTTGTGTATCAATGTAGGCAGTAGTAAAATCGGTGCTGGCTAAAATATGCTGGCCATCTTTAGTCATGGTTACACTATTCACAAAATAGCCCGGTTCGGCCAATTGCCAAGTTCGTACTGGAGTTTTACTGCCACGCTCCCATAAAGTTACCATACCGCCACGATCGCCAGCTGCTAAATAATTACCATCGCTAGATACAGCGCAAACATCATAAGCATAATTATTATTGCTATATTTCCACAGTAAAGTTTTTGCACTAACATCATATACCCATATATCACTACCACAAGCCATGATTGTTGAGCTATCGGCTGATAATGCTAGATCGAACATAGATCCATTTTCACCAACTGAATAACCCCAGTCTGGAGTGGCTTTATTATCTTTAAAGACAACCATATCTTGATCGGCCGTTACATCTAATCCACCAATAGCTGCTGCGATTGAACCATCGGCTGAAATGGCTAAGTTATCATAGTGATAATTAGAATCCATCGTATCTGGGTCAGTATCAGAATATGTATAAGTATAATCTTGATACTTGGCTTGGGCCGCGTTAGAAAAAAACAACCAGAAAAGACAACTAATCAAACAAGGCTTAAATAGCCATTTTATAGTAAACATATGTTTTATATTAATATTATCCTCCATCTTATATATTCAGTATAACATTATTGTGAGTAAACAAAAACAGTTCTACATTTAAACAATTTACCTGAATAATGGATATGAAGGTAGTTTGACTTTTTTATATTATGGTATATACTAAACATAGTTAATAATCATAATACGTTATTAAATGACTATAAAAAATACCATTTTAAGTCAAAAAGACCATTATTTGCTAGAAAACCTATTAGCTAAGCATGGTGATGTTGTTCAGTTCAAACAGATTGTTCAAATAGCTAATCACTATACCAATAATCGACAGTCCATTCGCAACTGGGTAAATAAGCTCACTACAATAGGCTGGTTGGTGCGATTGCAACGAGGTACGTATGTCATTTCTTCAATGGAATCCTTAGGTGCAGTCACGTTGTCTTCATGCACTGTAGCGCAGATTATTGTACCCCAATCTTACGTTTCATTTGAGGCGGCTTTACAATATCACGGCATGTTTGATCAGATGTTAAAAATTATTCAGTCCGTGTCATTAAAAAAAGAGACAGAAAAAACGGTTCAGGATATACAGTATCGTTTCGTGCATACTATCCAGGAACAATTTTATGGGTTCATCGAAGAAAAACTTGATAATCGCTTAGTGAAAATTGCCACAGCAGAGAAAGCTTTATTAGATTTGTTACATTTTCATCGTTCACTGTATACTATTGATATTGTCCAAGAAAAATGCAGAGAGTATTATTCGGACATTAATTTCCAGCGGTTAATCGAATTATTGCATGGGCAGACTGTTACAGTACAACGCATGATTGGTTTTGTATTGGATCAAATTCAGTATGATACTAGTCAGCTCCATGCTTTAGTGCAAAATGATCGTAGCGTAAGTAAAATGACGAATGATAGTAACGTGTTTAGTGCAAAATGGAGATTATATTATCACCAACACTTTAAGTAGTAATTTTTATTAACTATGCAATTACTCGGTCGTCGAGAACTTGAAGCAATTAATCGTACTAGTTTACGGTATCCTTTAGCCGTGGCTGAAAAAGATTATTTTTTAGCATTAGTATCCAAAATTATTTACGATTCACCATTGCGAAATAAGCTGATTTTTAAAGGCGGTACGGCGTTATATCATGCCCATTTACCACAGTTACGTTTTTCTGAAGATTTAGATTTTTCAAGTAATACCGCACCACTTACTTTAGATGAAGTGAAAACAATATTTACAGACTATGATTTTTTATCGGTCAAAAAAGACTATGTTTCAAACGCAACAATTAAAATTGAGCGTTTGCAATTTACTGGTCCGCTTGGTCAGCCGAATTCCATGAAAATGGAAATTGATTTTTTACAAAATGTCGTTTTACCTCCACTTGAGCTGAAGTATCATAATGTCTACGGTGTAGACACATTGGTGCGGGTGATGGATATTCGTGAAATTGTCGCTGAAAAAATTCGTGCTATGAATGATCGGATACGATACCGTGATTTTTATGATTTTACGATGATTTGCCAAAAACTAACTGTTAATCTAAATGAAGTTATAGAGCTAGTGCAAAAAAAAGAAGTACGCAAAACGATTAGTTCTCGTAATATTTTGAATAATTGGCAATTCGTGCAACAGAATAAACAGGCTGAATTAGCGGCGATTCACTATTCAGAGCCATTAGAAGATGTTGTAGTTACCAAACAACTACAACGGTTAGAGTTTGAAGAAATAAGGGAAAGTTAATAATAACGGCTTGATTATATTTTAACGCAAAGGCTTTGGCAGTGTAATCTAATATTAATATGGAGAGGCAGTTTTGAACGGGTAACTGCCAACCGAAGTCCTATCTCTGTCGTCGAGACGATACAAGGAAGGCATCAACTATGAACACAAGGGATATCCCTTGTTGGGCGCAAAGCCATGTATAGCCCTGCGCCCACATCAACCAACCGCACGATACGTGCATCAGCACGTACCATGCATACCCATCAGATTCTTGTTTGGCCAGCAAATAGGTTCCTACAAAATATCCAGTTGCAATGCCTAGTTCTAGATATTGCGAAAATGCAGTAACACCACCGAAATCGTAGAGACTGCCGAGCATCCCTATCATGATTCCGGCGATCGATAAAAGGTTTAGCCACTTAGGTGGTTTGTCTGATCTGCCTAAAGCAGTCCACAGACCGAGTATCATCGCTGGTGCGCCGCTGGCCTCTAAAGCTGCGGCGATCCAATTATGTTCCAGCGCAAAAATCATCACCCAGGCCGGTAGACCGATTAAATACACTATCCACGACCAGAGCCGCCATCTCGTTGTAGCAGGGCGAACGCTGCGTTCTGCGAACGCAAAAAATATTTTATTAAGAAGAAAAAATATTCCACCCCACAACTGCAAAAACAACAACATGATACCTCCCTCATGTTCGATTTTTAAAGAACAAAGTCTCGTTATGAGACTTGTTAATATAGCAAGTAAATATTTATTGTTAATAAGTAATAAAAAAAATGTATTTAAATTTTATTTAAAATTAGCAAAATATTGACTACTATCTTTTTTTTGTTTATAATTATTAACAACAAAACTATGATTGCCGAAGACTTGTTATATCAATTTGGCTTAACGCCTAAACAAACCTTAGTATATTTAGCCGTGCTTAAAATTGGAGCTACATTACCTGCTAAAATTGCTATTGAAACACGTTTAAACCGTTCTACGACGTATGTTATTTTACGTGAATTAGCCGAGAAAGGATTGGTGATGCAATCGGAACGCAAACACAAAAAAACTTTTACCGCTGTACCGCCCGAGCGGTTAATTAGCCTAATGGAATTTCGGGCTAAGCAGTATACGCAAATGGCCGATCAGGCTCGTAAGTTGCTACCAGAATTAAAATCAATGATGAATAGTGGCATTAACACTCCGCGTGTGCAATTATTTGAAGGCAAGAAGGGAATGCAAAGTGCTTATGAAGATACCCTGACTGCTAAAACAGGAATCAAAGCCTATGCTTCAGTAGATGATACAGAAAAAACCTTGCCCGGATTTTTTCCTGATTATTACAAACGTCGTGCCAAAAAGGGTATTCATATTGATGCTATTTTTCCTAATACTGCCATGGCCTTAGTACTGCATAAACGTGATAAAGCAGAAAATCGCACCTCTTTACTGGTTCCGCAGGATACGTTCAACTTTTCTCCAGAAATTAATATTTACAACAATAAAGTAGCGTTTTTTTCGTGGTGCGATCAATTTGCCATGATTATTGAAAGTCAAGAATTAGCCGAAGCTCAGAACAAAGCGTTTTTATTAGCTTGGGAAGAGGCGCAACGTTTAGAACAAAAATGTTGTCCTATACATAAAGGCTAATAATATTTTTATGCCTAGTATTGTATAGTGTAACTTATTGATGTTATATTAGGTGAAGTATTATATTTTAGTGTTTTCAGCTGATTTTTAATATTTATATAGTCATGACCAAAATCGTACGATTAACATCATTTGGTGGCTGGTTGAACACTTACTTGTTAATTGGTGAAAAAATCATTATTGTTGATACTGGTTATAAAAAGCACTACAAAAAAATTATTAATTATTTAAAAAAATATTATCCTACCAAACATGTTAGCTTAATTATTTTAACGCACGCTCATTTAGATCATTATGAACATGCTCATGAAATAAAATCTCTATTACATGTTCCAATATTAATTCATAAAGTAGCTGAACCATATTTTAGATTGGGTAGTAATGAACCAACCGAACCAATACATATGGTAAGTAAAATAATGAAAAGTATTTATTACAAAAAAAGAATCACTCCGGTGAACCCCGATATAATAATAGAAAAAGACACCGATTTAACTACTTTTGGCATAGATGGATTGGTATTGCCAACACCTGGCCATACTCAAGGTTCACTATCAGTGATTGTAAATAAGACAGATTGTTTAACAGGAGATTTATTTATTAATTTTGGTAAGAAGTCTGCCTGGTTTATTAACAGCCAACAAGACTATTTAAACAGTATTGAAAAATTAAAATCGTATAACATTCAAACAGTTTACCCAAGTCATGGGCGTGCGAGTAAAATTGTTGATTTTATCGATTCAAAGCGAAGCACAAAAAGTATATGATACCTGCATAGCAGAAGTTGGCAAAGATATTCACCGTTTGGATTCTGATAATGATGGTGAAGCATGTGAGAGTTTGAATTAGTAAAAAACAAAAAAGTCCTGAACAAATAGGACTTTTTTGGTTAAATTATTCTTGGGGTCGTCTAGTGGAGGACGTTAGAACTATTTTGTATTAGGTTGGCTGAATGGTGCTTGGCCTGATTGCTGTCACATTCATTACTAGTTCTTTGCTATCGGTGTTAAAGTTTTCATTAGGTAATAGTATAACCGTACTATCATTTCCCCTCATTTGCTGCCCGCGTACAACGTCTGAACAGTCGCTAATTCGTGCTCCCACTAAGCGATCAGTATATTGACTTGTTGCTTTACGCCTACCTTGCTCAACAATCGTTTCTTCTAAGGTAATATCCATCTTCACGATGATAGTTGTGCCTGGTGTAATGTGATCTAATTGTTGTCTCAGTGCTTGTGCATCTGAATTTCCTCCTAACTCGATCATTACAACTGGTCGTCTCCTAGCCTTGGAAAACTCTGCACCATACTCAGCTACTTCTGGATCAGTAGTAAAAAACCCATAACTTAATGTTTTCTCTTGGATCTCTTGCAGATAATAACCTTTAGCTTCCAAGCTTTGACGTAAGACTTCTAAGCGACTTTCAACAGGTTCAGCTTCTTTCTGTTGAGCGGCAGGTAAGCGGTCTCCAGGTTTTGTTTGATCCCCACCTCTTCTAAACAGTCTGTTAAATAGAGATTTTTCTCCCATATAATTCTAAATACTATCAAAAAAAACGGTCGTTGTCAATGAGTTAGAACCAAAAAAGCCCTTTGAGTAAAGGACTTTTTTGTCTAAATTTCCTTGGGGTGAGCGACGGGGATTGATACCTCATTTTCCGGATATTTGGAAGCACGTACAGTTAATTATTTCTTTGCCGCCAGCATTGTATAATGCAACTAGTTGATGTTATATTAGGTGAATGTTTAAACGTAGCCTAGAGTTTTATCGAAGTATACGAGCTAAAGATACACGAGCCATGTATTATGTTTTGGTGTTTTCATCTGATTTTTTAATAGGTTTAGTGGCTACGGTTTATTCACTTTATCTTTTACACCACGGTTTAGATTTATTTCAAGTAAACTTAGTAAATACAGTATTTATGTTAAGTAGTGTAATCTTTGAAATTCCAACTGGTGCTTATGCGGATTATGCTGGTAGAAAAAAAGCAGTGCTACTAAGTTTTATGTGTTTACCAATTGGCTTTGGTATTTATTTTTTCTCTTCAAACATTGGCTGGTTTATGTTCGCCGAACTCTGGACAGCCTTTTCGATGGCTTGTTTATCTGGCGCGCTCGATGCTTGGATGGTAGATAAATTACATCACCAAGGTTATGGTAATAAAACTGATTTGGTATTTTCTCATGGCGGTATGGCTAGTGGCTTAGCGTTATTGCTCGGCGGATTTATTGGAGCTCAATTAGCTAATATTCAACTTGGTTTGCCATTTGGTATAGGAGCGTTATTAGCGCTACTGACATTTGCGTTAGCTCGTTGGGGAATGATTGAAGCAAAGATACAAGTTCAACATTCTCAGTTTCATTTAGTAAATGGTATTAAGCGCATGCGTAGTGTATTACAGCAAAGTATTAAATATGGTATTAAGCACCCGGTAGTTATTTGGTTACTATTGGCGACTGTTATTGCTAATTTAGCTTTCCAACCACTCAATATGTATTGGGCGCCGCGAATAGCACAATTAACCAATCAACAAGTTTGGTTATTAGGTTATGTTTGGGCTGGTGTTTCAATAAGTTTGATGCTAGGAGCTTATCTGGCCAAACGTTTTACTAAACTTACTATATCTTATCGTTGGTTATTCGTGATTGCTACACTGCTCTCAGCTATACCAATTATTACCATTGCTTCTACATCGGTAGTGTCTACGTTAGTGACGGGATTTCTTATTTATGAAATAGGTCGTGGTTTAATGGCACCGCTACAAAAAAGTTACTTAAATCAATATATTCCAAGCAGCGAACGAGCCACATTGTTATCATTTGATTCACTGATGAGTAAATTAGGAGCCGGCATAGGGTTACTTGTGTTTGGTTGGATTGCTAAACAATATTCTATTAGTTTAACCTGGTTAATAGCTGGAATGGTATTGTTATTATTAATTCCATTGTATAGTTATGCTGTATCTAAAGCTCAAAAGTTTTATTAAAGTATTTAGAGAAATTTTTTAAATTTATATTTAATAAGTAAAAAGGGGAGGATATGAAAAAACTATTATTATTGTTTGCTGTATTAACTGCATTAAGCATAGCTTCTAGTGTTTATGCGGTTAACAAACTAGCCAAACCAACTAACTTGCAATTAGAAGGTTCTGGAGAAACATTAACGTTAACTTGGGATGTAGTAACTAATGCTGATTACTACACAGTTCGTTTGATTACTCAAGACGTAGAGTTGGTAAAAAAGTGGAAAAAAACAACCACTACATCATTAAACATTAGCGCTTTAGTAGAACAAGGTAGCACGTATAAATTTAAAGTACGAGCTTGCTCAGAGAGTAATTGCGGTAAATGGTCTAAATATAAACAATTCGAAGTCCCGATTGTCGTAACTGAAGAAGAGGAAGAACAACCAGTACCAGTTGAAAATAATAACTCAATTATTTGCTCTTCTGATACCTATAACTGTGCAGATTTTTCTACTCAAGCTGAGGCTCAAAGTGTGTACAATACGTGTATGGCAGAAGTAGGTAAAGATATTCACCGTTTGGATTCTGATAATGATGATGTAGCGTGTGAGAGTTTGGATTAATAAATACAAAAAAAGCCCTGCAACTACAGGACTTTTTTGTATGAATTTTCATTGGGGTGAGTATCTTGAACAAATTATAACATTACTACAACAAAAGACTAGTTTTGACCTAGCCTTTGCACATGTTGTTGGTTTATAGTTACCTGAAATTATAGAGGGGGTGGGGGTCTATTTTTTTGACGCTAGACAATAGATGAACGCACTGACCTACGCTATCACACAGCAAAACAGTGAGTAAAAAAATTTATTCTTCTATAGTATTTTTTATTTTCACTACTTTATTAGCTAGACAAAGAAGAATTTAAATTGAACATATTACCTTGTTTAGCTGAGTTAAAAAATAAATTACTATATACCAGAATTTTTTTACATCTTACGTTTCTATTTGTTCAGCTGGTAATAAAGAGAAATATTTTTTTTTGCCATCTTCACGTGTTGATATTTGTTTACCAGTCATTGCTTGGAGATATTTTTTTAACGTTGTTTTAGTACACTCAATATCTACCTCTTGTAATTTATCCAATAATGCCTGTATCGGTAACTCCACTGGCTCTTGAGCAAGAATATCAAGTATACCCTCTGTCACTATATCTCGTTTTTTCTTTTTTTCCGATTTAGGCTGAGCTAAGCCTTGAAATTGTAAGTCTATACGATTATTAGAATGTGTATTTTCGTTAAAGCTCACTTCAAATGGTTTAAACTCTCGTGTGCAACGTAATTTTGTTTGAGTTATTTTAATATGGTCTTCTTTATCTTTAATTTTCTGCACTTCAATATGCGCATCTACTGAATTGTAAATACTCGAAGCTCCACGTATCTTGTCTGTAGAAGGTCCACCATAAGTACCTCCCTTACGATTATGATGCAAAATAATTACACTAATGCCTGAATTTCTAATTAGTTTAAACATATCCATTAATTGGCGCATCTCGGTGGTTTTATTTTCGTCATCATCATTGAAAGAGCTGAATGAGTCAAAAATAATAAGGCCAATGTTATTGTGCTTTGCTTGTTGAATAAGCGGGACAACAGTTTCAGGAGTGAATGATATATCATCTGCGTTTGTTAATGTAAATGGAAGATTTTGCCAAATTTCTGCTGGACCTTGCAGGCGTAGAAGACGGCGTATCATTTCATTTTCACCATTTTCTTTATCTATGTACCAAACACCGGTTTTCTGTGTGTTGAATTGTCCAAATAGAGGAGTACCTGCGGCAACGGTAAGCCCAATACTTAAAGCTATCCAAGTTTTTCCTACTGTAGAGTTACCTGTGAGCAGAACTACATTATGTTCTGGTATTAAATGTTCTACTAGAAATGTAATTGGTTTATATGGTCTTTTTGCAAGTTTGGCCATAGGTATCATTGGCCAGTGCTCTTTAGGTAGTTCTGATTTTTTGAAAATAGCTTCTATTTCATGTGGAATTGTTGATAAATCTTTTGTCATAGTCATTTTAGATTAATAAATTAATTTGATTAATTAGGTATTAAATATTGCACGGCTTCTCTAAAAGTTAGTGAGTGTAATAACTGTACAAAAGCAATGACATCACCGCCCTTGTTACAACCAAAGCAATAGAAGGTATTTTTAGATGTATAGATAGTGAATGACGCGGTTTTTTCGTTATGTAATGGGCAACAGCTCTTTAATCTATCGCCATATTGTTTAATTGGTTCGGTTATAAGATTTTGAATCGGTATGGCTTTAGCTTGTTCAATAAGCGCATTTGGTAAACGATAATTAGGTTGAGTACTATGTAGCGTAATCGGTAGCAGTTGTTTTAAATGAGCAATTTTACTATCGAGAGCTACTCGTTTAACTTTCCACCATGTTTTTATAAATTCTTCCGAGACATCATCTAAATTATCGGCTGCCAATTCTACTGACTGCTGACGAATAATGGTTTCTAATGTAGTGTGTTCTGATTGAGCTATATTAATTAAATCCTTTAGTAGTTCAATCACTTCTGGGAATGTTGCAAAATAGTGTTCACGTTCATAGCAACTAGGTACAGATTGTTTCCATTTTCGTTCTTGTTCAATCATGGCCATATCACTGAGCGTGGCTTGAAGTTGTTGTGTGTTCATATTAATAAATTCCTTGGTGAATTTTATTTTTTAAGCGCGTGAGATTCATAAATAATTTGCGTACAGGAACTAGTAAGATTGTGTCATTATCAGCTGCGTCAAAAAAAGCTTTTGCAATAATGTTCACTTCGTCGGTATTAGGGAAATGAAATGCTTTGCGGTGTTGTTCGTCTGTGACATTAAGTAGAGGATGACCTTTGGCTAGCAAATAAACTGCTAAATACATATCAGTCGTTTGAAAGTTTTGGCGAGGTAGCTGAGTCATAATCATTATTAGTTAGTGTGTTAGTTTGGTTAGATAAAAACACTTCCAGTACAAAGTCTGAGAATAGTTCGATTAAGGTGTCTTCGGCGGTTTTATTTTGCATAGGAGTAGTGTTCCTACTCCTATAAGGTCAAAATGACCCAAAAATAAAAAAATACCTAAATTTAGGTATTTTTTGTTCTAATTTTGACCAACTAATCTCTATTTTGGCTGGTCAAAAATCAATCATCAACATTATTTTTTTCTCTAACATTAACACTGTAAGCTTGTTCATTATATGCTTCAGCAATACCCAGAGTATCTTCTTTTTCTTCTTCATATTTTATGGTTGTGGTGTTAACGTTTTGAAAATTTTTATTATATTTTAGACTAAATCTTGTATAATATCCTTGTTGTTTTTTATAATCATCAAACGGCATATCTTTCAGTGCAAAAATTTTCTTCAACTTTCTTTGCAGTTCATATTTTTGAGATTTTGTATTTTCTTTAAATTCATCGTGAAATGAACATAGTTGACCATCATATTTTGCTAAATTTCTAAGAAGTTCCCACTGTATGTGAGGGCGTTTTGTGTTTTGGTTTACAAACCCCAAAGCTGTGTAGTTAGACTCAATTTTTTGGCCTAATCTTGTAGAGATTATGATTTTATCATCGTTAATAAATTCAATTCTTATGTCTTCCCAGCAGGCATAAATCATCTTTTGAAGTAAAGGTAGTCGTTTATCAACATTAATCATCGTGGATTTTATTTTTTCTTGATAGATTAAATCTTTAATATATTTTTGTAGTTCTTCAACAACACGTAATCCATGATAACGAGCTTTACCGTAAGAGTTTTTCCCACCTATGAATTTCTCATCTTCATCGCTTGGACGTAATTGTCCGTCTGACAAAAAATAACGCAAGTAAAGTAGGTATTCAAAACTTTCTACACCCAAGTCACGTGGTGTAGTAAAAACAAAAGTATTAAGTTCATCAATTAATCGTTTGTACTGTTCTATTAATTGTTTTAAATTAATCACGGTTGGTGGAAGAGAATAATATGCGGTATCACTAAATTCGTGTGGGGCAGAGGTTGGTGTCATTAATAACAAAGTTAATTGTGAATCTATGTTATCAAAAAAAGAAGATATTTTTTTAAATGGTTTATGTACTTGTAAATAAATGCATTGTTTGAAATGTCGCAGTGTAACATAAGCTTGATTCGTTTCATAAGAATGTACGAGATTATAATTTACAATTGGCTCAATAGGCTTCAAAGGATAATTAGCAACATTATTAATAAGTGTAATGAATTGAGGGGCTGATATTTTCTCTTCAGGATGGTCCCTAAAGGGGTGTTGTTTTGCACTATAAGTAGAGTCATCTAAATTAATAGTATGCTGTGTTACTGCATTAGTAATCGCTGCATTAATCTGTGGTATTAATGCTATTATTTTGGAGCGTTTTTCTGAATAATCTGGTCGCTCGAAAAAATGTAAACGATACAGAGCAGTCTTTTCAAAAAATTCTTTTAATGGAGGTGTAATACAAATATATTGAAACAAATTTACTCCAAGTAAATACTCTACTTCCTGAAATGGAGTATTTTTATTTATTACTTCAATCTTTTGACGTAAAGCATTAAGTTCTTTGAGTATAGAGGGGTAATCTAGCATAAATTATCATCGTCATTATCATTATATTTTGCTCTAGTATATCGCAAAAAACGATTTTCGTCTTGCCATTGACGGAACTCTCTAAAACGTTAATAATAGCTAGGTCTAGATTCAATCAGGTAATATTTATGCCCTCTTATCAAGGGTTTGGGGTTGCGCTTAGTAATGGGCAATCCTACAAAACAATTGGGCACAACCTGTCTGATTGGGTCTAGACAACCGTAGGGTTGTCCTTTTTTATTTAAACATTATTTCATTATTATGAAACATATAAAATTATTAAGCGTTGGTGTATTAACTGTATTATGGTTAGTTAGTGGTTCTCATACTGTACGAGCAGCTACTACAAATATTATTACCAATGGTGGTTTTGAAAATGACACAGCTGGTTGGGAATGTGGTTATAATGATTATTGTTCAACTACGTCTTCCATAAGCTATGAAACAGCCTATAACGGTAATTATTACTATTATCTTTCGCCGCTTGATTCTTTAGAGGATAATTTTGTTACACTTAGTCAGACAGTAACTGTGCCTAGTAATACGCATTCATTGCAATTAAATTTTGCTTATCAATTTTATTTGGAAGATGACGATAGCCTTAATGACGGTTTTTTTGGGGTTTCTGTAGAATCACTGGATGGAAATACCACATACTTTTCTCAATATTGGAGTTCTAACGAAGATAAAACTTATGATTGGACACAATTTAGTACATATATTGATGGAGACTTAGCCGGACAAACAGTTAAGATACAATTTTTTACCAAAGAAACTTGGCCGTGGGCAACATCCGGCTATATTGATGAAGTTTCATTAATTGCAAGTGACGCTTATCATGTAGATGCACCAGATAATCTTTTTCCTTGGGTTACAGAACGTAAGGTGAAACTCAGTTGGGATGCTGTAGAGAATAGTCAATATTACAAAGTTCAAATAGCTGATAACGCAGGAAAGATAATAAAAAAATTTAAAAATGTTACAAAAAACAAACTAACATTATTACGCGCATCATTTAAAGAAAACGAACGTTATAAATTTCATGTCAAAGCCTGTTATCTGCAAACATGCAGTGTTTGGTCTGATTATGAAACATTTACTATTAAATATTAATATTATGAAATCTAAACACATTTTCATTGTTCTCAGCTTATTTCTTATGGCCAGCGTGACAAGTGGTTGTGCTACGAACATTGTCACCACCGCTCCTGCTAGTAACCAAACAAACACCGTGACTCAACCGTCGAATGAAGACCAAATTAAAGAAACAATCAGCAACTATTATAGTTTGATTTGTAGTAGTAAGTTTGGTGAAGCATATAAATATATTTCATCCAAAAGTAATATTAGTCAGAAAGATTATGTTGACGCCAAAACAGAAGATGCCAATCTTGTTAATGGCGTAAAAGAGATAAGTTATAATTATATTAATATTGCTTCGGATAAACAATCGGCTGAAGTGAACGCCACAATTACATTTACAGTTATGCCACTAGTATCGAATATTTCAGAGAATAGCAGTGCTCATAATATAAAGCTGTCTTACGAAGATAATATGTGGAAGATTATTTGGAGTAAAGAATAATGTCATAGCATTGAATAGAATGTTATAATCTGTAGTGGTATACTTAGCACTGTATTAATTAAGTAAACCAAAATAGTGATGGCTAAGTGTATTTACTGCTTTGATGCTGACCATAAAAATTTTACTGGTGTTGAGCATGTTTTACCTCAAAGTTTTGGGACGTTTGCAAACGCTACTCCAACACTTACAACCGTATGTGATAAATGCAATGCGTATTTTGGAAAGGAATTAGATTTTTTTCTAGCGCGAGAAAGTCTCGAAGGTGTTACACGGTATCGCAATGGTATATTTTCTAGCGAAGCACAAAGACAAAAATCAATGGCGATTAGTGCTCCAAAAACTCCAGAAATGAGAGAATATGGTGGAGTTCTATTATGGATTGATGGCACTACTGGCAATATTATGACTCCTATATCTCAAGTGCATTTAAAACATATATATACTCATGAATACAATATTTTTGTAGAGCCAGAATTAGAAAATTTAGATTGGAAAGGCAAAAATTTATCTCCTAAGGAGGCAAAAATTTTTGGTTCAGATACGGATAGAACAAGACTGCTTGCAAAGCTTAAAACTGTTGGCATTGATATTCAAAAACCTCAGGACATGGAACCATTGCACTTTGATGGTACCACTTCAATGAATGTAAGGATTTATGGAGAAATAAATAAAAGACTGCAACGGGCTTTTGCAAAAATTCTGTTTAATTTTACAGCTCACTACATTGGATATAATGAAGTGATGAAACAAGAATGGAATGCAGCGAGACAATTCATTCGATATGGTATAGGTACACTTTCATATTATCCACATACTGGTCGTCCGTTTTGGGGTAATGAAACAGAACGTATTCGTCTGTCGAATGCTGGATATAATGTTGCAGTACGAAATGAGGGTGGCTCAGTGTGTGGGTATTTACAAATGTTTAATCTATTTATTCATCAATTTACTTTAGTTACAAAATATAAAGTTACGCCAGAGCAATCTATGCGTTTTGAGCCTGGGTATTCACCAATTTATAGCTTTAAAAAATCCCCATATATCACTGTGGCAACATATGATGAGTGGGGAAGAATAGTGATTCGATAAATTTCAGTTAGACATTTCAGTTAGACTAGTTTGTCGTGATTTGCTATGGTAAGAACTAATCAAAATTAGCCAAAAATTACCCCTTATTATTACTATGTCCCAAGCTCGCTATCAACAACTTTTAACTAATGAATTAACGAAAGAAACTGTACTCATTAAATCGAACGACCCTTATACCTTTCAGGCAAAGTTAGATAAACGTAAAGCTCTATGGGAGAAGCAAAATCAGCGGTTGCGAGCCCAACGTAATAAGCAAGCAGCTGTGGAAGAAGCGGAAACACGGACTCAACAGGCTATGGCGGAGTTAGAGACGTATCGTGGTATTTTGCGAGCTACGTTAACAGTGGATGATAGGATAGAATGGAGCAAATTAGTAGATACCACACCATTTCGTACATACCAGCCACAACCCAAGCTTACGCTCAAGCAATTTCAAGGTGATGTTCCTGCTAAGGGGTTATTCGATGTGTTACCCTTTGTGAAAGCAAAACGGGTAGCAGCCGAACAAGCCGCTACTACAGCCTATAACAAAGCTATTCATGACTATGAAGCAGCTGAGGCCAAGCGACAAGCTGAGTATGAGCGAGAGAAGGCAGAGTATCTGAAACAGCAACAAGTCCATAATGATAAGCTCAAAACGATGCAACAGCAGTATGAAGCAGGTACCAAAGAAGGGGTGGAGCAATATATTAATTTGGTCTTAGAACGTTCTAAATATCCAGAGGCACTCAATTTATATCCAGTGGTGCATTATGACCCTCAGGCCAAAGTACTATTAGTAGATATGGATTTACCGAATCGTGAGGTTATTCCTCATGTGGTAGCGTATAAGTATGTGGCGGCTAAACGTGAGGTTATATCAAAGGATATGACGAAGAAAGAATTTGAGGCATGTTATAATGATGTCTTATATCAAATTACACTTCGTACCATTCATGAAGTGTGTGAGTCTGATTATCAGCATACAGTAGAATTGATTGTGTTTAATGGTTGGGTAGAAGGTGTAAATCCAAAAACTGGGCAAGAATTTAGAAATTGTATTTTATCAGTCCAAGTTGACCGCAAGGAATTTGAAGCAATCAATCTTGAACGCATTGTGCCACAAGAATGTTTTAAACACTTAAAAGGTGTATCTGCTGGCTCACTAGTGAATTTAGCGCCAGTACGGCCAATTATGGTTATGAATACCGAAGATAAGCGTATTATAGCAGCCGATAATGTTTTAGATGGCTTAGATAGTTCTACGAACTTAGCCACAATGGATTGGCAACAATTTGAAGTGTTAGTGCGTGACCTTATTCAAAAAGAGTTTGCGCGTGAAGGCTGTAAGGTGGAAGTGACTCAAGCTTCACGTGATGCCGGCGTGGATGCTATTGCTTTTGATGAAGACCCTATTCGCGGAGGTAAATATGTCATTCAAGCCAAACGTTATAATAACATTGTACCAGTCAGTGCTGTGCGTGATTTATTTGGCACGGTCCATAATGAAGGAGCGGTGAAAGGTATTTTAATTACGACTAGTTACTATGGCAAAGATTCTTTAGAGTTTGCTAAGAATAAACCTCTCAAACTGATTAATGGGGAAGAATTAATTTACATGTTTAATAAACATGGCTATCAACTCAAGATTGAATTACAGAAGAAGCAGAAAGCAGCGTCTTCGGTGAGTTATTAGTTAATACTGTATGCCTACTTTACCTCTAGTAGATACTAACATTTTTACTCGATTACACTATTTGGAATTGCTATTAAAGTTGGAACGCCAGGAAAAATTACAATTGATGAATGGAACAGAGGATGCTTATCCTACTTGGCAAATTGAAAAGAAAATTCTGTATTGGTCCTACTTAGGTCATAAGCATTTATTCCATCCTATTAAGAGTGAAACGGCGCTAGTATTAGGCAGCCCTTTTGCTCGCTTTGAACAATGGTTAATTAAACATGATGAATTGCAATCGTTGCATATCAAAAGAGAATGGGTGTTCATGAATTTAGTGGAACGTGGTTTTGCCAGACATGTTCCTAATGATAAAGAATACCAATGCGTTCTTACCAAAGAAGGACATGCAGTTGGTGCTATATTATGGGATGCAACAAAATTTAAAATAACCGACAAAGGGGTTTATATTTTAACAGTTAAGTGTCGTTACAAAATTGCTTATAAGTTACTCTTATTATCAGTTTATATACTTTATACGCTTATTGGTTCAGTGGTTGTTTTGGAAGCATTAAATTTAATGGGATTACTCGATGAAGCTAAAAATTTATTTAGCTTTTTACCAAACACCATTTGGAGTATTGTAGTTTTTTTATTATTAATGAATGTTATTACGTTTTTTGTTAGTTTATTATTATCTAGTGAATTATTTATTCGACAAAAGCAAAAAGTACAAAGATATACTTTACTACGAAATAAATTCAATCCCTTACCTGACAATAATTAATTATGGAATTATTAAATTTATTTAGTATTGCGACTAGTTTTATTGGGTCAATTTTCTTAAGCCTTGGCTTAATTAAATCAAAGCAACAAATAGAGGATGAAACAGGGACGTATTTTGGTCATAATCCATATCTTAAAGAGTATGTATTATCTGACCAAAAGTTTATTTTACTTGGTTTTCATCTTTTGATTATTAGTTTTGCTTTTCAATTTGCAATGGCTATTCCATGGTTTCCTGAAGTTAGTAAATTATTAGATACAATTTTATTAGGTATAGTTTTATCGTTAAGTGGGGTATTGTCTTTGCTTGTATATCAACGTTATGTGTATCGTCATCATGAAACAAAACGTCAGAATCTTCATAAAAAACATTTATATCATCAACTTGAATTTATCAAAAAAAATTTTCTACAAAATACTGCAAATACCCAATGGCTAGATATTCAGCTTAACGCATTGCGCGATTATAAAGGAGCGATAACTAAAGATTTATGGCAAAAATTGGCAGAAGAGATTATTGTACCAATTGCTGCTAAGAGGATTTCTAGTGATGATATTGCAAATACAATCACAAGTTTTATAGAAAAAAATCTTACAGAAACATAATAAATTGATTGTTATAGGTACAGTAACTAACTTATAATCCCACTACCCACCTTCATACTGAAAGATGAACACGGGGATATGCCTGTAGGTGGGAATCGTGACAGGCGGACACGTAAAAGAACTAAGGTTGGTTATTGAACACTCGGAGTGCAGCCTGCAAAATAATAACGTCCTGCTCACTTCCGCCATACACGCCTTCTGTGCCACAAGGAAGCCATTCCTCAATATGAGGTTTGAGCGCCCTGACGCACTGAGGTAAACCCACAAGAAGTGCGACTCCTAAGATGCGGCCAATTGCAAACTGGACATTTGGTACACTGTTGAGCTTATAATCGGCGGGTGGAGGATTGGTTGCCAGTGAATTAAGTAGCATTGCTAATTCCTGGCGTACATTGATTCTTTCCATTTCATTTAGACTCCACCAGAAAATAGTAAGATGGTGAAGCTCACAACCAAGCATACGACACGGCGTGGTAAACGGATAAAGAAACTCATGAACCAAGGACAAAAATTTCGTTCTCATAACCACCTCAAAAGATTGTGAAAGAGCATTGTTGCTTAAGAATTTACTTAGCCTTAAGCAACAACCAAGCATAGCAGGATATATTGAATATGTTCATACTATATTCGACATTATCTGTTAATATTGTAATTGTATGCTTTATTTGCTATACTAATAATGTCGATATTATTTCCACAACATTTATGTTATTTACAACCATTTTTGAACAATTGGACTTTTCCCCTAAAGAAACCAGTATCTACCTAGCTCTGTTAGAATTAGATTCGGCTACACCTACGCAAATTAGTAAAAAAACGAATTTAAATCGTACTAGCTGTTACGACATCCTAGAAAGCCTTATGAAAAAAGGCTTAATTAGCAAATTTAAAAAGAAAAGCAAAATTTACTTTCATGCGGGAGACCCGAAGCGTTTAATTCACTATTTGGAACGTGAACGGGAAGAATTTGATAAAAAAATAAAAACTCAGCAACAACTAGTGCAACAAGTTTTGCCTGAATTAGCTTCGTTATTACATCCGCAAAGTACCAAACCTAAAGTAACGTTTTATGAGGGCGAAAAAGGTATGCGCGAAGCGTATGAAGATACGCTCACTGCGCAGGAATCAATTCTAGCCTATGCGAATGTGGAAACCATGCATGAAGCATTACCAAATTTTTTTCCAGAATATTATGCGCGACGTTCCAAAGCCAAAGTAGCGATTAAAGCGCTTATGCCTCAAAATAAGTCTTCACAGGAACGAGCTAAACAAGATAAAGCTGAATTACGTGAATCTAGTTTTTTACCCGATAAGGAAGCTACATTTTCGCCAGAAGTAAATATTTATAACGATAAAGTGCTCATTGCTTCGTGGAAAGAAAAAATGGCGGTGGTAATTGAATCCCGAGAATTTGCGCAGTTGCAAAAATTGATTTATCAGTTGGTGTGGGAAGCACTAAAACAACGACAGAAATAATAATTTATTTTACTTACTTGTTAGTGTTTATCACCAATCCATTTATTATCTTTGTCAAAATTAGGGGATTTTATAAGTCCACAGGCATTCCAAATAATATCAAACATTGGTCGGAGAATAGATGAGGCGTTAGGTATAACATCTGGGTCTATAATTGATTCTGGTAATATTAAAGTATCTTTTTCAATATGATATTCTAGCCCGCTTATTCGTCTAAATTTATAACCTCTAATATTTATCAAGGTCAAGGCAATGACATAAGGAGAATGTAAACTTAATTGTTTTATTACTGATAGATATTGAGTTAAGGCTTCAAGTATTTCCTTCTCAAATACTTTATCAGGAATATATTTTTCTTTTCCTGTACGGTCTAATATAGAACTATCAACTGCTTCGATAATACCGTTTCTATAGAGTTGTAGATAAGTATGTATACTTTGTTCACTACTACTATAATTTAACAGTCCATTGATATTAATTCTTGGAGTATAACCATAACTATATATTGGGCGTAGTTCACCACTAATAGATTGTAGTTCTTCAATTGTAAATTTAGTTATGGGGTCAAAGGCAGTAAATGGAATAATATGCAAAACTATTTTTGTTTTTCCGCTTAATGAAACAGGTGTTTCATCAGCAATAATTTCGGCAAGTTTTTCAACTCTAAATTGTTTAATTTTATCGTAGATTGTCATAGAAGCATTAAACATTTCTCTAAGTTGATTTGTATTCATTGGATATTTTCCGGCTGAATTACGAGCATAAAATTTATCATGACCGCCTAATATTACACGATGTGGAGCAGTCCAACTTTTCTTTATTCGTATTATTATAACTACTTTGTGGTCGTCCAGAAAAATTGTATGAATTTTAGATTGAATACGTGGTTCAATACCGTCGCGAATTAAAGATTCAATTCGTAATTTTTCGGCATCAATATCATGCAATTCTAAACCAACAATAGCGGTTGGCAAACCATTTTCTTCCTTTAAACCAAAAATTAAATCGCCACCTTCAGTATTAGCAAATGAAGATACGTCTTTTAGAAACTCTTTTTTATTTTCTGATGAGTCGAGGAGTAGTGTTTGTTTATATTCAATAGTTCTGTTTTCGTGTATCTCATTTTCAATTAACTGTTTTAAATCTTCTACTTTATTTTGCTCTAATATAGTTTGTAACATATAAATTTAGTTAAATTTTATACTTTGTGCATTACTCAATCATAGATTTTCAAAGCATTAATTTCATTATCGTAGCATAATTTAATGTTATCTCCTATTTATTATAATGGTTCACTTTGCTAATTATATGCAATTCATATTTTGACTTTATTTCATTTTACGATAGTGTAATACGTACGACATAAATTCGCTCTTTTACAAGAGTTTTATTATAGTTCAACAAAAAACCGTCCCCACCAACAACTGTATGGAGGTTTAAAATGATTAGCCGTAATGTTAAGTTCGCAATCGACATGACCGTTGGTATGTACTTACCACAACGAGTAGTAAGTAACGAGGAGCTACTTGGTGATTTTCCAAATTTCACCATGTCCTCTGAAGCAATCTACGCGTTATTGGGAGTCAAACAACGGCATGTGGCAGCACAAAATGAAACCTGTGCTGACATGATGGTCGAGGCAGCAAAAAACACCCTCAACAACGCTGGCGTCGATGTCAGTGAAGTGGACTGTCTTCTGACATGCCCCTTTCCCCCTGATATCGGTGCTCCTCATGTTGGTGCTGTTATTCAGGAACAACTCGGTATTCGGGGGTCTGGAATCGATATGCACGGGTCGTGCGCAGGCACGACCATGGCCATACAACATGCCGCCGCTCTGATAGAAACAGGGGTATATCAAACCGTGTTGGTGTTGGCAGGTGCTCGGCTGTCAACCAACCCGTCCGTTTGGGGGAATCCAATGCACCGCTTCATCTTCGCTGATGGAGCGGGTGGCATCCTACTCCGCAGGGCTGCCGACGGTCACAAGCGGCTGGCAGTTCAGACGTGGACAATCCCGTGGATGGACTATGAAGACGGCAGTAGGCAGCGGTACTGGCCTACGATTTTTTACCCACTGCCGTGGTCGCAGTATCCTACGGAGATACCCGCTGGTCGCACTGGTTTTTTCATGGACAACCGCGAGGTTTTTTTTAAAGCGATGGAAACAATGTTGCCAAGATACATCGAGGAATTCTGCTCCAATGCAGAATTCTCCCTCGAGCAAATTACGGCAGCATTAATCCACCAACCCACTCGTGACTTGTTCATCAAGAGCCAGGAGGTTGCTGGCGTTCCATTGGCAATCTGCCACCAAGACTACGCCTACAGGGGCAACTTGGTCACAGCCGAGTTGCCAATCGCACTTCATGACCTGATGCAGGCGGGACGCCTGCGCTCGGGTGACTCATTTTTCTCCCTTATCTATGGTGCTGGATTCACATTAGGCCTGTTGGCCTACCAAGTACCGTAGTCGGGTGAGTTCACGTTTTTTTTGGAGGACTGTCGGGGAGTGCATCATGGCGATGGCTCCCCGACTTTTATTATTCATAGATTAGTATATACTAATAGTGCATGTTTTGGTCTGTAGTTTCGTTCATTATAGTAGCTCTAAATCTTCTATTGGGAGGGGTTGTTTTATTTTACAATATTCATAAAAAAGCTAATCGCATTTTTTTCTGGTTGTCCTTCTTTATTACGGGTTGGGGTGTTAGTACTATTGTATTCATCAACTATTCTAGTTTTCTGTTCGCACGTTTAACTTTTCTGTTTGGTATTTTTATTGTTTATACCTTAGGTTTATTTTTCCAATATTTTCCTAAAGAAGATAATAGCAAAAAGTTATCCCAATGGATTTTACTGAGTCTTACTTTCATAATATCGGCTATATCGTTAACTAGTTTAGTAGTAAAAAAATTTCCTGAATTAGAATTTGGCTATTTTGTTTATGTCTATATTATTTATTTTATTTTTTTATTTTTGTTGGCTATTTATTATTTCATTCAACAATATAGTAATGCTACAGCTATTCAAAAACGACAAATCCTTTATATTGCTATCAGCTTTATTATTGGAATAGTTTTAGCGTTTACTATTAACTTAATTATTCCCATTATTGTAGGTAAACCAGCTTATAATCATATTGGTGTTTTTGCCACTCTTATTGTAATTGGTGGAATGAGCTACTCCATCATTAAACACCGCCTGTTTGATATTCAAATTCAAGCACAACGTCTGATTAACACGATTCTACCCGTCATTCTTACTATTGCTATTGTTACCATACTAGCCTACCTTTTTCATGATTTTACCACTATTGCTCCTGTTACTATTGGCATTATTGTGATATTCACTGCTATTGTCCTACATGCTTTATTAGAATATATTTTTAACACCACCTGCCTTGGCTATATCTTATTTTCTTCTACCTTTCGCTTCCATACAGCTTTAACCCAATTAAGTAACACTGCTTCTACTATCACTGATTTTGAGCTATTGATTAATAGTATTGAGCGAGTATTCTTACTCCAGCATATTCAAGGTTTTGCTTTTGTCGTCATTGATGACCAAATTAAACGTACCTATCACATTTATAAAGCTAAAAATATTCCATTAGCTAAATTAGGTATTTGGACAGAATCTGCCTTGCATCAATTCGTCTATGATTATTTTGTAAAAACGAAAGAAACTCTGGTCATTAGTGAGTTACCCTATCTCTCCTCACCCATTCATACCAAGTTACAACAAGCTTTTGCACCACTCACCGATGGGGTATGTATTCCGTTAATTCTCTCCAATGATTTAGTAGGATTTATTATTTTAGGCTCCAAACAACGTAACACTGCCTATACCAGTGAAGATATTACTGTATTTACCAAAATTAGCCCTGCCTTAGCGATGGCTGTTACTAAATCTATTTTATTTACTCAATACCGTAACCGAGTCGATGAATTAACTCGTGAACGCAATAATCTAAAGCTGAGTATTACAGAATTACAACGCATGAAGGAAGAGTTTTTACATATCGTGGACCATCAATTTAACACCCCCTTGAGTATTATCCGTAGTGCCTTTGCCATGATTGAAGAGGGAGACGTAGGTGTGCAAGAAATCCAATCTTATATTAAAGGAGTATCGCCTCGCATTAAGGAATTTCAGAGCATTGTGCAAGGCATGCTTGATGCAGCGCATTTAGAAGGTAATACCGCTAACATGAATTTTGCCCCTGTGAATGTGGCTACCGTACTACAAACCGTGATTCAACAACTACAACCGCTTGCTCAAGCTAAACTAGTAAAATTGAATGTCACTGTGCAACCGAACTTGCCTCGTATTACCAGTGACCCTGAGAAGTTCACGACAGTGCTCTCAGCCTTAATTCACAATGCTATTGTGTATGGTCATGATGGAATAGTAACCATTACCGCTACTCAGCAACCCAATGGTCATGTACAGATTCAAATTCAAGACCAAGGCCGAGGTTTTGATGTGGAAGAAGCCAAACATATTGGTGAAAAGTTTTATCGTGGCAAAAATATTATTGATTACCATGCTAACGGGTCTGGGTTAGGGGTTCATAATGCTAAAAAGATTGTGATTGCTTCGGGTGGTACACTCACCTTTACTAGTGCCGGTGTCAATAAAGGTAGCTGTTTTACGATTAATTTACCCAAAGGAACTGAATTTTTACAACAACTAGATGGTTTGCAGGCGACTACGAGTGTGGTGAGATAGACTAAGTAACTAGTATAGCCAGTGTTCGTATAGAGCTTATTAATTTAGGCACTTAAGATGCTGTATTTATAGCGCTTTCGCTTTTGTGTCAGTGTCTTCTGGTCGTTCTCCTATGAAGCATCTAAATCTACTCTTATCAATTACTAAGGTTTGACTCTACGACGTTTAAACACATAGTTACCATTAGTATCAATTCTCCAATAGGTTTTAATATATCGAATGAAATCAGGCAATTCTACCACATACCGTTGACGCATGGTAAATGAGGCACAATGAGGAAATAGATAACCACGACGGGTATGATGTTGAATTGTACGTAAACTGCGTTTCATTACTAAGGCGATGGCATTGAGCGAAATGAAGTTATTTTGATAACCACGTAAACGTTTGAGAATAGGTTTAATGGTTTTATCGGTAATACGTTGACGATGTTTTCTATCGTAAGGTTCTGTTTCTTGCATGAGTGTGTTGTGGAAGTTTAGCTACTGGTTATTATAGCAAATTCATAGTTTATCTGTCTTAACTTGCGTCTTAAACGCCATGATTTTGTTACATGTATTATATTGTCAAAAAAAGCAGCCAATCGTTTTCAAAAACCACATAAGGATTGAATGTATGAAAATATACACAAGTTATAACAGTTAATATTGGGCAGCTAAACACGCAACAAAAACTATAGTCATTATATTGTATGTAGTTTATATAAATTTTTTATGGTGATTGTTAATTTTGATAATACAGATTATCACCTGATAATTAAGCGAAAAATAGGCAAAAATCTAGGGAGACAGAGAAATGTTTTTAAAACACCCTATTGCAATTATATTACTATAGTATTATATTATAAGATATGAACAATCCATCAATTATTATCCAAACTATTCAATGTAAACGTTGTAATCACACTTGGGTGCCACGTACTGCTGATATACGTGTTTGTCCGAAGTGCAAATCACCCTATTGGGCTAAAGACCGAAAGAAACCAAAAGGGTAAATAATACAATGATTATGACACAACAAGCTGTTATTTATGCTCGAGTTTCTACTGAAGAGCAGGCTAAGGATGATAAGCACTCTTTAAACGCACAAAAACAATTATGCAAAGAATTTGCTGACAGAAATGGTTTTGTAGTAGTAAAAATTTTTGAAGACCCTGGCAAAAGTGCTAGTTCGCTTAATCGGCCGGCTTTGCAAGAAATGTTGGGGTATTGTGCAAGTCATAAAGAAGTAAAAGCCGTATTAGTGCAGGATACTGACCGGCTAGCTCGTGATGTACAGGGACACCTCACTATAAAAGCTTCATTGAGAAAAGTAGGCGTGCAGGTTATTTCAATTTCTCAACCAGCAATTGATGATAGTGCTGAAGGCAAAATGATAGATATGATGTTAGCTACGTTTAATCAGTTTCAGCTCGATATTACTCGGCGAAAAACTAAGAAAGGCCTTGAACAAAAGGCCAAAGAGGGTGGTTGGCCTGGTATTGCACCTGTAGGATACAAAAATATCACTAAAAGCGACGGTACAAAAACAATTGAAGTAGATAAGATGATGGGGCCAATTGTGAAGAAAATATTTGAATTATATGCTACTGGTAATTATCCAGTGCAGGAGTTAGTAGAGTTAGCGTATAAAGAAGGTTTACGGGGATTTCGTGGTAATGGAGTAGGGCATAGCCGTATGGCAGAAATATTAAGCAATCAAGTGTATTACGGTGAGGTTAAATGGGGTGATATTGTTGCACAAGGTAGGCACACACCACTTATAAATAAAGAATTATTTGATATTGTTCAAACAGTAAAAGCATCACGTTCACAGCGAGGGAGTAGAGACATTAAGCATAGTTTTTTATTACGTGGTTTTGTGTGGTGTAGTAAATGTGGAAAAAAGTATACGGCAGAGCATCATCCAAAAAAGCATGTATCTTATTACCATTGTACCAAAACGACTGGTTGCAAAGACAAGTATGTAGAGTGTAGTGAATTAGAGAAGCAAGCCTTTGCAATTATTGAACGGCTACAATTTTCTGACGAATTTATTAATAAAGTAGTGGCCAAAGTGAAGCAAAAATACGAGGGAATGTGTAATAAGGAAAGTAGTAAAAGACAAGGTTTGGTAAATCAATTAACTGCTTTAGAGCATAAACGTACGGTAGTAGAAGATAAATTGTTTAAAGGGGTAATTTCAGATGAGGATTACCAACGTGTTGCTATAACTATCAAAGCTGATATAGCTCATGTGCAAAGCGAGTTGAATAAACTAGAGAAAGTCCATGAGTTATACGTGCATAATCTAGTGAAGTTATTACAATTTTCTCGTAATTTTTCTAGTTTATACAAACAGGCCAATCTAGACCAACAACGGCATTATATGGGTCTGATTTTTCATAGAATTACCGCTGCCAATAAAACCATAACAGAGGTGCAGTTTACACCGTTATTGGAATCATTAATTAATACAAACAAAGTAATTTTACTACAACCTTCTCAAAGTAAGATACGAGAGAAAGTTATAATAAGGGGTCTATTGGGTGAGCGACGGGATTCGAACCCGCGACCACCGGTACCACAAACCGGTGCGCTAACCAGCTGCGCCACGCTCACCATGAAATGTTCGAGTTGTTAAACAACTCTCGTAGCAGGGGCGGGATTTGAACCCGCGACCAAAGACTTATGAAGCCTCTGCTCTACCGCTGAGCTACCCTGCCATAGATAATCACAAAGCGTGAGGTATTTTAACAAATCAAGCGTTTTTTGGCAATGATTACTTAAATTAGGTTATTTATATATCACAATTGACCAGTGAAATATTGAACAGCCAGGCTGGTAATGGATACAGACAACCAGGTTAGGGCACCGACCAATAATGGTTTAAATCCGCTTTGCAGCATTTTTTTAAAATCAGTTTTTAAACCAACGGCCGACAAAGCCATCACAATCATAAATTTTGCTGTTGTTTTTGTGTGTAACAAAACAGTTTGATTTATGATGCCGGTAGAATTAATTATAGCCAGGCCGATAAACCCAAGGATAAACCAAGGTAATATTTTTATGATGTTATATTTTACTGCAGAGGTAGTATGGTTCTTTTTATTAGCAATTAGTACCAAGATCATAAAGATTAAGCTGATTGGTATTAGCATGGTTGTTCTAGTCAGTTTTACAATAGTGGCAAAATCACCAGCCGTATTGCTAAAAGTATAGCCGGCCGCTACTACAGATGATGTGTCGTTAATAGCGGTACCGGCTAAAATGCCAAAACCATAATCGCTTAAGCCTAGCCAATGTCCTAAGGGCGGAAAAATTAACACGGCTAAAACATTACAAAGAAAAACGGTAGAAATAGAATAAGCTATTTCGTGTTCTTTGGCTTTAATAATTGGAGCAATGGCCGCTATGGCGGATCCGCCACAAACAGCCGTGCCCACAGCAATTAATTGTTTGATATTTTTATCAATGCCCAATAATTTACCAACACCAAACGCTACTATAAAAGCGGTAGCAATAGTAAATATCATTACCAAGAAAGAGGCGGCTCCAGTTTCCACAATCTGGGTTAAACTTAAAGTGCTACCAAGTAAAATTATAGCTAACTGTAAAATAATTTTAGCAGAAAAATTTATCCCGCGTTGTGTCACAACCGGTATTTTAATAAGGTTATTCACAATAATACCAATGAAAATTCCAAAAACTGCCGCGCCTATAATTGGCCACCATCCGCCTAGCCAGGTAGCGGTTACAGCTATTAAACCAGTTAATAGTAAACCAGGGATTAAATTTAATATGTTTTTAAGCATTCATTTTAATAGGATGATAATGAATGTATACTTTTTTCATTAATTCAATGTGGTGATAGAGCTGTTGTTCTACTGCATCGGCAATGCCATCGCCTTGTGTTACGGTAAGTTGTCCAGCAACACCAAGCACAATATTCGCCATATAAAAAGGGCCAAAACGATGCAAATGAATGGCTTCAACTTTTTTTACGCCCGGTACACTAATAATTAATTGTTGGATGGTTTGTTCCAGGCCGGTATCAGGCAAAGTATCCATTAATTCATTAGTTGATTCACGCAAAATATCAATACCGGTTTTTACAATAATGATAGCTACTAGAGTGCTGGCCAAAGGGTCTACCCAAATAAAACCATATAAACTAAACATAATGCCAATGCCGGCAGCCGCGGAAGAAAAAATATCATTGCGATGATCGCGGGCTAAAGCCGAGATAGCTAGGTTATTAGTTTTTTTACTAATATAAAGGGCTTGAAACATGAGTGCTAACTTTATAATAATTGTACCTAGGGCGACAAACCAAGTGAAACTTTGCACAGGTTGTATAGTACTAGTATTGATGAATAAATCGTAGGCAGTATTAATGGCGTCCCAAAAAATAGTTAAGCCAGTAGTAATTACAAAGGCGCCAATTACTACCGCGGCTACACTCTCTAATTGATGATGACCATAAGGATGTTCTTTATCGGCCGGTTTGCTAGAAAGCTTTACGAGCGCTTTAGTAAATAGTAAATAAACTACATCAGACACAGAATTAATACCGTCGGCTAAGAGCGCTTTGCTATGGCCATAGATGCCGGCAAATACTTTAGCTACAGCCAACATTAAATTAGCGACTAAGCCAACATTAATTACCGTATTAGCCTGACGTTGACGTTTGGCTAAATTAGCTAATTTAGCAGTGCCTAATAAATCAGTTTCCATACTATTGAACCATTATATCATTTTAATGGGTTTGAAACATAATATTCATTAGGCAATCGTTTTTGGATTAGCACCATATTTATTTTCACCTGACTGACTAGCTAGCACAAAAAAGATTAATAGTATAATGAATCCGCATGGAACAAACTCGAGTAATAACCATAAACCACTACGATTAGTATCGTGTAAACGCCGCGCAGCTACAGCTAGTCCAGGAATTACTGTGGCAAAATTGTAGGCCAAAAAAAATATAACCAAAGATTTTCCTAAGATACCAACGCAATCAGGATCAAAGATGGCCACTAACAATACAGTGGCAATTATGATAAGTGCATGCACTAAGCTAAACATCCAATATTCCATTCGGCTGGCTCGCCCTTTAAATACAGCATATTTCTTAAAAGCAGTTAAATAATAGTTCATATGGTTAACTTATTTTCTAGTAATAATGAAATTAGTATAACATGTTATCATAACGTCCGTACGTAGGCAGCAGTTGCGGAACAAGGCTGTAGTAAAATAATATCACCACAACCGAAACAGAGCAATTGCGCTTTTCATTGCCAAATTATACAGTTACAGTAATATATAGTTATTAGCTTAAAATATTATATGCCTGAACAATTTGCTGGAGATAAAAAAGTGGGTAAATTTTTTTTAGGATCTTTTTTTAGGCGTTAATTTGCTCTTGATTATTTTTAAAAAAACTTATTTGGCTCAGTCTTTACCGGTTATTTTATTGCTAGCTTTAATTGGCCTTATTATTGTTGTTTATAGAACTCAAAAAGAAATTTGGCAGATGGACATGAATGATAAATAATTTGTAATTCATTTTTTATTTAGACTTACTTTTTACAAGTAATGCCGCCCATGTCGCAATTACAAATGGCGCGGTTAGAGTTATAATCCCAACTTTGCCTAAACCATAATTTAGCAAAACGGATAAGAGAATTGCAAAGGTGGCTAATATAAATCCACTCCATTTTTTTGTTCCCAATGCAATGCCGCAAAGTACTGCATTATATCCAAAAAGGCCGATATTGATCATGGTGAGGGGTAACAAGTAGCTATGACAAACGGGGCGGTAAAAGCGGGCATTCTTTTTTTCATCGTTTGCATAATAACAGTGGAGAGGACGGCGCCAATAATAATAGCTATGACTGTATAAATATTAACTTCAAAGAAAAACCAAATCGCAATCCCAACCAACGTACCATTGAATCCGTATAAACCATTTTTAATGTCTTCATCGGAATATTTTAAAAATTTAGCAGAAATAGTACTGATAATGTTGCCAGCAATTGCGCCGAGTCCCATAAGCCACGAGTTGTAAAATATTCCAGCTAAAAATAATAATCCTGTTAGGGCATTATTTTGCAACATCACTTGCCCAACTCCGCGTAATATTATTTTAATGCAGTTTGACATAGAAAAAACTTAATTCTTAAATAAATTATAGAACTTTTTATTATTTCATATAACGTTCGTGCCACTAGCGTTGCGTTAGAATAAATACCGTATCTTAAAAATAGCACATCTAAGCTAAAAATCAACTTGCTTAGCTCACAAAAAATCCCTAAATATTATGGATCAATCATTTATTCAGCATACGGATTTTTCTACGGAAGATATTACAGTGGCGGTAGAAAAATTTCGCTTAATTTACAGTTCATTTTTTATGACTTTATGCTTTTAATACATAGTTCTACAATGCCGTCTGGATTGTCTTTATAGATTAACCATAATTTTTCGATGTTATTATCGAAAATATCAAAATGAAATTCTATTTGATTATAGATTAGTATATGTGATCGGCCAGTGTTCATTTTGGCTGTACTATAGTTGTCAGGTTGACCTAAGATTTTTTTCACTGCTTGAATAGACAAACCAAATTTTATCGGTAGTATAACGCCGGTTTTATTAAATTTGTTATACCAGTCACGTAATTTTTTGTTTATCATATAGATTAAGTATTACTTATTTCAGATAAAATATCCAATACCACAACTTCTAAACCAATATAAACTATTTTTACTCATGATACGATTTAACAGACTCTATTTCAATTGTGTTGCATTGAAAAGACAAATCACAGCCATAGGCAGATTCAAATATAACATTAAATTTTTGATCATTGTTTTCAGAGTCAGTCAATTCATTGATTTTTAAGGCAAAAATTACATTTTGATGGTTAAAGTTTTCCAAGACAAGCTCATTAATTTTCGTAAAAATAAAAGTAACAAAATTATTTTTATTAAGCCCTTTAGTTATTTCAAGTAGATGTATTATTATTTGGAGGGTTGGCCAACGCATATCGTTTTCAGGATAACGTTTTAAAATTATTTGCTGAATTTCTGCATCATGAAATGAAGGCCACTGGCCAAAAATTTTTTCTAATTTATCTTTTCCTATAATTTTATTCATATTTATAATACCAAAGGCATAGTATCATTTTACATAATATTTGTGTTACTACCATTGCGTTAGAATAAATACCGTATCTTAAAAATAGCACATCTAAGCTAAAAATCAACTTGCTTAGTTCGCAAGAACGCCCTATAATTTTAATAATTAATCATAACACCCTAAATATTATGGATCAATCATTTATTCAGCATATGGATTTTTCTACGGAAGATATTACAGTGGCGGATTATGCTAGCGCGCAAGTAGCAGTAGAAAAATTTTCTTGGGCGGAAGAAAGTAAAAAAATTGAGCAAGCGTTGCGGCAAAATGATGATTTTTGTCCGCCGGGAATTAGTTTATCTCGCGGAGACAACCAACTGCATATTTTCATGTCGGAACCAAATAAATATTCAGTCTTGCTTACCATACCAACTAAACCGGCTAAAAAGACATTTTTTAGTTTTTTATCCAGCCATGCGCCGCAGCCAATTTCCTATGAGAATTTAGCTTGGCCGCAAATTAAAAAACTATTGGAATTATTTTATCAAGATAATTTTGAGCAACTGAAAAATTTTGCTTAATTACTCACTCGTTTCAGATAAAATATCCAATACTACAACTGCTAAACCAATAGCAACTTTTTCTATGCATAATACGGTTTAACAGTTTCTAGTGTTATAATTTTTAATAAATTTTAGAAAAGGGTTAATGTTTTCAACCCGGAACCTTAATTCTATTTCACCTGATGTTGTATTATTAAATACAGCAGAATTAAATTTAATCAGTAGCGTAGCTTGGTCTTGATAAAATTTTAGTTGTGAAAATTTTTTATCTTTTATGGCCATATTAATTAATATTTTTCGCTGGGTAGAAACAACAAAAAAATTATTAGAGAATCCAAGCGCAGCCACCCACCAACTTTTTTTATGATAAAATCTTCTGCCGGGTGCTTGATAATCGGTATATTTAATGGAAAAACTTACGCCCTCCTCAAGATAGATTAACTGGTCATTAATAAGAGTTTGTTTTATTTTTTCAGGCATTTTGCCTAGTCCAAAAAATTTATAAAGCAATGATTTAGGCATAATATTAGAGTAATCTTTCAGGAGATGTCAGGTTGATAATGCTTCTAAAAAGCTATAGACTATTTCGTCTAAAGACTTTACGTAAGTTATTTTTTCTTCAGTTTCCATTTCGTCGTATAAACTGATTTGGTCGAGATGTAGTTGCTGATCAAAAACACAACGAAGCTGTTGATATTTATCCGGATAGGTATTTTTTAAAGAGTTTATTATAGCTTCCATACAACCAATGGTCATTACTAACACGCCTTTTCTTAATTTAGAATGTTCTCTAACAAATGGGTAATAACGACTATTATTTTGAAATACTTTGCTTCGTTCTACATGATCTTTTCCAAAATTATCGTGAATATAGTATGCTTGTAAAAGAACATGCTTAAGATAATTTATCAGTCGTGTTAAATTTTCGGTAACATAAATTGGTAATGGTGAAGGAACTTCTACATAAGGAGGGGGTTCTATTTTCCATCCAAAGTCTTTTTCTAAAGCTTCTTTTACAGCTTGATCAGGAAGACGTCCAGGCCTATCCCATCCAACCGGTTTTTCTAGCAATCTTTCAGACATATTTTGCAATATTAACGTTTTTTTAATTTCACACAATGTTTATGCAGATCCTAAAATTAGCATAACATTATCATACGAAATGAACAATTAGGCCATAAGCCAAAAACGCATTTATTGTTGCTTTATTTGAAATTCTCCAGCAATGGCTTCCAATATATCGTGAAAACTTATAATTCCCAAAATTTTATTGGTGGTTTTATCTGTAACTATTGCAATTTTAATCAATGATTTTTTTAAACGATCGATAGCCGCCAGAGAAGGCATGTCGGCACTAATATCTATTATCGGCTGTATTAGTGATTTTAAATTAATCTTATCAGATCCGTTAGTTAATAAATGATTGAGAATATCATTTGTTTCAATTGCTCCAACGGAATGATAAATGTTTCCTGCGCAGACAGGGAAAATGGTAGTGTCGCTGGCGCTGATTTTATTTTTAATTACGGAAATTGAATCATTGATGTCCACCCAAACTATTTCTTTATTTGGCGTTATAAAATCTTTTATAGGGCGGTTCCCTAAATGGAATATGTTTTCTACCATTTTTAACTCAGTTTTTTCAAAAGTGCCGCTTTCCACCCCTTCGGCGATTAGAAGTTTTATTTCTTCTTCAGTAATAACGTGTTCGTGAGCCGGCTTAACGCGTAATAGCTTGAGCAATCCCGTAGTAGAAGCGCTTAATAATCTTACCAACGGTGCAGTAATTTTCATGAGCATTATTATTGTTCCAGCAACTTGCAAAGAAAATTTTTCTGAATTTGATAAAGCCATTTGCTTTGGAACGAGTTCGCCAATGATAAGCGAAAAATAGGTAATTACTATAACAACTACAGCTACACTGATTGGTTCGCTATAAGCAACCACTAGTTGATATTTGGATAACCAATTTTCAAAGTGTTCTGCCACGGTAGCCCCGCCGAAAGCTCCGGCAAAAATTCCAATGGCAGTAATAGCTATTTGAATCGTAGAAAGCATTTCCGGCGATTGGTGTATCAAAAAGAGAGCTTTCTGAGCTTTTTTATTGCCTTGCTTAACCAGATATTTAAGGCGACTTTTTTTTACGCTTAAAAGAGCTATTTCTGATAAGGCAAAATAGCCGTTTAAAACGATAAGGCCTATTATTACTATAATTTCGATTATTATCATGCTTGTATATTATTTTAAAAATACCATATTCAAGCCAAAAAGCAATATGATCTTTTTCGTGCCATTATTTTTATTTAGTCAAAACTAAAAATACAACATATCCTACATACGCAGTAACCATAAATACACCTTGCCATCTTTCTATAACTCTTTTTTTACCGACAAACATCACTAAAAACAACACAATACTGGCTAATATTGTTACGGCTATATCACCGTTGGAACTGGTATTAAATGGCAGTGGACGGATAATGGCGCTAACACCAAGAATCCAAAAGATATTAAAAATATTTGATCCGACTACGTTTCCAATCGCAATATCCGATTGTTTTTTGTAGGCGGCTAGCGCTGAAGTGGCCAATTCTGGTAACGACGTACCAACCGCAATAATCGTTAAGCCTATTAATGATTGGCTGATGTTGAAAAATTCAGCAATTTTAACCGCACCGTCAACAATCCATTTTCCGCCCACAATTAAACTGGCCAAACCTAAAATAATAAATATTATAGCTTTGGAATAACTAAATACTTTTATTTCTTCCCCAACAGTGTCTTGATCAGATTTCGTGATGCCGAAAGTATAGTAAAGAAAAATAATAAAAAAAGACAGCAGAATAAAACCATCTATTCTCGTGATACTAGAAAAAGTTCCACCATCAATAATCATGTCGTTAGCCATTAACCCTAATATAACAATAGCTAAAAGGCTCAATGGTATTTCTTTTAAAACAGTATTTTTCTTGGCGGTTATTGGATAAATAATGGCAGAGATTCCAAGAATTAATAATATATTGGCAATATTACTGCCTAAAATATTGCCAATGGCTATTTCACTATTGCCTTGAATGCTAGCAAAAATATTAACAATAAATTCCGGGGCGGAGGTGCCAAACGCCACAATCGTTAGGCCAACGACAAGACTGGAAATTTTTAATTTTTTAGCAATCGATGCCGAGCCGTCAACTAAAAGATCGGCTCCCTTAATGAGAAAAAAGAATCCTATAATGAATAGTATGTAGGTAAGCATATAACATAGCCAATCATAACACTACAATACAAAATGAACAATGAATAAGCTTTTGAATAAGATTTTCATTGCCAAATTATATATTTACAGTAATATATAGTTATTAGCTTAAAATATTATATGCCTGAACAATTTGCTGGAGATAAAAAAGTGGGTAAAAATTTTTTTGCTCGCCGGGAAACAGCCTTGGTAACAGCCGGACTGCCTTACATTCCCCGTTGGCTGGAAACTTATCATTTAACCCTAATGACTATTATTTGGAGTGCCGGCGTGATTGGGTTTGGATATTTAGCACAAAATAACTTTCTTTGGTTGCTTGGCACGTCAAGCATGATTATACTGCAATACCTAACCGATTTATTTGATGGCGCGATTGGTCGGCAACGACAAACCGGCCTAATAAAATGGGGCTACTACATGGACCATTTTCTGGATTATATTTTTTTGTGTTCCTTGCTGATTGGCTATGCTTTTGTTATTCCCAATACATTTTTTAATATGTATTTTTTTATCTTAGCTCTTTTAGGGTCTTTTTTAGTAAATTCTTATTTGGCCTTTGCTACCACTAATCGTTTTCGTATAGCTTATTTAGGCATTGGACCAACGGAAATTCGCGGTATTTTTTTAGGCGTTAATTTGCTCTTGATTATTTTTAAAAAAACTTATTTGGCTCAGTCTTTACCGGTTATTTTATTACTAGCTTTAATTGGCCTTATTATTGTTGTTTATAGAACTCAAAAAGAAATTTGGCAGATGGACATGCATGATAAATACTTAGAACCTGCGTGAGCTAACCAGTAGTTACTCAAAACAGCCTTGTAATCATTATTGTTTTACAAGTTATTATTCTTGCAGAGAAACCGTCCGTAATGTACGCTTTCTCTGTATGGCCT
>Ga0172379_10001993_pt1 | contig 37998 bp, 38 predicted proteins | sample GrowelOW334metaG_FD_119756 | JGI IMG/M metagenome (GOLD analysis project Ga0172379, IMG submission 119756) | Groundwater microbial communities from an aquifer near a municipal landfill in Southern Ontario, Canada - Groundwater well OW334 metaG | ecosystem: Environmental > Aquatic > Deep... | reverse complement strand
ATTTGAGATCAGAAGGTGACATGGCGCGGTAAAAAAATAAAAAGATAGGGAGTAGCTGTTTTCTGTACGTTGTTGATCTCTCCCTGCTGTGGATAACTGTTTCTGACGATCGTCAGAAACAGTCATCCACAGAACAACGATGAGTAAAATGAAATGCTTTGCGGGCTCGGGGAAGATTCTATGTTTTCCGTGTTGTTTGTTGTCGGTTACATTGAGTATATCAAAAGCACCACACAAAAACCAACCAAAACGGGGCCCATCGCCCCGTTTTGCGTCTTCCCCCGACCCGTTATTAGTTTCGAATTACACTAAATTAACAATGGAAAAATTTTTATTCCGTCGTAAACGGCTCAATCAGCGAATGTTCAACCACTTTAGTCACCTTGTTGTTGTCGTCCACAAACACCACAATCGGTTTAATCGTTGGCAGTTCTTTGGGGTCCATCCACGCTTCGGCCAAAACAATAATCTTATCCCCCGCTTGAAAATGCCGCGCCGGCGGACCATTGAGACAGATATCGCCGTTACCACGCTTTCCCTCCATGGCATAGGTGCGCCACAAAACGCCGTTGGAAACATTGGTGATTTGCACGATTTGAAACGGTTGGATGTGCGCCGCGTCAAGAATGTCGCGATCTATCGTGATTGAACCGACGTAATTAAGATCGGCCTGAGTGACCGTTGCCCGATGGATTTTTGAGACACATGCGATGATATTCATATGAAAAAGTGTATCACAAATGCACTCCTGGCGCTACCACAACGCGTGGGAACATAAGCGCGTACAGACCCCGACAGACGACAATGGCAATGACGATGGCGCCAATAATATCAATATCGTGATGAATGCCTGCCGCTACCCGCGAGAGCCCAACCACCAATGTTATGATCCACATCACCCAGCTCGCTTTTTTATTATATGGATAGAAAATACTCGCAACCGCCGCTAGCAGAAGCGTATGGTCTGATGGAAATCCATTGTCAGCGGCATGAGCGATCAGCGGGATAAAGTGTCCGACAACAAACGGACGCGGATTGTAATACGACAATGAGAGAAGCTTGGCAACGATATAAGTTGCCGGCAACGCGATCATTCCATAAAGCGCCAGATGTTTTTGCTTTGTGCGCGGCAAAAGAACACAAAAAATAGCGGCAACAAGGAGCCCGACATAGACAAAATATTGTGCCAAAAAAATAATAGCGGTTTCCATAGGCATAGAAATACCATATTTTTCTTTTTTGTGCCACCGCTACAGGCACACGCGCTATTCTCTCGTCCCCACCTTGAATCAAAAATCTGCCTTTGAGGGCAGATTTTTGATTCAAGTGCTTATAAGCACAGACAAACAACAATGCACCTACGCGCTCTCTTCCATTGATGGCTCTGCACTTTCTGGAGCACCTGCCGCCACAACCGGCTCTTGTGTTCCTTCCACCGCTTGCTCGGGCTGAGCAGAAGCTTCTGCGGGAGCCGAAGCGATCATCGGAACATTACACGTTGAGCAATCCATTTCATGATCCGACACTGCTCCACACTGTGGGCATGTATATGTCATAACTAAAATGTATCAATGTAAAAACGGTACGCGACTATTACCGTTTGATGGTTAACCCATCTGGCTCCCATAATGCCATGGAAGCGAGATAAAAGCAATCTATCGGTTTTATCACAAAAAAAGCGCCCCCCGTGAGGCGCTCCATGCGTACCAACCCCATTTTACAAGAGGATGTCGGTTTTGTTAATGAGCGCCTCCCAGGCGCTGGGCAGCAAGGTAACCGTCCGATCTCCTTTTCTCACGGTAACGCTCTCCTTGTTAAAGGTTACCGCAACTCCCCTTTCGAGAAATGAGAAATCCTCGCCGTCGACGTTCTTTGCCGCGTGTAGCAAACACGTAAAATCGCTGCACGGCAACAGAATGTGATCCCCGCCGGACACAATGACAACGTGTCCGTTCGTTCGAACCGCCGATGCCGCACTCCCATGAGTGTGAGCAGGCGCAAGAAGCACACCACAAACTCCGTGAGCATCTCCCATTCCATCCTCCTTGTTGTAAGAGCCGAGCATTGGTATACGCCTTTTTAGTCCTTCAGTCAATACCCCTCCCTCTGCGTTGCAGATTTTTGAAAAACGAGTATGATTAAAAACGCTTAACTTATGATAATTATTTTTATCAGTATCGCGGCATTTGCTTCAACCTTTCTGGGAGGATTGTTTGCTTTGCGATTTAAGGACAAGCTTCATCTCATCCTCGGTTTTTCTGCCGGTGCCGTATTAGGAGTGGCATTTTTTGATCTGCTTCCCGAATCAATCGGATTGGCCGACGGACGCTACACTATCCCCGCCATTACCGCACTGGTTGCCTTCGGTTTTGCGGCCTACATGGTCCTTGACCGCTTGGCGATTCTCTCATGCGGCGTTCCCGACAATCACGATGACGGCCACGGGCATCATCATCGCGGCACATTGGGAGCGGCCAGCTTGTCATTGCACAGCTTTCTTGATGGTGCGGCCATTGGACTCGCCTTCCAGGTTTCGTCAGCGGTTGGCGCGATTGTTACCGTTGCCGTGCTTGTCCATGATTTTTCAGACGGCATCAATACCGTCAACCTCGTTCTAAAGGATGAAGGGGAAAAACGGCACGCGTTTCGATGGTTGCTCGTTGACGCAGTTGCTCCCGTGCTGGGAGCAACTTCAACACTCTTTTTCTCCGTCCCCGGACAGGCATTGGGTGTTATTCTCGCACTTTTTACAGGATTTTTTCTCTACATTGGCGCCAGCGAGCTTCTTCCCGAAAGCCACCACGCACACCCAACCAAACTCACCACCGGGATGACCTTACTGGGCATGGCTGTATTGTACATCGCTATTCATATTGCTCATTAAAATAATCTAAAAAAATATGGAAAACGCGCCAGTCCAATCATCGGAGGAAGTTAACCAAGCATCAGCTCCCCAAACATCGCGAGACGACGTCCTCCGCGCCATACAGCAACAACTCGCCGAGCAAAATATAAAAATAGATGCGGTACACCGATCATCCGAACGCATGAGAAAATATTTCATGTGGACGCTGATTATTACTGTGGCCACGATTGTACTGCCATTGATTGCACTCGCGTTGCTAATCCCCTATTACCTCAGTTTGATGCAATTGCCCGCAGGACTGTAGACCGCGGCATAAAAAATATCCACCAATCACGGTGGATATTTTTTATGCCTTAGCCAAGAGGACTACGGCAACATGGAATACTTATTGGTCGGATCCCACAATAGATACCCGGCATACGCACTACCTAACGCGTCTTTGGTTGCCTGAATTTCTTTTTCAACCATCGCCCCCGTATACACCGCATGGAAATCAAATGCCTGCAACCATGGCCGTAACTTTCCATAGGATGACATTTTTTTCATGGTCGCCTCATCAAGCGCGGGAACGTGGGACGAAGAAGATGTGGTATACCAATTTGCCGGCGTCGTCGTTCCGTTAGCCAGTGCCACGAGACGCGCGAGCCCCCCCTCCATAGAATAGCGAACCACCTCATATGGATACTGCGCCGGATTCTTGTATCCTAAAAATCCCGAATCATAGAGCGATGGATAAGCCATCGGGCAGACATAATCAGCATACGCAAGCGCATCTTCGATCTGCTGGCCAATGCCCAAATCATCGGCACGCACGGTAACAAATCCAAACAAATCAACGGACAGCGTGGCCTGCGGCAATTGATCGCGAAGATATTTAAAAAAATCTCGGATAACCAGATGTTTTTCTTCATTTTTATTCCATGCGGGGAACACCATTGATGTTAAGCTACCATTGGAGGGAAATCTAACATAATCAAAATTAATTTCATCAAATCCCCGCCCAACCGCGTCTTTCCCAATGGCCGCCAGATACGCCCACGCGCCATGTGACGCGGGATCAATCCACGCCAAGTCTCTGTCGTCGGTCCATATTGTTTTTGGATCACTAAAATCAAGAGACGATGTGGCGTGCGCTTTGGTACTACTATGAATTGCAAATGCCGGCTGTGTTTGCGCAAAAACCGGATCTTGAAATGCCGTGATGCGGGCAATCACATAGATGCCCGCATCGTGGAACTTCTTGATCAGTGTATTGATCCGAGGAATGCGCACTTGTACAGTTTCATAGCGCGTCAATGCCGGGTCGGTGACTCGATACGCGATATACCCCGAATAGTCCTTAATATCAATCACAACCGCATTGATGGTCCCTTGGCCGGCAAGACGAATTATTTCATCAACGCGACTTGGTACGCCGGCGGACCAACTGGTTAAATATGCCGCGCGGATAATTGCCGGAGGATTTCGTAACGGCTGTTGTGCCAAATCATCGCTCAAAACACCCGATTGTTTTGTCGTCGAACCAGACGTCCCAGACGCGTCCATCGAAGCAGACGATGTCCCCACAGTACCAGCGTCGATGGGGTAATGACTTCCCGATATTACGCGATGCCCACCAAAAAAGAGCGCCACTGCCACCACAATCACTATCGCGCCAACAGCAATGAGTACGCCCTTCTTTGACATGCAAGATGAAAATTTTATTTCCCCGCAGTTTGACGAACGACCATATTTTCAATAATCACCGGCTTGACCGGTTTGCTGTCTTCCCCTCCGCCATTTTGTTCTACGGGAACATTCCCAATGGCATCGACAACTTCTTGGCCAGAAACCACCTTGCCAAAGATAGTGTAGTTATGCGGCAACGGCGTATCTTTGAGCATAATAAAGAATTGGCTTCCGTTGGTATTGGGACCACTGTTGGCCATTGCCACGACGCCTTTTTGATACCCTTCTTGATATGACGGCGTTGCGGGGTTGAGCTCATCAGCAAAAGGTTGCCCCCACATGCTTTGCCCCCCCGTACCATTGCCATTTGGATCCCCGCCCTGAATCATAAAATCTTTAACCACGCGATGAAACGTCAAGTTGTTATAATACCCTCGCCCGACAAGCGTAATAAAATTTTCCGCTGCTTTTGGGGCATCGGCGTCATATGTCTCGATGGCAAATGTCCCGTAATTTGTTTTTATGGTAACCATATGTTGTATGGGTTGTGTGAGTAATAATGATACCGTTGTTGATGCCGACGAAGTTACCGAGGAGTCCGCTGATGATGTTGCCAATGATGTTACGGTTACGGATAGTGGCGGCGGCGCTGATTCTGGATTCGTGCTCATAGCATATCGCAATGCCCCCCACATTCCCCATCCCGCAAGACCGACCGCTAAAACAATGCCCGCTGCAAGAAATATATTTTTTTTCATAAAGAATCTGAATAAAAAATCATTGGCACGCAATAATCCGGATTCTGTTTCCGATTGCTCGGAATGCGGCGATTTATCTGGATCCTTGATCACTCTCGGATTCAAGCGACTCATCCGCCCTGGGCGGATACGGTCTTGCACTCACGCAAGGATTTTGCCGTTTCACCCCCGACGTTACCATCGGGACTTCCCGTCCAAAGACGGGACCAGAACTCTTTCAAGTTCCGGCGTCTCTGTTCGCACCTCTAGGGTTACCCCCGACAGCCGTTAACTGCTGCGCTTCTCTGCCAAAAGACAGAATGAGTGTCCGGAATTTCCTCCCCTCGCGCATAAAATGCACAAGAGGTGGCCGCTCGCGTGCCACCAATAACTATACTCAAAAAAGAAAAGCGCGCAATGGGAAAACACGACCACCCCTCAAAAAAGAGCCCGCTCCTGCCCGCGCGCTTCATCCAACGCTTGATTGACCATGGCATCGGCAACGGAATTTTCTTCCCGCGGGACATAGGCAAACGCAACCGAGGCAAAGTCTTGTTTGCGATTCCAGATGTCGATAAAATATTTCCACAAACTCTGTTCCTTGAGCTTAAACATCCCGCTCAGTTGATTGACAATAAGCTGGCTATCGGACCGAATTTCAACGCTGGTCTGTGCCGCATTTTCTGAACCAACTAATTGCTTTATCTTTTTGAGCGCAAAGATCACCGCCTGATATTCCGCGTCGTTGTTGGTTGCCGTACCAATCGTCACGCCGTATTTTTTATCCAGCGTCTTTACATACACTCCGATCGCGGCCGGACCAGGATTGCCTCGCGATCCGCCGTCGGTATAAATGATGATTTTCCCCTTATGTTCGCTCATGAAATGCTTTTATTTTTTTATATCTGTCCACGGCAACGGATCTCCATTATACACCACAAATCCCGCCGAATCATGGTGCCCGCCTCCGCCGTACGAAGTAGCGAGTCTACTCACATCCACAACACCCTTAGATCTCAGCGATACGTACCGCCTATTTTTCCCCTCGCTCCACACGATCCCCACGCCGCTTTTTCCTTTTCGAGCCAGCATCGCCCCGACCTCGGAACGGAAAACATGGGGAGCGTGCGCGGCAAAAATATTCCGTCCCGCGAACCGAACAAGTCGCGCCGTTGAGACGATATCGGCGATGACAACTTTTCGATATTCATCTATAGCTGCCCCTTGCAGCATATACTGCTTCCGTTTATCTGCACGCTGGCAATTACTAATCATTCGATCCCACGCCTTGAAATTTTGAGGAAGCGTATCAAGCACAAGTGTTAATTCGCGCGTGCCCTTCATTTTCTTTACCCATAAATCTTCGTCCTCGACATGACACAGTAATCGCGGAATCGACTTGCGTGGGAAAAAGTATCGATACGCTAAAATCGCCGCTGAATGCCGACTATCGGAAATATTTTGGGGTCGCGCACGAACCCATGAACGAGCGCTTTGGTGATGGTCGATGATAATAACCGTTTTATTTTTCCGCTCAAGCTTCTCAAGCTCCGCATTTTGATACGCAAAATCAAGCGAGTAAATCGTCTTCCCCGAAAGCCGTGGCGGTGGAGCCTGGTGATCAACTCCAATGTAGCGCGCCCGGCTACCGAATTTTTTCCACGCAACCCATGCCGACGCAAATCCGTCGCGGCAAAAATTATGGTAGAGAATCACCACCGAAGCGCCTTTCTTTTTCATGATTGACGAATCGATTTTTTAAGCGCCTCGATACCCGGAAGTTTTTCTCCGGCTAGATAGTCGAGCATGGCTCCCCCGCCAGTGGAAACGAAAGAAATTCGATTTGCTAATTTTTTTTCAAACAAAAATGACGTCGTCTCCCCCCCGCCGACAACCGAAAAACCCTTACTGCGTGCGCACGCTCTACCAATTTCCAATGTACCTTTTTGATACACTTTTTTTTCAATATAACCCATAGGACCGTTCCAAATAATCGTTTTTGCTTTTTGTAAAAGATTACTATAGACCGCGATGGTCTTTGGGCCGATATCAAAAATTCCCTCTTTTGCTGTTATGACGTCAATGGGAGCGCGCAATTTTTCCGCGCCAAGATACGGACGAACAACAGTCAATGCATCGCGCTCAAAAACCGATTGTCCAACCGGTATCCCGCGGAAAGCCAGGATGGTATTAGCAACACCACCGCCAGTCACTATGGCATCCGCGTGTTTCCAAAAATTTTTTATAACACCTATCTTATCAGAAATCTTAACCCCGCCCAGCACGACCACCAACGGTCGCGCCGGAGCATGAACCACCGCATCGAGCGCTCGAATTTCCTTTTCAAGCTCAAACCCGGCATACGAAGGCAGAAAGCGCGTGATGGCATCAACCGATGCATGCGCGCGATGGCTCACCGCAAACGCATCGTTCACATATATATCGCCGATCGTTGCTATTTTTTTCGCAAACGCCACATTGTTTTTTTCTTCCTCGGGCCAAAGACGGATATTTTCCAGCAACATCACGCTCCCTGGCATCAAAGCGCGAACACGACGAGCCACCCCGGTAAAATCGGAAGATGCTTCAAAAATTATTTTTGTTTTAAGCGCAACGGAAAGCGCCCCAACCAATGGTTTGAGCGATGTGGCGCGTGTCGCTTTTTTCAATTGTTGCTCCTTCTTTGAGGGGCGACCGCGATGCGAAATTATCACAACCACACACCCCTTGCGCCGCAAAAAAACGATTGTTGACGCCACGCGCTTGAGACGGACAGAATGGCGAAGTTCGCGCGCCGCAATATTGAGATCAAGGCGCACCAAAACAACGGGATGCGCGCGATAAGCAATAGACGCAGTGCGTAAATAACGAATTATATCCATTTGTTTTTTACACTAAAGTTTATGAGCGGGATACGAGAATCGAACTCGCGTCTGTTGCTTGGGAAGCAACCGTACTGCCACTGTACTAATCCCGCGTTACCGCACCAACCCAAAAAACAAACCACTCTTATGGTGTTGTACTTGCGTTAACGACATCAATCCCCGACCCATTCCACCGATAACCGGGCATAATCACAATGACCCGAGCTTGTGTGCGCGCATCCAAGAGCCATTGCGCCGCCGTGGTATTTTCCAAACGCACATCACCGTCCAGCAGATTATATTGAGCAATCTGCCGCACAAAATAATCCATGCCCTGCCCATTCTCTATCCCTAAATCCGAGAGGCTTTTCTGAAATGCCAAATCACCCGCCACGTCATTTTGAGCACTTCGTATTTTGTCGGCAAGCGTCCCCGAGCCAATATCACGCTCCAACTTACGCATCATTAAATATTCATCAATCGTTCCCTCAAAAGCAAGCCCGCGAATCGTATTCTGTATATGCGGCGTTACCGCACTCCCTTGCTGTGTGCGCAGCAAGTCAGACCAATAAACATACCCCGACTGATACGCCTCATAAAAAGCACTGGCCCAAATCGGATGACCATCAACCAGCGCAATCGGATACCATCCCATGGTCGCACACGCTCCACAAACAACCAACAGAGCCACGGTTGTGCCCCCAATCCAATACCACGTTCGCACACGACCGAATATGCGCTTTAAATTTTCCAAAACGGTTTTCATGAAGTTTATTGGCTTTTGGGCGGAACGATAATAATTAATTTCTCCCCTGCAGCAATATAGTTTAATTTTTCTTTCACGACACGTTCAAGATTTGTTGGGATACTATAATAGGCAATGTCTTTTTGCGTTTGATCGCTCTCATGCAACAAACCAGCCATACGAGAATCAATCTCCGCTTTTTGTTCAGCGAGTTGAGACTTCTCTTTCCACAGAAAAAATGCCTCGGCCCACAATGCGATGAGCGCACCGGCCAACAAAACGATAACCAGAATGCGCTTCATAGTCATGCACCCATAGTACCCTGATTAAAGAATCAATTCAAGAATGGGAACCGTTATTTCGCAAGCAGTTTCTTGAAGTCCTGTGCGGATATTTTCACCCGCGCCAATGAAAGGAGCTTTTTCTTTCCTTCTTTTTGTTTCTTCCATAACTTCATTTTGCGCGTACGATCACCGCCATTTTTTCCAAAATTGCCCAGCTCCTTCTTAAATGCCGGAATGGTCTCGCGGGCAATAATACGACCGAATGCTTTTGCTTGAATGGCTTGGGGAAATTGCTGATGCGGCAAAGTTTCTTTCAAACGCTTTGTCATCTGGCGCGCCTCATGCTCAATTGATTGACGGGGTAAAATACGCGAGAGTCCTGGGACCAATTCGTTTGCCACTAAAATGTCGGCGCGTGATAAGTCGGCCTTCTCAAATCCGTCCTCTTCATAGTTAAATGAGGCAAATCCACCCGATACGGACTTGAGACGATCATCAAAATCAGAGATGAGTTCAGCCAACGGCATACGCGTGCCGATAATCATGCGATCACCCAATAAGGTCGTCTCCAATTCCTGCCATCGGAACAATTCCTTAAGCCCCAGAACCGACCCAAGCAATTCTTTCGGACACACGATTTCAACGCGGATCATCGGCTCATAAATAGCATCGTATTCGTCGGGTAAATCTTTGGGAGTTTTTACTATCAGCAAACCATCGGGAGTCATTTCGTCCTGCCGAAACTTTTCCTTCTGCCGATCTCCCAGCTTCACGCGATAGGCAACAGACGGAAATGAGGTAATGGTCTTGACGCCAAATTCTTTTTCCAAACGCTGAGCGATAATTTCAAAATGAAGCTTACCCAAAAACCCCCCTTTAAATCCCCGCCCCAGCACTTCATTATTGTCGGGGTCAAAAACAAACGACGAATCGTTCAATTTCAATTTCTCCAATGATTTTTTTAATTCATCATATTCATCGGGGTCGTCCGGATAGAGCGACACAAACACCACTGGCTTGGGTTCGCGATATCCAGGCAAGGCGTAGGCGCGAATGTCCGGGATCTGCACACGCGAAGCAATGAGCGTATCACCGATTTTAATCAAATGCGGATCTTTAAGACCCGTCACCACAAAACCGATATCCCCCACTTCAAGTACCTCGCATATTTTTTGCTGCGGAACAAAGTAGCCCACTTCTTTTATCTTGAGCCGCTTCCCCGTTGCCCCAAATGAAACCATGTCGTCGGCGCGCACCGCTCCGTTAACAATGCGCACGACGGCAATGATTCCCTTGTGGTCATCGTAGAAAGAATCAAAAATCAGTCCGCGCCCCGTAATACCGCTCGCGCGCGGCCCCGCTAAAGGACGCACACGAGGCATCGGCACCTGCGCCACGATAGCCCGCAAAAGCTCATCAACCCCCGCACCCGTTTTCCCAGAAACGCGATGAATGTGCGTCGAATCAACTTTGAGCAGATGGGCAAGATCATGCGCCGTCTGTTCGGGAAGAGCGTTGGGAGCATCGATTTTATTGACAGCGCCAATGATGGTAAGCCCTGCTCGCTGTGCGGCATAAAGATTAGAGAGTGTTTGCGCCTGAATACCCTGCGTTGCATCCACTAGTACGACGGCGCCCTCGACGGCCTCCAGGGCACGCGACACCTCATAACCGAAGTCCGGATGACCCGGGGTATCAATTAAATTTAAAATATAAGAATCAAAATTCAAAATTGCCGGGTCCGGTTTCACGTTTCCGCCATTTTGATTTTTTATATTTGCATTTTGCATTTTGTACGCCATCCGCACCGGAGCCATCTTGATGGTAATCCCCCGCTCGCGTTCCAATTCCAGCTGATCTAAATACTGCGCCTTCATTTTGCGCTTTTCAATCGTTCCTGTTACTTCGAGCAGACGATCGGCAAGAGTAGACTTGCCGTGATCAATATGCGCGATAATACAAAAATTTCTTATATTTTCCATGATGTGCACCGCGACCATTCCTGCTAACTCGATTGGGTATTTGCTCTATAAAAACAGATAACATGCGACGTCCCGCGGTTACAAAAATAACCACAGGCAGCAATCAAAAATGTGCACACTCACCGCCCCAAGGAAAGTATCTGCAGTATAGACGAGCCACGAGCTTTCTTCAATGACTGGGGAGAGTTTTGTTATCCACATAATGCTCAGGCAAAAGACTAAAAATATGATACACTGAGCCCATATGAAATCAACGATTTTCCCCCTGCGCGATGCTCGTGCTTTCTCGCTCATTGAGCTTTTGCTCTATGTGGGGATTTTGGGAATCGTCGGCGGATTGCTGACGGGCATTTTAACTACCGCCACCAAAACACAGGTTCAGCAAACATCGCAAGACAAACTCTCAGGAGAATTATCATTTGCGATGCAGACCATTCAACGACTCGTGCAATCATCAAGCCTCATCGAAATGGATGCGGGCACGGCATCAACAAGTTTGAAACTACGCACGCAAAATCTTGCGCAGGACCCCACGCTCGTGTATTTATCGGGAGGAACCGCCTATATCCAGCAAGGGAGCTCAACCCCGCAAGCACTGACCGACAGCGCGGTCTTAGTTTCCTCGTTGCAATTTCAAAAGTTTTCGCAATATCCGGGGAAAGACGTCGTTCAAATTGATATTGCAATGAGCGATGCAAATCAACCCACGGCACTCGCCCGTTCCCTGCGATCAGCCGTATCACGCGCATCGGCGGCAACGTTTGATTCCGATCTTATCCCGGGAGCCGACAATTCATATTCGGTTGGCGTCGGCGGTGGCAACAGATGGAAGAATGCTCAATTTTCAGGAACGGTAAGTATCGCTAATCAATTGGGGATCGGAACATTGGCCCCCTCCTACCCGCTCGATCTGGAGGTGCTCACCAACGGCATCTTTGTGAGTTCCACGGCTACCACCTCAAGTTATTTTCTTATGAATTTACAGGCGGGAACGACGACGGCACTGTATGTACGCAACGACGGCAACATTGGAATCGGCACCACAACGCCGGCATATGGCGTTGATATTTACGACACCTTCCATATTACAGGGACTTCAACATTCGATGGAGATATCGTTTTTGGTGGAAGCACCTCAACGCCCATCTATCACATTTCAAACGTCGCTACTCCGGCTACTTCAACGGACGCGGCGACAAAAGGATACGTGGATGCCAATGCGGGAGGCGGCATCGTCCAGGTTAGCGTCTACACAAACCCGGGGCCTTCCGTCTGGGCAAAACCGGCTGGCGCCACCCACGTTATGGTTGAAGTTGTGGGCGGGGGCGGGGGCGGGGGCGGGGGCGGGAATGGAATTACCGGCGGCGGAGGAGGTGGCAGCGGAGGATATTGCAGAGAATACATAGATGTATCGTCAATTACTTCAGCTGCGGTAACGATTGGCAGTGGTGGGAACGGAGGGAATGGAAGTGTCAATGGATCCTCGGGAGGGGCATCAAGCTTTGGAAGTTATTGCGGTGCCAATGGAGGAAGTGGCGGATACTATGGATACACGTCAATTCGACCAGGTGCAACAGGGGCAAGCATAAGCACCTTAACGGGAGATGTTACTGTCGGCGGCAATCCCGGGATGGCTGGCGGACAAAGCTCTATGGGAGGAAATGGGGGGGCATCCGTCCTTGGAGGCGTTGGCCTCGGTTGTGTTTATTACACAACCCTATGCCCAGGAGTAACTTATTATGATAGCGGGTGGGCCGGAAGCGTTGGGGGGGGAGGAGGTGGCGCATCATACAATGGAAACTACAGCCACTCGGGAGTGGGGGGAAAAGGAGGAGACGGCATCGTGATTGTGACTTCGTATAAATAATTAAAAAACCGGCGCAAGCCGGTTTTTTAATTATTTAAAGTTCTTCAAGCGCCATGGCAATGTTTATATTTCTTTCCGCTTCCGCACCAACAAGGATCATTGCGTCCAACTTTCGGATGGTCGCCAGCCGAACCATTCCCCGCCTGCCCGGCAAGCGCACTGCTCGCCGAAATAGTCGACGTAATTGATTTTTCTTGTGACGCAATAGTTGTTGAAACAGAGATTGTTCCGTTTGCTCCGACTGTCGCGCGCTCAATAAATGCGGGGAGAATGTTGGCAACCGCCAATTCCTGCGCATGAGCGATTAAGGTCTTGAAAAACGCGTAGCTATCACGCTTATATTCAACCAACGGATCCTTCTGTCCAAAAGCACGGATACGAACCGATTCAGAAAGCGCTTCAAGATTTTCCAAATGTCCCGTCCATAACATATCCAATGCCCCAATGATCGTCGATCCGGTCCGTGGATCACGCGCCGCACGAGCGACTATCGCCTCCAGCGACTCGGGCAATACCGTCTCTTCTTGAGCGTCGGCTGGCATCAGAAGAATTTCAAGCCACACACGATCTTTCTCTGATGAAAACGGAACACCAAGCGCTTCCAGCCACGCGTGTGTTTCTTCAACACCTATCGTTGCCGTTTTATGAGCAAGGACATCAATAAGCGTCTCCCGCAAAACCGCTTCCATCTCCCCTTTCTCAAGCCGCTCCAGCATACTCTGACGGCGCCGATACACGGCATCGCGCTGTTTGTTGAGCACCGTATCATATTCAAAGAGGTGCTTGCGCGCATCAAAATTAAATCCTTCAACTTTTTTCTGTGCCTCATCAATCAACCGCTCAACCATGCCCGATTCAATCGGTTCGTTTTCGGGGATTTTCAGACGTCCCATCAGCGATTTAACTCGATCACCACCGAATATTCTTAGCATATCATCCTCAAGAGAGAGGAAAAACTTTGTCTGCCCCGGGTCTCCTTGGCGGCCCGCGCGTCCACGCAATTGGTTGTCCACCCGGCGCGCATCATTGCGTTGCGTGCCAATAACATAAAGCCCCCCCGCATCACGTACTCGCTGAGCAGCGATCGGATCTGGCGGGTTGCCTCCCAGCACGATATCAACGCCACGCCCAGCCATATTGGTCGCCAGCGTCACCGCACCGGCGCGACCGGCTTGAGCGATAATCTCTCCTTCACGTTCGTGATTTTTTGCATTAAGCACTTCATGAGCAACCCCCGCTTGAGAAAAATACGATGCGAGCAGTTCGTTCTCATCAATAGATGTGGTGCCAATCAATATCGGCTCCCCCGCCTGACTGCGCTCTTTGACGTCGGCAGTAATGGCATCATATTTTGCTTCTTTATTTTTATACACCACATCGGGAAGATCGGTTCGCTGACGCGGCTTATTGGTCGGAATCACCACCACGTCCAACCCATACACTTTTTTGAACTCTTCGGCCGAAGTATACGCAGTCCCCGTCATGCCGGAAACTTTTTCATACAAACGAAAATAATTTTGAATCGTAATCTGTGCAAATGTTTTCGATTCATCCTGCACCCGCACGCCCTCTTTTGCCTCGATCGCCTGATGCAGCCCGCCCGAATAGCGTCGTCCATGCATGAGACGGCCGGTAAATTCGTCAACAATAATAATTTCGTTATTCTTCACGATATAGTGTCGATCGCGAGAAAAAAGCGCATGCGCCTTGAGCGACTCCTCGAGGTAATGAACGAGCCGCGCATTTTGAGCATTGTATAAATCGGTGATAGTGAGTGCGCGCTCTATTTTTTCGATACCCGATTCCAAAATAGTTACCGAACGAATTTTTTCGTCAACGGCATAATCTTCGTCTTTTTTAAGCGTCGGCACCAAACGGGCAAATAACTTATAATAATCAGCCGATTGCGCATCGGGAGCAGAGATAATCAACGGCGTACGTGCCTCATCAATAAGGATGCTGTCGACCTCATCAATAATGGCAAAATAATGGCCGCGCTGAACCTGCTGGACAGTGCCATATGCCAAATTATCTCGCAGATAATCAAACCCGAATTCATGGTTTGTGCCGTATACAACATCAGCCGCATAGGCATCTTTGCGCGATATTGGCCGTAAATATTCCTGTTGAATTCGAAAACTCCCCGTCGCATCACGTTCAACATCAATCAATTTTTCATCTCCTTCGGGAATGTGCCACGATGGATCATAGAGATATGCGGCATCATGCGTGATGCACGAAGTTGAGATTCCAAGAAAATAATATACCTGCGCCATCCACACCGCATCGCGACGCGCCAGGTAATCATTAACCGTGATCACATGTACGCCCTTGCCCGTGAGTGCGTGTGCATACGCCGGTGCGGTAGCCGCCAATGTTTTACCTTCTCCGGTTGCCATTTCGGCGATCTTCCCTTCGGCCAGAACCATGCCGCCAATTAATTGCACATCAAAATGTCGCTGCTTTAACGTGCGCTTAGCCGCTTCGCGCACCAAAGCAAATGCTTCGGCAAGCACGTCCTCAACCATTTTTCCTCCACGCACTTGATCGCGAAGTTTTGCGCTGACATCCAAAAGCTGCACATCGGATAGTGTCGCATAGTGCTCCTCAAGAGCGTTGATGGCTTGGCTACGCCCGCGAAAAGAGCGTAGCGAAGAAAACATATCAGAAAAAATCCCCATAACGAATGTAATAAAATCTCTGGCAACCCTACAATTTCATCTTTGCCTTGTCAATGGCGACTTTGTCTCTTTTTTGAGTCCGTTCTTTATAATCTTCAACAATTTCCTTAAACCGCTTCTGTGCGTCATCAACGACCCGACGAACATCGCCACCGGTTTGCTCAACGTGCAGCGTTACCCTGCCGATGCGCAATGAAACTGCCACCGAAAAAACGTCCCCTTTTTGATGGTGCCGCGTGATGCGGCCAATATCAACCCGCAACGTCAAATCTTGTTGTAGTTCAAACCTTCCCAGTACGCGCCCAAGCGAAGCAAAGCGCCGATTAACATACTCCTCCAATGCATCGGTAAGCGCGAGATGGACTCCTTGTATTGCGATATTCATAGAAATTATCCATTACTTTTCTTCGACGACCTACCTAGTATATCACACCGGAACGTACAAAAAAATCGCCCCATAACTGGGGCGATTTTCAAGGATTATTTGCGTCCTTTCTTCGCGGCCTTCTTTGCAACCTTTTTCTTAGCAACTTTTTTTGTTGCTTTCTTGGCTGCTTTCTTTTTTGCTGCCATTGTTGATTGTGTCCCACAAAACCCAAAAAGATTTCATGAAACATTTTACTCTTTCCATTAATGCCGTTGCCGACCACTCAACAACATTACTGGCGAATGAATGAACATTCCTTTACTTCTATTATACGCGACTATTGCAAACAATGAAACAAAAAATCTGTGGATAACTTATTTTCGACCATACTCGGGTTTACGTCGTCCAGGCGTTAAAAAAAATTTTTCATCAAAAATAATCTCGGGAATAAGTTTGACGCGACAAACATCACGTACCCGTTCACTCGCGCGTTGGCAGAGTTTTTTTACGTCACGGGCGCTTGTTTTCCCCAACGCCACGATAAAATTAGCATGCTGAGATGAAAAAGACGCACCACCGACGTGTAAATTTTTACATCCCGCTCGACAAAGCAGGGTCGCGGCGGGAATAATTGGAAAGGGATCGCGTTTTATGCGATCAGCCAACTGTTTTCGTAATAACCACGGAACATTTTTAACGGGAACATTTTGAAAAGTACTCCCGAGCGTTCGGGCAGCCATGGGATGATGCATGCGCCGATACCGCCGATGGTCCGCGACGGCTTTCTTTTCAACCGCAATTGAATCAACACGTGGCGCATAAAAAATAACCGCGATAATAGCCGCGCCAACCCCGTTAAAAGTACTGGTGCGCGATATTCTGTTTCCGCCAGAACCGGCATCGCGCAGTGCGTTCCGCTTAAAAATGCTCGTTCGATATCCAAATACGCACCCGCGCGCGTTTCGATAGCGCAGGACAAAGTGTCCGTTTTTCTTTTCACACGAAACAACGCCCGTAACACACGCATCCATCTGTCCTCCGAATGCACCAGCATTCCCATACACGGCACCGCCAACGGTTCCAGGCAAACCCCCAGCCCATGATAATCCTCTTCGGGAATGCTTCAGACAATACGCGACAACGCGATTCATCGACGTTCCGCTTTCGACCCACAGAGTGTGCTCATCCAAAGGAATAATACCCGATGCTTGGTTGTGAATAACAAATGCGGGGACAGTCTGGTCAGAAAAGAGAATGTTTGTTGCATCCCCCACCACCATGAGCGGAACATTCTTGTATTCGGTGCGATGTGCGTTGTGCCAAAGCATCGCCCCGATAAGATCATCCACAGTGGTAACGCGGACATACCACGCCGCAGAACCGCCAATACCGATACGGCTCACGGAAGCGAGCGGCATATCACGGCGGATAATAAGACGAGAAGGCATATTTCGTCCAAGCACCACAAAGCCATTGTTATGATGCACGAGCGAAAACGGTGGTGGGGGTAGACCTCCTTTTTTGTTGTTGAGTGAGTGCTCGCCCGCCACCGCATTATGATTGTAGCAAGAAGAAGAAAAAGAGCAACCGGCACTGTGGAAAATAAAGACCGAAAACAAAACCCCCGCCCTTTCGGGCGGGGGAAAAAGGATGAGACACACCTCTGTCGACGTCGTCGTAAGGGTATATCTCACACTCAACATGGGTCATTATACTCCTTTTTTTGAAAAAGTCAACCAGGGAGCAAACCGCGCGGAAAACCGCAGATACAACGGCACCGTGGATCCCCTGTCATTGGCTCACCAGCCCCACAAGCGGGTCTTCTAAACCATCGTTTTTTGCGTGTCGGACGGTTTGAACACAATGAATTTATACCCGACAAAATTCCATACCAGCGACGCCAGCGTTGCAACTGCCGCACCAACCATCCCCCATCGCTGCGGAGTAAAAAGATCCGGCGGCGTAATCACATTAACCACCACGGACGAAATAGCGACATTGATGACCAAGCCAATCACGCTGACCGTGATAAATGCGACAACTTCTCGACCAACATGAGAAGCGCCCCCAGCATCAAATGTCCAATATTTATTCCAAAAGTAACTTCCCACATTTGAAATAGTGAAGGAGGTGCCTTTGGCCAGAGCATATCCCACACCGATCGTTGTGCCGAAAAAAACCGTGAGCATGCCCAAAACCCCCCAATCAAGAAAAGTATTAAACGCTCCCACGGCGGCAAATTTTGCAATCTGCAAAAACGCGGGGAACCATCGAGAAAGGTATGCCGCAACCGCCAGCGCGACGACCGCAAAAACAGCAAAGAAAATTATCAGCCCGACGATCATCCCCAACCCGATTGATATAAATGAAATTTGGACATTCTGTAAGATGGGAATAGCGAATAATCCAAAGCAGGCGCCGATAAAAGCAACTGCCCAATAATCACGTCGCGTCAACATATCTATTTTGTATAAATTGTATAATGGCACTCGTTAGTGCCGACTCCTTTTCAAGCATCGCCGTTCCGTGACCGGCATGCGCATATAATTCTTTCTGTTTTATAACGCCATCCGGGATAAGCCCCCAGAGTTCCATGGCTTCCTGTGCATTATATCCATCATCGTGACTGGAAACAATAAAAATGCCGCGCCCTCGTTCAATGGCGACAACATCCTCTTTGGCGGCGATCCCTCGATACTCAAGCCCGGGAGACAAAAGAACCACGGCGGGCAGGGTGCGATGCAATGCAAAATACCGCAATGATAGATTGGCTCCGATGGATGCCCCCACAATAACAGTGCGCTCGTCAACCGCTTCGTGAGCATGAAGATACGCGATTGCCGCATCAATATCCAATTCAGACCGTTGGTGGTCCTCATCACTGAATGCCTCATAACCAAGAGGACCGCCATCGGATGCTCCGTGTCCGCGCAAATCAATCGCCAACGAAGCAATGCCGGCACGAGCAAGACTTACGGCAAACACTGCAAATGATTCCTTGGTCGCGGGCATCATGTGGACTAAAACCACCCAGGCATGCGGATGATCCGGCGATACGTATGTTCCAGCCAGAGTAACCCCATCACGAGTAGTGAGACGAAGGGATTGATCCATAGTGGCAAATGTTTCCCCAACTATTTATTAGGCAGAAGATACGACAAATTAGAGAAAACGACAACCGTCATCAGCGATACCATAATCACCACGAGCCAAATAATTTTTTTATTTTTCTTATTTAATTTCATATACCACATTAACATTAATCGTCACCTCTTTTGATCCGGGCTCAATGGTCGGCGCAACCGCCTTATCAGCAACCCCTCCCATCCCTATCGCTGTTCCGCTATACATCGGGTACGGCTGGTTTTGATATTCCGAAATATTAACCACGCCCCCCAATGCAAATCCGTTTTCCGAAGCAATTGTCTTGGCTTTCACCAATGCTTTTGCGTAAGCATCGGCGCGAGCAGTTGCCAGATAGATATCTGAATCATCAATGGTAAACGAGAGCGACCCTATGCGATTAATCCCCATGCCCGGTAACGCGCTCATGATCGGAGAGATTTTTGAAAAATCACGGATCTTGACGCTAACCGTTTGCGTCAATGAATATTTTGCAATTGACGGCACAAAGGTCCCACCATAAACACCGACCTGCGATTGAGTATACACTGGCTGCAGCGAATAATCCGCCGTGGTGATGTCTTTTTTATCAACTCCCATGGCAACAACGGCATCAATAGCGCCATTAACCTTCGTATTATTGTCGTTCGTAATAATGCCCACGTCCTTCCCTTCGGTAACCACCGAAAAAGAAAACGAAGCAATATCGGGAACGACGGACGCCTTGCCCGATGCGGAAACCGAAAGAGTGCGAGCCGGAGTCAGCGATGCACCAAATCGTTCAAGCGGACTAAGGGCAACAACACCAAGAATAATCGTCACCACCGCCAATGCCGACAATGAATAAAAGAGATACGATTTTGATTTTTCCATATGGTTATTATATTACTTCTATACTATAAGTATACGCCCTCAGATACATTTCGTCACGTGGCGACATGGTGGATAGACGCCATCACCGACGAGCCGCCACTTTGCACAAAGACGCCATCTCTTTGGGATTAACGCTTGCCGAACCAATGAGGAAGCCATCGCACTCACCCGTCGACAAAAAACCATCCAATGTCTTTGTGTTCACGCTCCCCCCATACAACATTCCCCGCAAACGAACCCGCTCTTTTTTTGCGCACGTGCGCAATGCCTTCATGACAGAGGCGGCATATGTCGGATCAACATCCCGATGACCCCCGATCGCCCACACCGGCTCATAGGCGACAAAACACGGCCGATTCTGCATGCCCGAGCCAACAAACGAACGCGCAAGCTGTGCACAAGCATAGGCAGCTGCCCGCGCAGGTGTTGATTTTTTCAACTCACCCACACATACGATCGGTGTTAAACCGGCTTCCCATGCGTTATTTATTTTTTTTGCTACCAGCGCATCCGTTTCCCCAAAAAGTTGACGACGCTCGGAGTGCCCGATAAGCACATAGGAGGCTCCCGCTTCATGCGCCTGTTGAGCGGAAATTTCTCCCGTATACGGTCCATCCGCATAAGCAGAAATGTTTTGTGCTCCGCACCAAACCATTGAGCGCTTTTTTTCTCCCACGTGGACAATATCAGCCAGATGCACGACCGATGGCACGAGAACCAAAGGAATCTGGGCTTGCTGTGCGGCCCCGATACTCGCTTGCGCGAGCGTGCGTGCCTGCGCCGAGGAATCAACGTACATCTTCCAATTGCAGAAAAAAACAATTTGCTTCATGCAAATGAGTATACCACACCGGCACCTTTAACGAGTAATGTCTCCCCGTCCATGTGCCAATTTTTTATACCGTACCGCAATCCACCACGCAAGAGCTACACCAAGTATGATCACAATGCCCGCGTCAATAATATGAAAATAAGATGAGAGAACATCCCATCGCGCACCTAACACATACCCCATCCACGCCAACAGCAATGACCACGCAAAAGATCCCACGGCCGTAAAAACAATAAACGGCACTATGCGCATTTTCCCTATTCCGGCGGGAAATGAAATAAAGGTGCGGACAACCGGCACGAGACGCGCGAAAAACACCGAGACGCCTCCCCAGCGCTCGAACCAGCGATGCGCCATCGCCAACGAGCGATCGCTTATTAATGCCCGAGCTATCCAGAGTCGATCGCGCCGCGCGACAATCCATTCAGCTCCATAATATGAAACCAATGATCCGACAATATTGCCCGCCGTGCCCCAGACAACCACCCACCAAAAAGAAAAAGTCCCCTGCCACGTCAAAAATCCGGCAAACGGCATAATAGCCTCCGAAGGGACGGGGATGTTTGCGCTTTCTAAAAGCATCAACACAAAAACGCCGGCGTATCCTAACGACTCGATAATCCAAAGCACCATACTAATCACCAGCGCGATACCCTGAGTAATCATGGACGAGCAGTGCCAGCCACCCGCAAAAGACGCGCCGCATCTTCGGGAGGAACTGAATTTATTTCAACACCGGTTCCTAATTCAAATCCGGCATCAACGTGCGTATGAGGAACGATTTCAAGATGCCAGTGATAGTGCCTCGCAGAATTTTTATCGACGACTGGCGCTGTGTGCAGAAAAAAATTGTAATCAGGATCATGTAAAACATGCTCCATCCGCTTCAAAACCACCCGCAACGCATGCGCCGTCTGCGCATATTGCGCATCTCCCGCATCCTCGAAAAACGCCCCGTGTTTCTTGGGAAAGAGCGCGATTTCAAAGGGACGCATGCTGGCAAACGGCGCAAAAGCAATCATATGCGCATCTTCATAGATAATGCGATCACGCGACTTTTGAGCATCGGCAATATACGCGCAATGGATGCAGCGCCGATGCGACCGATAGTACGCCGCCGATGCGGTAAGCGATCGCGCAACATCGGTCGGAACAACCGGCAAGGAAATAATCTGATAATGGGGGTGATAAATCGTCCCACCAGCTTGCGGTCCGCGATTATGAAAAATGGAAATGTACGCAACGCCGGGCACGCGTGCCATTTCCCGATAGCGTCGTGCGCATGCGCGCAAGACATCACTCGCGCGCAGTGATGTTAAGCGGGGAAAATTTTTGTCATGGTCGCGCGTGATTACCAAATCATGAAACCCTCTCCCAGCAACAATGGTAAATGGCGGTTTTTGTCGATGCGAAGATGCGCCCTTTGACACGAGCGCCGGATATTTATTTTCAAGGACCTGAAGCGTCCACCGTGCCAGCGGCACGTTTGAGGGAAACCAGAAATGAGGTGCAGCGTTTCCCGCCGCCTGCGGATTTTCAAACGGACACTTTTTTTTCGGTGTCCGCGCGCGCGGAAACGTGGTACGAAATTGGTCAGCGTGATGGCGCAATGATCGCTTGGGAGAAATAACCACCCACTCCCCCGCGGTCGGACAAAAGCGCAATTCGGGATAGTCGACCTTATGCACGATATGGTTTATTTTTTTCATAGGCAAACGCAACATTATTTCAAATTAATTATCGCGTGCTACTGCTGTCAGACGACGTCTGTGCAGTCGAGATACCCAACTCGGCATCTTGCGTGTCATTGGTAACACGATTCTTCACATACCACTGAAAAATGGTATCGGCCACCGGAACAGCGTTTAGGCTCCCTTGGCGAGCGTCTTCAATGAGCACCAGCACGGCAATTTGAGGATCGTTGACCGGCGCATACGCCACGGTAAAAGCATTTTCCTTGGTATTGTTGGATATTTGAGCGCTTCCTGTCTTGGCGGCAATCGGCCAGGGCACATCAGCGAGCATGTGCGCCGTTCCATACGATTGCGTCACTGTATCAACCATTCCTTTTTGCACGTAGGAAAAATTCTGCGCGTCGGTATACGAAATTGATCCCGCCGAATAGGTTGGCGCAAAAATCGTTTTCCCCGATTCATTTTTAATCGCTTCAAGCACGTGAGGCGTTGGCATCTTTCCATTCTCCGCTATAGCTGCAATATAGCGCAACAATTCAAGTGGCGTAATAGCAAGATCTCCCTGGCCTATGGAAACATTATAGGTATCACCCAACCGCCATGGCTGTCCGGTACGAGCTTCTTTGCTGGCGGCATCGGGAAGCGTGCCAGACATTTCTCCGGGGAGATCAACGCCCGTTTTCTGATCAAGCCCAAAGCGGTCCCAATATTCATGCAGCCGACCGATCCCCAGTCCCTTGAGCGAACCAAATCCTCCGCCCACTTCATAAAAGTAGACATCGCTGGATCGAGCAATAGCAGAAAATAAATCAACCCATCCCTGGGGCTGCCAATCAAGAAACCGCGATGGATGCGCCGGATCGTAGGGATTAGGGACATCAAGATACCCGGGAGAAAATATTTTAAAGAATGGCGAAACGATTTGCTCCTCGAGAACCGCAAACGCAACCAGCGGTTTGATAGTCGACCCAGGGCTATAGACACCCGACACCACACGATTAAATGTAGGGCCATCGGGATTGGTGAACATATCACTGGTTAAATGATTGTTGTCGTAACTCGGGACACTGACCAGCGCTCGAATCGCTCCCGTCTTCGTATCCATAACCAGCGCTGCTCCCCGCGTACGGCCCAATGTCGTCAACTGATTGGTCAACGCGCGATACACTTCTTGTTGGAGCGCACCGTCAATAGTCGTATACAGACTGCTCCCCGGAATCGGATCATGCAACGTCTTGGTGTCCAATGGATTGCCACGAGCATCTTCATAGACAACCGCCTGTCCACTGGTACCCGAAAGCCATGAATTGTATTGAGCCTCAAGACCCGATTTCCCCACTTCGTCAGTCAAAGAAAGCGATGCGTTGTTCGCCACATCATACGCCGATGCCAAACCGGTATATCCGATAATATGCGAAAAGATTGGTCCGTTTACATAGGATCGCTCATAGTTATTTTCTATGATAATGGGCGCCAGATGCGCATTACGCAAACGCACGACTTGATCCATTAAGATATTTTTAGCAAGCGGATAGTATGCCTGATGTTCAAGATCGGCGCCGACAATATCATGAGTAACACTCGCAACGTCAATGGGGATAATGGCATTCACTGTCCGCAAAAAATCTTCCACATGCGCGCGATCCTTAAGCACCTGAGAAAGATTAAGCGTGACGTTGAAACTCGGCTGATTCGATACCAAGAGCGTTCCATACCGATCGTAAATGCCTCCGCGAGGAGCGCGCAGCACAATTTCCTGTCCCGCGTTGGCAAATGCTCGCATCTGATACGAGGCGCCGTTCCAAATATTCAGATAGGCGATCCGGACCACGGCGCCGGCGACAAGAACGCAGACAATCATCCATGCCACAAAAAAAACATGGCGGCCAAGGGGACGCTCAATAATATCAAGCCCCTCCGACAAATCATCGAGAACGGCTTCTTCTAGGAAAAGGTCTCTTCGAGCCATACGGCAATAAAAAATAACGCACTCGCAACGATGGCATTATAGAGGAACTCAAGCACAAAAGGAACGGTGAAAATCGTGGTCCCATATCCGATGCCGATCCACCATACCACCTGTGCAACCGCTACCGTTCCGATAAAAAGGGGCAGTTTGTGTTCAAAAATAACCGCCCGCGCGAAAATAAATCCCGCGATACCAACGACGACTAAAAGAAGGTATTCAAATTGAAAAAACGGAACGTACGCGGTACACAAAAGAATCCCCGCTATCCCCCACGCAAACACAACGGCGCGACGGACAAAAAATGCAACCAGAAGAACAGCGACCAACATCACGTGAGGAGTAACACCAAAAAAATCGAACGCAAACAACCGCCAGATTATCGCAGCACCGATTGCCACCGCAATCGCATACCACTGACTTCTTTGTGAAAAACCATGCATCATATTTTAAAGATGCGTTTGGAGAGGAAAGACGAAAACGGTTCTCAGATCTTTTATGGCGTAGGGCGTTGCGACATCGGAATCAAAAAATGATCCACTGCGATCTTCCTGAAATGACCGCGTGGTCCCCACAAGCAATCCATAGGGATAGGCCTTATCAACGCTGACAACCGCATCACCGCTTCCAATCCCCGGAGATTTTTCCGTATAGGCATAAACGACGCGCGGCGTCACCCCTCCTTGTAATGATCCATCTACCTCGCCCGACCCCACGCGAACCGATAGCAAAAAATCCTGATCAAAAATCGTCATCACCTCACTGGCGTGCGCATACACCGCGACGACGCGCCCAATAAACACATTACCATCAGCAACAACGGCATCGCCAACAACAATGCCGTCGTTCGATCCGGCGGCAATAAAAATACGGCTTTTTGCATTAAACGGATAGACTGAAAAAACTTTCGCCGTGATTGAGCTGGTTGGTACTGGTGGCGATTGTGTCTGTGCACTGGCCAGCTGCTGTTCAAGCGCAGCGATACGTCCACGCAAAACCATCACTTCATCGTTGGCCGCCGAATTGCCCATGGAACCGAATGGATGCCACGAAAACGCACGCAACGGGATCATCCCCAACAAACCGGCGCAGAGAAGACATGCGCCAATAAAAATTCCCCAACCCCCAATATGTTTTATACTCATACGGACAGAACGTTACTGCGTGCCATAACGCGAATATTATTCAAGCTCAATCGGCTTGAGCACCGTCGCAAAAATAGTCTGATATCGCTCGATGTCCTCTACTGCAATACCCGCGCCTCGCACAACACACGTAAGCGGATCATCAACCACGATGGTCTTCACCGATAATTCCCGCTCAACCAATTCCGGAAACCCGCGCAAAAGCGCCCCGCCGCCAGAAAAGTAAATCCCCCTTTGCAGAATATCCCCGGCTAATTCCGGGGGGGTCTTTTCTATAGTATCTTTAATAGCGTCAACCATCTGTTTTAAAAAGGGTGCAAGTGCCGCACGAACATGAACATCTTTTATAATAACTTCCCGCGGCAACCCCGATGACGTGTCGCGCCCTCCAACGGTAATATCGCGCGCCTCAAGCCCCGGCAATGCAGAGCCAATTTCAACCTTTATCCGTTCTGCACTCGGAATCCCTATGGCTAATTTAAAATTGTCTCGGACAAAACGAACAATTTCTTCATTGAGGCGGTCACCGGCAATCTTTAAACTGCGAGACACCACCACGCCGCCCAACGAAATAACCGCCACCTCACACGTGCCGCCCCCAACATCAACAATCATACTCGCCGTGGGTTCATGAATCGGCAAACCGGCACCCAATACCGCCGCAACCGGTTCTTCGAGTAGATAGGCATGCGACGCGCCTGACGAAATAACAGCATCCTCGACTGATTTGCGCTCAACCTCGGTTAAATTAGTCGGAATGGCAATGACGGCTCGGATATAATTGAAGAATGAATCCTTTTTGACCCGCTTGATATAGTGACGCAAAATCTCCTGCGTCATAACAAAATCAGAAATGACGCCATTGACCAAAGGACGCACCACATCAATATGTGCCGGCGTCCTCCCCTCCATCTGTTTAGCCTCATGTCCTAGTGCCACCACTTGTCCGGTTTTATTGTTCACCGCAATAATGGTCGGCTCGTTGATGATAATCCCGGCGCCCTTTAAATAAACCAGGGTGTTGGCGGTCCCCAAATCAATTCCCACATCTGTTTTAAATCTATCAAGAATTCCCATATCGGCGTACTATTATTTATTTTTGTATACAATACGATGCCGCCCGATCAAAATCAACTAGCGTGGCGGACACCTCTGATCGCTTTTTCACCTCAACTTGATCACCGGTTTTCTGGCTCACGACCAATCGCATAGGAATCCCGACCAGATCGGCTTCGGAAAATTTTTCTCCGGCAGTCATTTCTTGACGATCGTCGTACAACACCTCAATACCGGCGGCCGTCAGTTGATCGTAGAGCGCATCGGCGCGCGCACGCACTTGTTCGCCCGTCTTCGCATCAGCACCAGAAAGCACAATCAAATGGGCGGCAAATGGCGCAATGGCGGCAGGCCACATCAAACCACGATCATCATGGAAAAGTTCGGCGCACACACCCATCAAGCGGGACACGCCGATACCATACGATCCCATCACAACAGGCTTTGTTTGACCGGTCTCATCTTTGAATTTCAAACCAAATGCTTCGGAATATTTAACGCCGAGCGGGAAAATATTACCCACCTCAATGGCCTTTTTGACCGAGATCTTTCCGCCGCACTTGGGACATTCCCCGCCGTCTTTCAACTTTGAAACCTCATCATTCTCGGCGTAATCGCATTTTTCACAGATATAAATAGTATCTTCGCCCACGTCGGCGACGACCTGAAATTCATGCGTGTTTGAAAGAGTAAAATCTCCCCCAGCAGCCAGCGTATAATACGCCTTGAGTCCGCAACGCTCAAAAACCCGATGATAAGCATTAGCAACCTCCGCATAATAACGAAATAAATCTTCTTCGGACCCATGGAAGCTGTAGAGGTCTTTCATAAGAAACTCCCGACCACGCAAAAGTCCCGATTTGGCTCGCGGTTCGTGACGGAACTTTGTTTGAATCTGATATGCGGCAAACGGAAGGTCTTTATATGAGCGCACATACTGAGTGACAATTTCGGCGATAATTTCTTCATGCGTCCAGCTCATATTAAACAGCGGGGTTTTTTCTTCACCGCTCACAACTTTAAAAACCACAGGCACGTCCCACCGACCTGTGGCTTGAAGATAATGTTTATCGTGCAAAGCGGCCATCAAAAGTTCTTGCCCGCCGATGGCATTCATTTCTTCACGGATGATGGCGGATATTTTTTGGATAACGCGCCATCCCAAAGGCAGATACGAATAAATACCGGCCGAATTTTTATACACAAATCCCCCGCGAGTGAGCAGTTGGGCATTTAAAGCGACCTCTTCTTTGGGCGCATTACGTTCTACTCTCGTAAAAAGTTGTGATTGACGCATAGATGCAATATAAAAAAAATAAATTATCCAAAAAGATGTACCACGTCCTTAAAACTCACAAAAATCAGCAACGCGATCAGCAGAGCAAATCCGACCGTATTGACCACCTCCTGCACTTTCGCGTTGACCGGCTTGCCGTATATTTTTTCAACCAGCAAGAAAACAACGCGACCGCCATCCAATGCGGGGAACGGAAAGATATTAAGCGCAGCCAAATTGATGGAGATAAGCGCAATTAAATTGAAAAGATACGCCCATCCGATGCCAGCCGCATCCGCGGTTGCCTGAAAGATGCCCACGGGACCAGATACGTATTGCAAAACATTGGTGCCGCCAAATACTTGCAGGATGATTTTAAAAAGCATCGCATAAATCAGCCCAAACATCTGACTAGCCGTCACGAGCGCATCCCACATCGCCAACCAAATCGGCTCTCCCGGTGCACCGCCCCCCGCCAACGCAATACCCAGTGATCCCTCTCCCGCTGGAGGATTCTGACGCGGCGTTGCCACCAGTGTTCTTTCTTGCCCGGCACGAACAATCACAAACGACGTCTCCTGTCCCTTGTGTTGATCAACGTACTGCACAAATGATTCTGGCGTCAAAAACCCCTTGAGCAAATCCCCCTGTTCAAATCCGGCCGCAATCGCAGGTGAATCGGGCGACGTTTGCGTAACAATCACACGCTGAGGAGTCCCCACCGTATAGACCATCGACAACAAAAGCCAACCCAGTAGAAAATTCATCGCCACCCCTGCCGCCAAAACCAAAATGCGCTGCCAAATCGGTTTTGACCAAAAGGTATCGTGCGGCCGCTCATGTTCATCGCGGGATTCCCCATCTTCTCCGGCTATTTTCACAAACCCACCCAGCGGAATCCAGTTAATCGAGAAAAGAGTCCCCCATCGACGAATCCCCGTCGCGCGTGGCGGGAACCCGATACCAAATTCGTCGACGCGCATGCCAAACGCCTTTGCGGCTAAAAAGTGCCCAAATTCATGGACAAGAATGAGCACCGCCAAAACAACGATAAAGATAAAAAGATTTAAAACCATAGATACGCTGATGGTATCAAAAAAAACCATTCAATACAATCACTGGATTACGCGCCGAATGGTGGGTGCGAGTCGGACGAGAATTTCATACGGAATCGTATCGCATGCGGCAGCCGTCTGCGTGATTGAGTTTTTTTTGAACGGATCGGCGGAGAATACCTCAACTTCATCCTCAACGCGCAGAGGATGATCCACCGCCGAAATATCAACCGTGGTCATGTTCATGCTCACTCGTCCGATAATGGGCAGGAGCGTATCGCGGTAATACATAAACCCCTTATTACTCAATGCTCGAGGAACGCCCTCATAGTAGCCGCACGGTACGATAGCCGTGGTCATTTCATGGTCCGCGCGAAAAGTAACATTATATCCAATCCCTGCGCCGCTCGGAATTTTTTTAGTAGCGACAATTTTCCCGTAAAGCGAGAGAGCTGGCCGCACGCCCAGTCGTTGGTCTTGCGTGGTATCAAATCCATACAGACCAATGCCGGCCCGAATCATAGTGTTGGGACCATCGCCGACATATCGCGTCCCGGCGGTTGCGGAAAAATGCAATTCTCCCCCGCGCACATATCGGCGAAAAATGTCGACGGCTACGCGCCATTGGGCGACTTGTCCCGACGTATACGCGCCGCCAGAACCGTCCGCATCAGCCAAATGAGACATAAGTCCCCCGATGCGCAAGTACGAATTAGTACCCAGCATCTCAATTGTCTGTGTTAATTCGCCCAGAAGAACTCCTTGACGATGCATTCCCGTATCTACCTTTATATGGACCGTCAGCGGAAAACGAACCGTGCGCACCAACTGCACTGCTTGTTCAAAACTATTAACGCCGATAACAACCGGCTTGACGCGCGATAGATCTTTTATGCGCGCGAAGGGGACGTGACCCAGAATAAGGATTGATTTTGCAACGCCATTGTTTCGCAAAAGTTCCGCTTCCACCAAACTATCAACCACGAGCCGTCCAATCCCAATGTGGCGATCCCAAAAGCGCCCCATCGGGATAAGCCCGTGTCCGTACGCATTGCTTTTAAGCACCGCCGCAATCGTATGGTGCGGAAACAAGGAGTTGAATCGACTCACATTATGCAGAAGCGCATTTTTTTCAATAGCAATCCTCAAGAGATGCCCGCTCTCATCATCAAGCGATTGCCGATAACGCCGCAAAACATTTAAAAAACGCATTATAAAAAGTTATGGTTGTAAAATATCTTCAATGCGGCCATTAATTGATATAACAACCGCATGCACGGATGCAAACTGAAGAAGTGTTTGCGTTATTTGTGCCCGTATCGCGGCAACGCGGCACGACCCTCCCACCGCCCGATCAAGTGTTTCATTAAAATCAACATAAGCGATGCCATTTTCAATGCGTAATGCTTGTATCTGCACGCCAACAGGAATACTTGAAAAATATCCATCTGCTTTTTCAGCATCAGTCGGGCCAGTAAGGAGCGCCACCAATCCTGCGCGCGCGATCGATGATGTTGCGCCAACGGTACGCACCGCAGAAAACACGCGATCGCAATTAATATCGCTCTCCCCCGTTTTTCCCCAAAAAACCTTTATGTTCATGGACGGCGTATCACCGCGTACAATCGTCAGAGGAACTTCAACCAATCCCAGCGACGATCCGTCTTTGGGCGAAGCATCAAATGCCTTAAGCAGAAGCGTTCCGCTCGCCGATACCGGGATGGCCATGGTTAGTGAAAAATCCCCGTACTGTCCCGCGTCGGGCGCATGTGCATATGCCGATTCCTGCGCGAGAACTTTTCCCGCCGCATCGGTTAACTGTATTAAAAATTGATTTTCAAAAACACGCGCCAACCCACTGATTGACACCGACCCAGACACCACATCGTGTGACGCAGGCGCATATACCATAATCGGCGGTTCATCAAGCACGGTTATGCTTTGCGCCACAGCCATATTGCCCAAAACATATCCTTCTACGTGAACCGGAAATCCGGCCCGAATATCTGCCATGATTAATTTTTTCTGTTGTGCGTCGACGATAGTCGCATCCGAGGCAACAGAAAAGGATCGTGCATCGGGCGCATGATAAAATCCCCCGACCGACACCGATGACCCATCACGCGCTATATCGGCGACAACCCCCGAGATTACCAGCGACTGCCGCCGCTCAACCAAGCGAAGTGCTGTTGGCATCCAAAAAGCGATGGCCCAAACACCAACCACTACCACACCCGCCAGCGACCACAGGATTATTTTTAGTACGGAGGATTGATGTACGCGCATTTTTTTAGATAGTGTTAAAAATACTCAAAAAACGCATCTATACACTAGTGTTCGCGCCACGGATAAAATCAAAAAAGTTTTCCAGGGGCGTTTTTGTCCCCCCGATTGCCACACCGCTTAAGCGTGCAATGGTCGAACTATATTGACGGACTTCATCTGCCCCAGCATCAATAATATCTTGTGCGCTGTTAAATGAAAGCCATGAATAGTTCATAACCGGAGGGCGAACAACCACATCAGCCGTCTCAAGAATCTGCTTGGCAATCTGATATTCCACAACACTTAAGGCGCTGGAAACAATCGTATACATGTCGCGCACATCAATATTCGATACCGAAAGATCGATCCACCGCGACGACACGTCAACGGCGATGACCACATCGGCGCCCATGGCACGAACCACATCGGCCGGAACGGGATCCGAGAACCCCCCATCCATCAACAGTCGCCCTTTTTTATCGGCAACAGGAGCAAAAATCAACGGGAGCGCAATGCTGGCACGAACCGCATCGGCCAAAGTTCCCGAGTCAAGGATTGCCCGACTTCCATTGGAAACGTCGGTCGCTACCGCAGCAAATGGAATGCCGCAGTCAGTAAATGTTTTTGATCCGAATCCCTTTTCCAAAAGCGATGAAATTGACGAATCACGAAATAGAGCGCCATTTTTCTTTCCGACGATTTCCTTGAGTGGATGGACGTCGTGGTTTTTGAGTTGCGAAAACACGGTAGCGACTAAATCAGTATCTTGCTTGAGTGCATACCACGCGCCAATAAGGGCTCCCATGCTCGTACCAGCAATATAGTCAATGGGAACTCCCCACGTTTCCAATTGACGAATGACGCCAATGTGCGCCAAGCCTTTAGCTCCCCCGCCGCCCAATGCCAAACCTATTTTTTTCCGTGTCGGATGTGCAGACGTGGACGATTGTTTTTTCTTTTCTGGCATACGCGTACATTATCACAAACGCGACGCACAGGAAAGTCATCGCAGAAAAAACCTGCATCATAAACAAACCGAGGCATGGCATCGGCCAGAATCACCTTTGAGCCCACACACCAAAGACTTGCTAAAATTATTTTCTGTGCTATTATATTTTTAGCTCATGGAGGTGGTGCCATGTCAGAATTCACAAGTCGAAAGATCAAGGAGCTGCTAGATGCCCTGGATGCCGAGATCTCAAGTTCCGAGCCAGAGACGAACGAGGGATACGTTCTCGTCTTCATCCCTCTTTCGTCCGACCAAGACCCGCACATTTCCCTCAACGGAAAGGCTCTGAGCCCGACCATCGATCCTCGCGAGGCGACTAGACACGCGATGAGTATCCGAAGAATGAACCAATAGCAGGAGGACGGTATGTCGATGTGGTGGAAAGTAACGGTCAAAACGCCTCAAGGAGGCGAGGATTCAACCGTGGTCATGGCCGCCGACCACGATGGGGCGCACGCCAAGGCGGTCAGCGAGTTCTCACGGGAGTACTCCCACGTCAGCGTCATCGGCGTCGAGCTCTACGCCGATGACGAAAACGACGAAACCATTGGCGGGTTTAACGAGAGAGAGGGCCTTTCCTATCCCGCACCCACCCAGCCGCGTCTCACCACATAGACGCGCGGCAAAGAACACATCGGGACCCCCCAGGGTCCCTTTTATTTTTCCACACCCATTAATTGACTTTAAGTCAATTAAGTTGCATAATGAATCCAGGACACACCCAGAAAGGAGGCGGTCAGTGAAAAAAGAAATTCTTCTCACCGTCGCCTCAAAGCGATGGGAAGGACTGTTCTCGGTTTCCCTTACAGAAAGGGAATTCTCCGGAGAAAAACTCATTTCACGCATACAGGACATAATCATCAGTATGCGCGAACGGGGCAACCTCTCAAATAACTCCGGAGACGATTTTGTGATTGCCGTCAGGAAAATCAACGGCGAGGAAATCCCATTGACGGTAGCGCAATTTACCATCAAAAAAGTAACCTCCCCAAAGAAAGGGGGAACTCGCGTCATGTGTTAAGGGCCGAAGCGTCACACAACGCCAAGGCCTCTTTTTTTATATCAAAAAACATCCCCTCTCCTATAAAAAGATTCTTTTATATAAAAACGATTAAAAGAACCTACTTCGTCTCAAACCCAAATCCTGATCCTTGCGCCGGCGCCGCTTCTTCAATGACGCCAAATGATTTTTCGTATAGGGCGACGTTTTCCTGCATAGCGCGGATAAGCCGCTTGAAATGCCCAGGACTGGTGATGACGCGCGCATTGAGCGTCCCCGCTGGTGCAAACACATTAAGAAAATCCATGCAAAATTCCTCTTTGGTATGCTGAACCTGGACGCCATTTGCATACACGCCCTTCAAATCAGCATCACTGGCCTTGATTTGTATCTGCTGCGGTTGTTGTTCCATATGTTTTATTGTTTAAATACCACACTATTTTGATTATTCACCGCCGATCATTTTGCATTTTTATTTTTACCTTTTTATTATATCACGTCCCCTCATGGTGCGCACGCTCCATCATATCGCGCAAAGCACAGTATTCGCACTTCAATTCATCGCACCGTTTCTCCCAAAACGATGCGGATCGGATCTCCTCAGCCACGCGCGCGATTTCCTGCCGCAACGCTTTAACATCCGCCTCACCGATGGTAAATGCCTCACGCCGATATTTTCCGCTCTCGGTTGGCTCAATAAAATCAATCACCCCTTCGTCGGTCGTTACCCCCAGCCGCGCATCTTCCTCCAGCAATAATTTATAGAAAACCAATTGCCGCTGATAATCCCCCGTCCCCGTAGCCGTCTTTCCTTCCATCTCGTTCCGGCTCTTTGGTTTGCCGGTTTTATAATCAATCACCGTCACCTTCCGCGATCCTTTTTCAAATTCCATTTTATCTATCTTGCCGGTAATGCGAACACTATCATCCTCCAGAACCGCCGCTACTTTTTGTTCGGTGAGCGCCTCCCCTGTCCACGAATTGTGCCACTGGCGATAGTATCCGGCAAGGGCCTGCGCGCCGCGCTGAGCAAGCTGTTGTCGATCCGCTTCGGTTAACAATTCCCGATCAAGCGCACGAACAAAATGCTCTTCCAAAAACGGAATCTCCGGATTTTCTCCGCGCATGCGTGCATCAAAAAACATCTTGAGCGCGTAATGGATCGCCGTGCCATATATCTGCGCTCCCGTCTGCGCGCCCGGAACTCGCAATAAATTATTATAAAAATATTTCCACGGACACGCCAGATAATTATTAAGCGCCGTAGGCGACAATCCCCGCTCATTAAAAAGTTTTTTTATCAGCGCCACATCCTGTACGCGCGGTCCTGCCGCTGTCCGTGGCGCAAACAAAGCACCGATGCGATCAGCAGACGCCCCCTCTCCGGTTGGCACAACAAAGAGCTCTGCGGTCTCTTGAGGAATCTCGTCAAGAAATTGCGACGGTGTTTTTTCCTTTCCATCCAGCGCCCAGCGCGCCCGGGTGATAACACACACCGCTTTGGCTCGCGTTATGGCCACAAACAAAAGCCGCCGCTCGTCTTCAATTGATTCCTCCGGAGCAACGTCGATCGCCGCTTTTTGTGGAATAACAAAAAGCCGGTGTGCGCGTTTGTTCCCCCACACGCCATCAATCACATGCGGAATATACACCGCCATAAACTCCAATCCCTTTGCCTTATGCGCCGTCATTAGACGCACCCCTGTTTCGTGCGGTACAAGGCGCGCCTGCAAGGTCACGCCATATTGCCGCAAAAGATTAACGTGTTCGACAAAATCCGCGAGCCGATATTCACCGTTGGTTCCGGCTGCTGTCCGCGCTTCGTCAAAAAGCCGAGTCAGCTTTTCCAACACCTGTGCCGACCGCGGCGCACCCAATGCATGCGCCAAAAACCCTGACTCGCGAACTATTTTTTCAAACGCGTGCAGAACATCGTGATTGTCGGCGGCGCGCTTCCACGCGACCAACTGACGGTACAATTCTTCCAAACGGTGCGGATCAATAAACGTTCCTTCCGGCGCGCCCCCTGCATCGCACATCGCGCGCAGTGCCGACGATCGAGAAGCGTCGGTGCGTGAAAAAAGCGCATACACATCCAGCGGTTCCACCTTCAAAAAATCGGCATGCAATGCGTGCGCCAATGCCGCATCATCTCCCACACGCACAACCGTCTCAAAAAGCGCGAGCAATTTTTGAACATCTATATCCGAAAGCACGTTGCGGTCCGATTCAACCGAGAACGCAACTCCCTTTTTCTCCAATGCTTCGGCAATGGTTCCCAGCTGGCGATTCTCACGCACAATAACGGCAATCTCTCGGGGCGCTGTGCCGTCGGCAATGCGCAATGCGATATCGCCGGCGATAAATTGAATCTCGTCTTCTTCTTTATCACACGATCCCACGCGGATTTTAAATCCGCTCCCGTTGCGCGCTGTCAATTTTCCCGCGCGCGTCAGCGCGCGTGCCGATCCGCCCGCCATCAATCCATGTGCCGCGTCCAGCACCTCCTGCGTTGAACGATAATTGTCTCCCAATGTAATCGCTGCTGCCGAGGGATATTTTTTCTGAAAATAAAGAAAGTTTGCAACGCTCGCTCCCTGAAAACGGAAGATTGCCTGCTTCTCGTCTCCCACCACAAACAAATTCGGCGCTTCGACTTCCCCCACGAGCAATTCCAAAAGCGCGTTCTGCGCGCCGTTGGTATCCTGATGCTCATCCACCAGCACATACCCGAATTGATCGCGCACCTGCGCAGCAAGCGATTCATTTTTGCGCAACGCCCGCACGACCGATAAAATCATATCGTCAAAGTCGTATCGCTTTACCTTCTCCATTTTCTCCTCATACCTCGCGCACACCTGCGCCAATTCCTTGTGCCGCGCAATCTGATCCAATTCTTTCTGATATTTTCCCTGCATCTTGCCCGCATGTGCACCTTTCTGATGATACAAATCAGGAAGCGCCAAAATCGCGGTCTGCTTTTCTCCTAAATAATGCGCGTATTCGTCGGACGCAAACCCTTCCCGCTTCAGCTCGCTTAAGGCCCCAAGTATTTTTTCGGCGTGTTGGAACGGATCGCTGGCCGGCTTGATGTGTTCAAACGCCTCGGCATCAAGAATTTCGCGGATGATTTTTATCTGTTCAACACGCGTAGCATTCTGCGCTCCGGCAAAACGCGAGAAATATTCGGGATAATCCTGCAAAATACCATTGCACAACCCGTGGAATGTATTAATAGCAACGTGATACCCCGAGGACCCCACTAAGTCAACAACACGGCGGCGCATCTCGGCTGCCGCCGATTCGGTAAAGGTAAGCGCCACAATTTCATCGGGCAGTGCCGCTCCCTGGCGAACAATATTGGCAATGCGCATCGTTAATACCAACGTTTTCCCCGTTCCCGGGCCCGCTACCACCATCACTGGTCCCTGGATCGTATCTACCGCCAGTTTTTGCTCGGCATTAAGCGACGCGTATTTTTTATCAAAAACATCCCATGACATGAGGGAATGATATACCAACAACCAGTAACTCACAACCAGCAACTAACGCAGAGAAAGCCGCCGCTCTCGTCGCTAGTTGTCCGCTACTTCGTTGCGTTATACAAAGCAAAGATTTCACTTGAGGAAAGGGCACGGCTGTAAACGCGGACATCATCAAGAGAGCCAGCAAATTGAGGAGCGCTGTTGGCTATCCAAACACCACCTCCCGAATTAAAATCGGACGCGGACAACAAACTTGCGTCCAACGAATTAGCAAATATGCCGTTCATATAAATTTTTAAAGTATTGTCCGATCTATTAAGCACACCAACTGCGTAATACCAATCTCCATTGTTGTAAGAGCTTAATGAACTGTCTACTGATATTCCAATTGAGCTAACCCAAAAACGAACCTTACCCGCTATCGCATTAACACTTACGATTATTCCGTTAGCATTGGCTGCGTCAGATTTTCTATACATAGTTTCGCTGGTCGACGTTGAGGTCTTGAACCACATTCCCCACGACATACTTCCGAGTCTTATATCAAGCACATCGTTGTCCGATGTTTGAACACCATTATTTACCCCGTTGAAACTTAACGCTCCTCCCACCTTACCACTGGTCCATACAGGTCCATTGGTTAGTGTCCCATTATTCCCATTCCCACTCGTATCTTTAGCAATCGCCCCCGTCCCCTCATCAAAGTTCCAATATCCCACGAGTCCTGAGGTATTGTAGAGGGGAGAAAGAGCTTGGTTAGAACCATACGAAAGAACCCCAGGAAGGTTGGGTTTAGACAGGGAGGTATTACTGCGGTATTTAGCTGATTCAAGGATACCATTCAGTTCAAATGATCCGCCACTCACATAGGTATAGTACAGATTAGAGGAAGAAGCATTGACCGGGTCAGTGGGGAGGGAGGAAAGAGAGACCACTCCCGTGGTCTTGAAGTTAACGGGGATCCAGCCGGTACCCGTGGCACTCTGGAGAGATGAGGTGGGACTACAGTGATATTGCCAGCCTGAGGGGAGCGTAGGGAGACCCCAGGAGCCACAGGTAGATGATGAGTCAGGGAGAGAGGTATAGACAAGAGAAGAGGTTCCCATAAAGAGAGACTGATCTAAGGTGGTGATGGTGTGGAGGGCCTGGGTGAGTGCT
>Ga0172379_10001992_pt1 | contig 38002 bp, 31 predicted proteins | sample GrowelOW334metaG_FD_119756 | JGI IMG/M metagenome (GOLD analysis project Ga0172379, IMG submission 119756) | Groundwater microbial communities from an aquifer near a municipal landfill in Southern Ontario, Canada - Groundwater well OW334 metaG | ecosystem: Environmental > Aquatic > Deep... | reverse complement strand
CGGGATTATCTTGATGATGTCGGCCTCGGGAAGACCGGTTGAAACCGTGACATCGCACTTCTTTTTCAGAAGCTCGATTCCTTCCTCCGCTATCTTGTCCGCTATGAGAACGCTCGGTTTCGATTTTGTTTTTGGTGTCATGAAAGGAATACCTCCTCGGCGGCCTTCGTGCCCGCCCCAAGCTCAACTTTGAAACCCATTTCGGAAAGCGCCATTTCGAGCGACGTCATCGCCAGAAGAACATCGTGGTGCGTGACATAGCCCATGTGGGCGATTCGCACGATCTTGCCCTTGTACGGTTCCTGCCCGCCGGAAACGCGAGCGCCGTACTTGTCCGTCATAACCTTAACAAGTTTGCCGCCGTCGATGCCTTCCGGAACCGTGAACACGGATTCGACGTATGACAGATGATCGGAGAACAGTTTGAGACCAAGCGCTTTGATTCCGGCCTGAGTCGCCGCGGACATCTTTTTATGCCTCGCGTAAACCGATTCGAGCCCCTCGCCTAAAATCATCTTCAGCGATTCGTCTAGGCTCAGGCATAGGGAAACCGGAATCGTGAACGGAGTATCGCCGCTTTTCATAATCGACTTCTTGTACTTTTTCAGGTCGAAATAGAATTTCGGTATCTTCGAGGCTTCGATCGCCTTCCACGCTTTTTCTCCGCGCACTCCGACAAAAGAGAGACCCGGAGGCAGCATGAGCGCCTTCTGCGAACCTGACGCCACCATGTCGACTTTCCAGTCGTCCATGCGCATCTCGAGGCCGCCGAGCGCGCTGACCGAGTCGACGATGAACAGAGCGCCGTACTCGTCAACGATCGGGCCGAGCTTGTCTATCGGATGCATTATTCCGGTCGACGTCTCGCTGTGCGTGATGAAAACAGCCTTAATATCTTTTTCCTTGCTTAATGTTTCCGTAAGTTCCTCCGGAGTGACGATGTGCCCCCACTCGCGAACGAGTTCGACAACTTCAACGCCCCACGCTTTGCACATCAGCGAGAAACGTTCGCCGAATTTTCCGGTGATTCCGATCACTACGCGGTCGCCCGGCGAAAGCGCGTTCACAACACAGGTTTCCATCGCGCCCGTTCCGGACGAACCCAGAATGAAAGCGTCTCCCTGCGTTCCGTAAACTTTTTTCATTCCCTCGATCAGCCGTCCGAAAACTTCCATGAATTCCTTCGTGCGGTGATGGATGATCGGGACCGCGCCCGCGGCGGCAACCTGCGGCGGCACTTGTGATGGTCCCGGCGTGAGCAGTATTTCTTTCTTCATCGCTGTCCCCCCCTTTTATGAGTTCTATTATTTATTTCTGTCTAAATCTTTTTTTCCTATGTCTGTCCTGAACTGAACGCCTTCCCACGTTATGCATTTCACTGCTTCGTAAGCCTTTCGACGCGCCTCGGCGAGCGTATCGCCCATGCCGGTGACTCCGAGAACGCGGCCGCCATCCGTAACGAACAGTCCGTCCTTTTTCTTCGTGCCGGCATGGAATATAATAACGTCTTCAAGCGCTGCTGCGCTTTCCAGCCCATCAATGACTTTTCCTTTTTCGTAGCCGCCCGGATATCCGCCCGAAGCCATGACCACGCAGAGCGCGGAACGGCTCGCCGGTTTCCATTTCGCTTCAGCCAGCCTGCCCTCCGCGGCGGCGAGACACAATTCGCCTAAGTCGCCCTCTATCAGAGGCGCCACAACCTGCGTCTCCGGATCGCCGAACCTTACATTGAACTCAAGAACCTGCGGGCCTTTTGATGTCAGCATTATACCGGCGTAAATCACTCCGACGTACGGCGTTCCGCGCTTGTTCATGCCGTCGACAACGCGCTGAAGAACCTGCTCGCGGATAACCGCGACAATCTCAGGCGTGACGATGGAAACAGGGGAGTATGCGCCCATTCCGCCGGTGTTCGGGCCTTCGTCGTTGTCCAGCGCTCTTTTGTGATCCTGCGACGGCGTGAGAACGACCATGTCTTTTCCGTCGGTCAGCGCGAGAATCGAAGTTTCTTCGCCGACGAGGCATTCTTCTATGATAACCCTTTCGCCGGCTTCGCCGAACACGCGGTCCGCCATGACTGATCTCAAAAATTCAGCCGCTTCATGTTTCTCTTTGGCGACCAGCACGCCTTTGCCGGCGGCAAGCCCGTCCGCCTTGATCACGGTCGGGAAAGATATTTTATCGAGATACGCCAGGGACGCGTCGAGGTTGTCGAAAAGCTCGAACCCGGCGCTGGGAATACCCATTTCCTTCATGAATTCTTTTGCGAAAACCTTGCTGCCTTCAAGTTTTGCGGCTTCTTTCGCCGGGCCGAAGACTTTCAAACCAGCCGCCTTAAACGCGTCGGCCGCGCCGAGCGTCAGGGGCAGCTCAGGCCCGACAACCGTCAGATCGATTTTTTCTTTTATGGCGAAATTGAGAAGTTCTTCGATTTTGTCCACGGCGATCGGAACGCACTCCGCGACACTCGCGATGCCGGCGTTTCCGGGCGCGCAGTAAACCTTTGTCACCGACGCGCTTTGCGCCAGTTTCCAGCAGAGAGTGTGTTCGCGGCCGCCGCCGCCGATTACAAGCGCTTTCATTTGCCACGCCTCCATGCTTCAGAACAATTGTTATTAATTTCACATGGCCTGCCGCGCAATGCGCCGGCCCGTTGTTTTCTTAACTGTACGGCTCTCGTTCAGTGGATTCCACGAATTTCGTGTACTGGTTCAGGAATACGAGGCTGATTTTGCCGGTCGGTCCGTGTCTATGCTTGGCGACTTTCAACTCAGCTTCCTTGCTGACTTCGACTTGTCTTTCATCATCATCGTCGCTGCTGTTTTCGCTTTTCTTGTCCGCATAATATTCGTCGCGATAGAGAAACATGACGAGGTCGGCGTCCTGCTCGATGGAGCCCGAATCTCGAAGGTCGGAGAGTTGCGGGCGCTTATCAGGCCGTTTTTCGACTTCGCGGGAAAGCTGAGAGATGGCAAGAACCGGTATGTCCAGTTCGCGGGCGAGCATTTTCAACTGCCGCGTGATTTCGGAAATTTCCTGCACGCGGCTGTCGGGGCGCCTTCCGGAAACGCTGATGAGCTGCAGGTAGTCAATGAAAAGCATTCTCACACCGAATTCCTTGTACATGCGCCGCGCCTTCGCGCGAAGTTCGAGCGGAGAAATATTCGGATGGTCGACGATGACGATGGGCGCCTTTGAGAAAACATCGAACGCCTCTGTCAGGCGAGGCCAGTCGTCAGGAACGAGAAACCCTTTGCGAAGAGACGATGCGTCGACCTGCGAGCGCGAACAGAGTAGCCGTGTAGCAAGCTGAGTCGATGACATTTCGAGGCTGAAAATCCCGACTCCGATATTTTGCTCGACCGCGATGTGCTCGCAGAAATTCAAAGCGAGACTGGTCTTGCCCATGCCCGGCCGGGCTGCGAGTATTATCAAGTCGGAATTTTGAAACCCTGATGTAAGATCGTTCAGAGCGGAGTAGCCTGTCCCCAGGCCGCTCACGACTCCGCGGTCTTTATATTTCTGGTTTATCTGGTCGAAAGCCTGTTTTAGAACAGGCTGAATCTGCGAAATATCTTTAAAAGCGCGGCCGCGTGAGATGTCATAAAGAAGTTTTTCAGATTCGGAAACAATCTCGTCGACTTCGCCTTCCGAGTTGTAACCGCGATTGACGATCTCGTTGCCGGCTTTGATGAGCGAGCGCAGCATCGACTTCTCTTCGACAATCTTTGCGTAAGTCTGCGCGCTCTTCGGAGTCGGCACGCCCTCGACAAGTGTCGTAAGATAAGCCGGTCCGCCTACCTTCTCCAAAATGCCTTTCCGGTCGAGCATCTCGATCAGAGTCACCATGTCGACGGGATCGTTGTGTTCGTAAATCTCGATGATTGATTTATAAATCAGCCCGTGCTTATCCGAATAGAAATCATCGGCCTGCAATATCTCGATGACGATCGCGATCTGGTCCCGGTCGAGAATCATCGAGCCGAGAACAGCCTGCTCGTTTTCAAGACTTTGCGGCGGCACTTTAGTTAGTTTAATGTCATCCGGCATATTAGTTCTGTTTAAAATAGTTGAGGTATATTAAGCCGAAACCTTCGGCCTTAATAACAAATAAAAACATCGGCCGGTCCGCGAGCGTCAGAGCGCGCGGACCGTTCATAGTCACTCAGCGGCCTCAGCGGCAGGCGCTTCGGCTTTTGCCTCTTCAGCGGCGGCCGGGGTTTCCTTCGCGGCCTTTTTGGGTTCCGCGGCGGCTTCAGCTTCTTCGAGCTTCGCGTCTGAAATGACTTTCACAGTAACGTCGGCCTTCTTGCCGTGAGACATGTCGATGACAATCTGGTATTCGCCCGTCTGCTTGATCGGAACGTCCAGCTTTATCCTTTTCTTGTCCACTTCAACGCCAAGCTTTTCAGTGAGCGTGGCGGCGATCTGCTTGTTGGTCACGGAACCGTAAAGTTTTCCGTCCAAGCCGGCGTGAGCCTCGACCTCAATGGTCGCGCCCTGCACCTTGCCTGTGAGTTGAACGAGCTTTTTCTCAATGACGTCTTCGCGGCGTTTGACGTACTTCAGGCGGTTCTCAAGTTGTTTGAGATTCGACTGAGTGGCGGCTTCGGCGATGTTGCGCGGGAAAAGGAAATTCCTCGCGTAGCCGGCGGCGACGTCCTTGATCTCGTTTTTATCTCCGACATTTTCGATATCTTGCAACAATATGACTTTCATCTGTAAAAACTCCTTTCCGTCGATGGGGGCGCCGCGTCAGTCCTTTGTATAGGGGATCAGCGCTATTTCGCGGGCGCGTTTCAGTTGCGCCGTGATCTTCCGCTGGTGCTTGGCGCAACAGCCCGACATCCGGCGCGGCTTGATCTTTCCGCGGTCGGTGATGTACTTGTTCATCTGGTCAATATTTTTGTAATTGATCGTCAGGGTCTTATCAACGCAGAATTCGCAAACTTTCCGCGAGCGTTTCCTGAAGAAAGCTTTTTTCTTCTTGCCGCCCTTTCCTCTCGCGTCGTGCATATCAGAAATCCTCCTTGTATGGATCGTCGTCATCCAAATCTATTTCTTCATCGATCTTTTTGTTGTCGTACTTTCCAAAATCTTTTCTTCCGCCTGGCTGCGGAGTATCCATTGGCCTGCCACCGGTCGGCGCATGTGAATGGCCGTCGTCTCCGTCATCATATTGCTCGTGATCGGAGTAACCGCCGCCGCCTCCGTCTCCATCGCGCATCGGCGCTTTGTCAAGGAACCGCACATCGTCCGCGCGCACTTCGGAAGCTACGCGACGTTCGCCTTGCGGCGTCTCCCAGTTACGGACTTCGAGACGCCCCTCAATGGCGACCAAACGGCCGCGACCGAGATGTTGTTTGCACAACTCGGCGAGCTTGCCCCAACAGACTATTCGGATAAAGTCGGTTTCTTTTTCGCGTCTTGCCGCGCCCGGGGCTGCGTCCTTTCGAGACGCGGAAAACGGCCTGTCCACGGCGAGCGTGAACTTCGCAAGCGCAATCCCGGTGTTCGTCGTGTACTTCAACTCCGGGTCTCTGGTCAGACGCCCAATCAGAATGATCCGATTGAACATTGGGGTTAGTCCCCCTTTCTGACCACAACAAACCGCATAATGTCCTGCATAATCCGGATTTGTTTGTCTATCGCGGCAATTTGCGCGGGATCGCACAAAAAATTGATGAGGATGTATCTGCCCTCATCAGATTTTTTGATCTTATAGGCAAGTCTGCGGACTCCCCAGTCGTCTGTGGATTCAACAGTACCGGCTCCTGCCGTGATCATCCCCGCTATGCGTTCCTGGATAGCTGCAAGCCGCTCTGCGTCGAGAGCGGGCTCGGTAATGAAAAGCAATTCATAACTATTAGTCGCCAACGGTTTACCTCCCTTCGGTCATTTGGCCCCACTGCATGGTTCGCGCCGTTGATCCGCTTCGCGTGGAACAGAAAGGTCCATGCTATTGTAGCACATAAAAAGTTTAATTCAACTGTGCGCCGGAAATTGAATAAAAGGCCTTTTTCGCCTTTCAGGCTTCCTGTATTTCTTTCTTTATCCTCAGCAGTTCCGAAACGCTCCACGCCTGCGAGATGCATCCCCGCGGCCGGTGCGGCGCATCGCCGTCGAATATCTCTGATACCGTGTTAAGTCCCGCCTCGAATAAATGCGCTTCCAATTTCTCAAGCAGCCCGGCGGCGTATCTTTTCGTCTCTGCCGCTTTGCCGCGCACGTTCCACACCGCAGAAATGTACGGCCCCATCAGCCACGCCCATACCGTGCCCTGATGGTAGGCTCCGTCCCGCGAACGCGGGCCGCCTTCGTAAACTCCGCAATAGCCGGGCTCGCGAGGCGAGAGACTGCGCAGCCCATAAGGCGTCAGTAGTTGCTCTTCTATTACTTTTAATATACTTTCGCGTTTCTGGAAGCTGAGCAGCTCGCCCGGAAGCGATAGCGCGAACACCTGGTTCGGCCTCACCTTTCCGTCGGCCCAGCCCGGTCCGATTACATCGTAAAGGCAACCTCTCTCCTCGTTCCAAAACTGACTCTCGAACTCGCACCTGACAAGCGCCGCGAGTTGCGCATACTTCGCCGGGTCCTCGCCGAGCCGGGCTGCGAACCCGGCCATAGCCAGAAGGCTGTTATACCACATCGCATTTATTTCAACCGCCTTGCCGTGCCTCGGCGTCACCACCCAGTCGCCCACTTTCGCGTCCATCCATGTAAGTTGCGATCCGGGGAATCCAGCCGAGATCAGTCCGTCTTCGTCCATGAATATGTCGTTCAGCGTCCCCTGCCTGAACGCGCCGACAATGCTGATCAACGGCCCCCATACTTCCTTCAATATGTCAGCGTCTCCCGACGCTTTTATGTAATCGTCGACCGCGAGCGCATACCACAGCGCCGCGTCCACCGAGTTGTAGCTTGGCGTTTCGCCGTCGTCCGGAAACCGGTTCGGAACGAGCCCGTAGCGGATATGCCTGGCGAAAGTCGTGAGAATATTACGAGCGATCTCATAGCGGCCTGCGGCGAGAGTCAGGCCCGGCAGAGAGATCATAGTGTCGCGGCCCCAGTCCGTGAACCAGTGATAGCCGGCTATGACCGTCTTGCCGCTGATTCCGCGCTTAACCACGAATGAATCGGCTGAAACCGCAAGACGCCTCGTCGGCTCATCCGCCTTCTCAAAACCTGCTAGCAATCCTTCGCGCCTCTTTAGCTCGGTTCCCACAAGCATCTCGAACTCGCCAGCCATTTCCTCCGGATTAATAGAATCGCTCTCGAACGAAAATCGCAAAACCCATTCGCCGAATTCCTCGCCGGCTTTTAGAACGCCGGAAGAATAAAGGTCCTCCTCGAAATCGAGTCCGCGCTCCCTCTCAACGTCATATTGGAAGTTGTAATACCAGTCAGGCGCGGCTTCGAACGAGCCGCAGCAGAAATTCGCGCTCATTCCGGCGAGACAGTCATAAGGTTTAAGATACAGGCCTGCGCCCGACTCGCCGACAGGCAAATAGAAGCAATCGTTTTTGCGGCCGAGATGGTGATAATCCCTGAACGCAAATAACGGACGCGCCGAAAGATGAAAACCCTTCGGACATTTCACAGGCTTCTTTTTCGAGTTGAGAAAACGATAGCGGATCCAAACCGTATTCTTTTCATATTCAAGCAAAAGCGTTTTTTCGATAAAGTACTTCCCCGCCCTAAAAACCCAGCGCGGCAGCGGGTCGAGGTTGAAAGAATCGAGCGCCTCGTAGCCTTTGGGATGCAGAGCGCCTGGATATCGGTTCGTGGAAAGCTCGATAAGCCCGTCCGGGGTCGTGACGCTTTCCTCAAGTTTCGAGAGAGCGACAACGCGGCCCGAGGGCGGCTGAAGAGCGGCGACAAGCAGGCCGTGATAGCGCCGCGTATTCGCGCCGATGATTGTTGATGATGCGAATCCGCCTATTCCATTCGTTTCAAGCCATTCGCGGCTCATTGCCTGTTCCGGGTCGCCGCATACATCTGCGCCGAACTGCATGTGGGGAACAAGCGATTTGGATTTTACAGCGCTCTTCGTTCGCGCCGGAGCCGCATTTTTCTTTGCTGCCGCCTTTGCCATTGCTCAAGCCTCCGTATGTGAAAAAGCCGCGCCTATTTATCGGCGCGGCTTTATGTCATCTTAGCGTGTCATTTTTCTCAGCGGCAAAACGCCTGTGTTAAATATTGTAGAAAGCCTTTTTCCCTTTAAAAACAGCTGTTTCGCCGAGCTCGTCGCCAATTCGCAAAAGCTCGTTGTACTTGCAGATGCGGTCCGTGCGCGACGCGGAGCCGGTTTTGATCTGTCCGGCGTTGGTCGCCACCGCCACATGGGCCAGAGTTGTGTCCTCCGTCTCGCCGGAGCGGTGCGAAACAACGGCGGTATAGCCGGCGGTCTTCGCCATCTCTATCGCGTCCAGCGTTTCCGTCAGCGTTCCGATCTGATTCAACTTGATCAGAATCGAGTTCGCGACGCCTTTCTCAATTCCTTCAGCAAGTATCTTTGTATTGGTGACGAACAGATCGTCGCCCACTATCTGTATTTTATGGCCTAATTTATCGGTCATAAGCTTCCAGCCATCCCAGTCCTCCTGAGCCAGCCCGTCTTCAATGGAGATGATAGGATACTTCGAGACCCAGTCGGCATAGAAATCAACCATTTGGGCGGAAGTGAGTTTCACTTTTCCGCTGTCGAGATGATAAAGGCCGTCTTTGTAAATCTCGCTCGCAGCCGGATCGAGAGCGATACAGATCTTGCCACTGTAGCCGGCCTTGTCGATCGCCGAAAGAAGCAATTCAACCGCTTCCTCGTTCGACTTAAGGTTGGGAGCGAAGCCGCCTTCGTCGCCAACAGATGTGTTGTAGCCTTTATCTTTCAAAACCTTGCTGAGTTTATGGAATGTCTCGACGCCCATGCGAAGCGCTTCCGGGAACGAAGCCGCGCCGACAGGCATTATCATGAACTCCTGCAAATCAACATTGTTGTCCGCGTGCGCGCCGCCGTTAAGCACGTTCATCATCGGAACAGGCAACACTTTCGCATTCGGGCCGCCGATATACTTATAAAGCGACAAACCAACCGCCTCCGCGGCCGCTTTAGCCACCGCGAGAGAAACGCCGAGCGTCGCATTCGCGCCGAGGTGTCCCTTATTCTCAGTCCCGTCGAGAGCTATCATCGCCGCGTCAACCGCAGGCTGATCGAGCGCGTCCATTCCAATTATGGTGTCGGCGATTTCGCCGTTCACGTTTTCAACAGCCGTGAGAACGCCCTTCCCGCCGAATCGGGAAGCGTCCCCGTCGCGCAGCTCCAATGCCTCACGGATGCCAGTCGAAGCTCCCGAAGGAACAGCCGCGCGCCCTTGCGCTCCGCTTGACAGCATCACTTCAACTTCAATTGTCGGATTTCCTCGAGAATCAATTATCTCCCGTGCCCAGATGTCTACTATTTCCGTCATCTTTAACCCCTCCTGCCTCTAATTTGAATTGATTGTAACACCCGCCGCTCATAGCGTCAAACCGGCATGAATAATGAAACATGCTATTAACGGCCGGCGAGAATGATTATCCGCTTAACGGCCTCGCTGTTTCGGCGCTTTATCTCTTTCCCGTGTTATCAGATATATGAGAAACTGAACGCCGGCGCCGAACCAGTAAAGCGCGTCGTTGAGATTTCTGATGCCGGACATTCTTTTGAGAATATAAGCGGGCCGCAGGAAAAAGCTCCGCAACATCCGCGACTGAAGAGCTTTAAGTCTCTCGGGAGAAAGCGTCCGCGTTCGGGTGACCGGATCGCCGTGAAACGAGCCGCCGTAAGCGCTCCACGGTAGGTCGCCGAGCAAACCGGCCTCTCGCATCAGTCGATTTAACTCCGTTGTCGGATACGGCGTCGAAATCGCGACAGTAATCAGGTCCGGCGATATCTCGCGTATCAATCGGCTCGTCGCTTTAACGTCTGACTCCGTTTCGTCCGGGTGATTGCCGATCATGAAAAACGCGCACGAAAGCATCCCTGCCCGTCGCGTCCAGCGAAACGCGTCGCGAACCTGATCGACGGTGATGCCTTTCTTTATCCATTTAAGAACGCGGGGGCTGCCGGATTCAACGCCGAACGCCACCTTGACGCAACCCGCGCCGGCCATCGCGCTTAAAAGCTCTTCGTCCACACGGTCGACTCGCGTGTCGCAATCCCACGTAATGCCCATGCCTGAAACAGCGGCGCAGAATTCCAAAACCCGGGCCCTGTCGTCTGTGAATGTATCGTTGTCTATCGTAAAGTGATTGAAGCCGAATCGGCTTCTGCAATGCTCTATTTCATTCAGAATATGATCGAGCGGCCTGTGCCTCACACGGCGGCCGAACACCTGCTCAGAGCAACAGAAGATACATTTGCCGGGGCAGCCGCGAGCGGTGAATAATTGCGTAGCGCGATAGTTTTTGCCGGGAATTCCGGGAGTCGGCGCGCCAATGTAGAGATCAAGTTCAAGCAATTCACGCGCTGGAAGCGGCAGAGTCGCAAGGTCCAACGGCTCCGCTCGCCGCGCCGGGTCTCCTATCAGCGCGCCGCCCCTTCGGATGATAACCGATGGAATAGACGCAACTCCCATAACGCCTTCGCGAGCGGCGCGGCACAGTTCGAGAAAGGCGGTCTCGCCCTCTCCGATCACAGCCGCATCGAACTGAGGATACTTTTTCAGCGTCTCCGCCGGCAGAATCGAAGCGTGCGGGCCGCCGATTACCGCCAGCGCTTCCGGCAAAACGCGTTTAGCCGTTTCTGCCATTCTGGCGACAGCGTCAGCCGACGGCGTCATTGCGGTGAACCCGACTATTCCTGGATTCATCTCACGCAGCCGCGCGGCGAAATCTCCGTCAGCGCATGGAATCACTTCGTAATCGAGAATCGCCGGTTCGAAGCCGCCGTCGCGAACGGCGGCGGCGAGCCAGCAGAGGTTGATCGGGTGCTGAAGAGCATGTGCGTGTTCCCGTCCCATGATGCTGGGAGGTCTTACAAACAATATTCTCATATAGTAGGCGATGTCTCTTTCGCTTCAGGTTGGCGCTCTCTCCGGCGCGCCGCCGGCAGTCCGCGCCTGTCGAATAACTGTAAAGCAACTTTTGAAGCCTGTTAACGCGTTGAAATGCTATGAGACTTCGATTGATTCAACGAGAAGCTCCCTGCCCGAAATTATATCCGTGTCGCCGCTCCCGCATTCCGGGCAGATGAAACTGACTTCCTCGAATTCAAAATCGACGCCGCAGCCTTTGCAATGAACCACGGTCTGAACAACATTGAACTCCAGTTCCGCGCCATGCATCGGCGTATTCTCCGTCATCATGTCGTAATAAAACTTTATGCAATCCGGAACGACAGCGGTGAATTTGCCGATTTGAATCACAACCTTGACCACTTGCGCATTTTCGCCTGCGCCGAGGCGCGCCTCATCGACAACATTCACTATTTCCTGCGTAATTGCCATTTCATGCATCAGGTTATTCCTTTGCCAATGATCTCTAAACAAATCAATTATGGCTTTCATTCATCGAAAATTCAAATCTCGCGATGGCGCCCGCGTTTCATCATGACGCAGCAACTTGACTTAATAGTTTATAAAATCTAAGATCAAATATTGATCGTTTTAGAAACAATTACGTTGGGATATATCAATTGAACGAAGCGAGCGAAAAATGTCCTCAGTGCGGCCGGCCGATATATGCGAACAGGCCGACTTGTTTATATTGCGACTGGCGGAGACCGATAAGCGCCGAAGAAACATTGGACCTGCAAAAGAAACTTATCTCAAAAATGATGGAAAATGATCCCGAATCGGCGCCCGAGCAGATTAAGCTACCCAGAAACCCGATATGCCCTAAGTGTAATAAAGAAGTGAAAGCGGATGCGAAGTTCTGCACCGGCTGCGGCGGAAAAATCGAACCGTTCTCGCCGATTGCGCCGAAGACAGCGGAACCTAAAACAGAGTTCGACGCCCCAACCGCGCAGCGGCCAATCAGATTTCGGCTCAGGCAATCAGAGAGCACGCCGCTAAATCCCTCTGAGATTTTCAGCGCCGGAAACGTCCTGACAGCGCTCGGACTCATTCTTTTCGCAGCCGCTTCCCGGTTGCCTTACGGCATTTTGCCGCCCCCGAAAACAATGATGGGCGTTGGAGTTCCCTGGTCGCGTTCATTCCCGTTTTTGTTTTACATCCCCTATTTCGCTATTTTGATTTTTATCGCTCTCTCAATGAAGGGTTTTGCGCTGCCGCAAAATCTGTACAATAAATATTTCAAGCGCGGCCTGATCGCTGCGGGATTTATTTTCATACTTCTGCTTTACAGCATGTTTTTTAGCAAAATAAATTTCATCGCTCTAATTTTCTTTTACTGCGTCTTTCTTCTAATCCTGAAGAAATCAAATGGTTTTCTATCGAATTTCCAACAGTTCGCCGGCGCTGCGTTTGTCTCAGACGCTTATCTTATTATGGTTTCCCTGTTTCTAAAAACCGAGTTGCTATCGAACACCGGGTCTGGCTTTTCAGCGAATCGCGGTTATTACGTCCACATGGTTGCGGCTCTTGCCGTCCTTGCGGGATGTTTGATTAAACGATCGCCCTCCTTCGCTCAAACCGACGCCGCGCCGCCCATGGAACAACCCGAGCCTTAACACCCAGGAAATGAAAGAAACAACTGCTTTAATGCTGTCAGTCTGCTTGAAAGACGGCGCGGATTCGGTTTGCAGGGCCGGAAACCGGTTAATTATTTCGCGCTCTGAACACTTGCTATATTAAGCTTAATGAATCAGTTATTGAATCAGTTAATCCGGTCTGAATCAGCGCAAAATAAAAACAGCCTCCCTTTTTCGGGGGAGGCTGTTTCAGATTCGTGTATCCGCTTTTTCGTTGTCTGCGTTTTATGGAGTTGTCGGCTCTGGAAGCGTGTGAGTAAACGAGCAGACGTAGTTGCTGATGTGTCCCGGATGCGTTTCGAACATGGAACCGTCAACCGTAGTTAGGCATATATAGTAGTCGGTGTCAGCGGTCAGATTTCCGATCGCTATGTTTGAGGCGGTGTAGCTCAAACGGCCAATTATATGTGTCGGAGGACTGCTCGGATCAGGCAACTGTTGTTCGAGATAAACAATGTATCCGCCGACGTTCGGGGGAACGTCCGGGAAGCTGATTGGCTGGCTCGTGCTGCTGATATTGCCGCGACAGTCTTCGGGCGCGGTCCAAGTAAGGGCGGCGCTGGTTGTCGTCGCAGTAATCGAAAGATTTTTAGGCATCGGCGGCCGCTTGAAATATTCCCAGACATCCGAATATACCCAGGTGGAACCGCAAGTCGTGCCCTGCGTAACGCTTGACCCCACGCGCCAGTAATAGGTGACGCCGTTCATCATCGGAATATACTTGCCCTCTGTTTCGCCGGCCTGATAACATTGCTTGAGCGGGCACGGGAAAGTGTTGATCGGCGACTGAGAGTTATCCGCGAAAATGAGATTTCTGAAATCGTAGGTGTCAGAAATTTCGATTCGATAGCAGGCCAGATTGGCGTGCGGCTGCGGGCTCCATGAATAATACATGTCAAGGCAGTCGACAATAGTGCAAGCGGTTACAATGTTGGTCGGGTCGTTGTATGGATCGCAGACAGTAGAATTGTCCGGCGGAGAAGCGAGCACGACCGGGGGAATGAGAACCGTGAACTGGTTAAACGGCGTCCACGGGCTGGGTATTCCTGTTCCTGAAGGAGTGGTAAGGCCTGTTGCGTCCCGAGCGCGAACGCGCCATGTGAACGTGTCGCCGTTTATAACGCTCGCGGTCGAGAGGTCGCAGAACGTGTTTGTTGTGTTGGTCACTGCGGTTGTGGAGGGGATCGTCACCTGGCGGTTGCACAAAACCGGCAGCCCGTTCTTGTAAATTTCGATGTCATAACTTGAGGCGCCTATCACGCCGGGAATCTCCTGAGTCGGGCCGGTCGTCCCTGTCTGCCATGTTCCGCCGTTCCATTTGAAATGCAGACAGAGGAAGGAAGCGTTGCCGTCGCAGTCGTCATCAAGCATGACAGGCTCATTGTTAAGAGGAGCGACAAGGTGCGGCGCCGGAAGGCCTGTGATAAACTCGCGTGCGTTGGCCGCTTCATACGGATTGTCCTGAGTAGTCACGTTCCAGCGGTATCGTTGTCCGGCAGAGAACGGAATTACGTAATCGCCGCCGCCGCCGCCGCAGTTCGTGTTAGTGTTAAATCCGTTTGTTGACATGTCCTGTTCGAACACGGTGACAATATGCGGTGTGCTCGTTGCCGACCCGTCGTCCGAAGCTTCAATTGATTCTATTCGTGTTTGGTATGAATTCGAGCCGCTCTGAGTCATCCAGGAAAACATTATTTTGTAGTTATACGTGGGACTGCCATAGAAGTCCGGACCGAGTCCGCAAGACGGGTCTGGTCCGACAACTTGGCCTGCCGTAGGAATCACGAGTTGCGGCGCGGGGCTGTTCACTTTGTAGAACAAAGCGCGTTTAGCGTTCGCCCAACTCCCTGAAGTGGCGCCATTCGAGTCGTATGCCCTTACTTCCCAATAATAAGAGCCGTCATGTGTGCAGCCCTGATAGTTGCATGTGCAGTTCGGGTCTATCGAAATATTACAACTGTCGAGCATGACCGAACTCATCGTGTTGGAAATAGTATCGGCGCCGGAGACATCAGTTTGATAAACAATAGGTAGCGTGTTGCAGTTGGACCCGGTGCCTACCCGCTTGCACAAACGCACCATATAACCGTCCGCGCCCGGCGTCTTAGTCCACCTGAACGTGATTTCATTGTTGACGACACGTTCGCTCGTCGCCGGCGAAACGATATCTGGAGGCAGCAGGTTCTTATAGAAATTTCTCGTCGAGCAGTTTGACGACTCTATCAGCGGATAATGCGAGTTAGTGACGCAAACACGCCATGAATATTCGGTTCCGGGCACGTCCGGCTCTTTGTTCTTGAGCGGGCCGGCCGCAGAGTTGTCGGAATTGAACGTCGCCTGCGTGCTTGCTCCCGCGTTAAAAGACCAGAGCAGTTTGGATGGATTTCCGAATCCGTCGTTTTTATTTGCGACCTGGACGATGTACTGCTCGGCGCCGTTCATTTTCAGCCATTGGAAATCCGGATTGGGATAATAGACAACCTGATCTCCCACCGGCGACACGAGAGTCGGGCCCTTGAACAGCAAGGTGATTTTTTCAGGCGTCTCAGTCGGCGGATCGCTTTTATTAGATGATCTGTCAACCGCGATTATGCTGTAATAATAATCCGCGCCGCGATCCAGATAGGGATCTTCGAAGCAGACAACTTTCGTAAGCGTGGCGCTGCAAGCAGTGTTGCTGACAGTGGCCACCACCGGCCCGGAACAGACTCCGGGAGCTGTGCATCGATTGACAAGGAAGGAAACGATGTTGTCGCCGGTCGGCTTTTCCCAGAACAATTTAATTGAATCGTTGGTGTCGTTGGTGGAATAGAACGAAGACTGTTGCGGCGAGCAGTGTGTTCCGCCGCAGAAATAAGGCTTGTCGGGCTTTCCGGCCGCCTCTTTCTTGACGAATCTGTGCGTTTCGCTCTCATCTGATTGGATGCTGTCATTATATGCTTTGATGGACCACCGATAAGCCTTTCCAAGCTGCAGCGCCGGGCCGTTATAAACAATGCTCGTCGTAGACACGATCGGTTGCCATACAACAACTCCGGTATCGTTGTCGACAAGAGTCAGGATATAATTTATGCCCTGTCCGTTTATCTTGAACCACATGAATGTGGGGGTGTCGGACGTCACGTCTGTGGAAACGTTGTCGCCGGGCCCCATCAGGATGGCGCGCTGCAACGGCGACTGCGCCGGCTGTTGCGACGAAAGTTTGCCGACGGCGTCGCCGGACTGGATGCAGGCGATTTTGTAATAGTATTTCACTCCGTTCGTTATGCTGATATCGCAGTATCCCGGCGCCTCCTCCGAGAACTGGAAGGGGCATTTAGCGCTCGGAAGCGGCGAACTTAGCTGGGTTTTGTATACAGTATCGATGAGCGATAGAGTGCCGCCATCCTCGCCCCGATATATGTTATAACCTATCACTTCCGTGGCTGGTTCTTCATACCAGCGGAGCGACACAAACTGGTCGCCTTCGATCACCGGATCAAGACCGCCGCTTACCCACAACGGTATCGGCAGTTCAAAGTTTGTTCCAGCAGTCACCTTTGTAAAATGAGCCGGATTGCCGAAAACGCTCAAGCCGCATCCGTTATGCGCCTCAACCTGCCATGTATATTGTTCGTTGGCCACCAGCGGCGGCGAGCCGGTATAGGTATGGGTGTTGACGTCGATCGGTTCCGGAGCTTCAATCAGGGTGCCGCTTCCGTTCCTCAAGTCAAATGTGTAGTATTTCGCGCACTGGACTTCTTTCCATACGAATGTGGGTCTTTCCGCCTGCAATGTAATCGGATTGTTGGGATAAATTGTATCGGGCGAAGTCTCAAGCGCGCAACAGCCGGTGCCGGTTGATCCGCCGACGTATGTGAAGTAAAAAGGCGTGGAAACTTTGTCCCTGCCGATAATATTTCTGTAACCCTCGACTATCCACCTGTAACTTTTCTGATTTACGAGAGCCACTCCGGCGTAATTGTTCGAATAAGTCTGCCGCGGCTGTTCTCCTGTTTGTCCATTCATTTCGCCAACGATTGAAGCCGTGTACATAACATTCTGCGTTAGCGCGTCCGTGACCGTAAGGATATAATAATCCTCTGTTCCTGAACCTATGAAAATGAAAGTCGGGTGGTCGCTTTCAAGGAGGGCATTTGACGCCGGGCTGACAAGCGTAATCGCTTCGATCTTGCAAACCTCGGGATTCGCGGAGGGCGTCGCGCAAGCTATAAGCGTCCTTTCCGCGTCCTGTCCCGCATTGCTGCTGATGGCCTCAACCGCGAAGCATGCCTGCACATCGTTCGATGCGTCATAAATGACTGAAGCGGTGTTTTTTCCGTCGAGCGTTCCCTTAACTGTCGGGCAGGAAGTCGACGAACATTGATACACCCGGTAACCGGTAGCGTATGTGCAGTTCACCGGGTCCCAAGTAAGCGTCACCTTGCCGTCTCCGCACTGCGCCTTGAAATTGCTCGGCCGCGGGCATGGATCGACGCGCTTGTCTTTAATAACTACGTAAGGCGTGAAATGGGCCGCCGAGCACTTAACTCCGTAGTGATTGCCAATCGGCAGGTATTTATCGTACATCGAGTCAACAATCTCCCACTGCCCGAGATCTTTGTTGCACGTCGCGCACTTCAGTTTAGATGTGCTGACGCCGGAGACGTCCACGCCGTTCATGTCGAATATCAGCGTGTATCCAGAGCCGGGAAGCGTTGAGGATCTCGGACTCGTCGCGAGATAGAATTCGTATGCGGTAGTTGTTGGAGAAACAATCGGTTCGATTAATGTAGAGGAATTCATGCAGGCTGCGAGATCGGTTGCATTGGGATCTGTTATTTTCACCGGAGGCGCCGGAATGTAATTCGCGTTGAACGGAGTGGGCGAATAAACGACAACCCGTCCGTCGGCGCTCGCCACGCTTTGTTCGCCGCTCGCCGCCGTGGGATTCTCGGCTTTGTTGCCTCCGCGTGACGCCACCGCTATCAATCCGACAGCCAGAAGCCCGACGATCACCGGATTGAATTTCTTCTTCTTCGGCACTTTCGTATAGCCTTGCGTCTGCGTCGTAGTCCACGGCGTGTAAACTAAGCGGACCTTGTCGCCCGATCTGATGCTGACGCCCTTTTTCTGGTCGATTATCGTTCCTGATGAATGCGCGATGCTCGTGTCCTTGACTTCTATCGAGGCGATCTGTTTGTTCTCGCGGAATATGGCGATCTCGGCGCCATTTCTTACGTTGTCGCGCTCCGCCATGTTCGTAAAAACTTCATTCCCTTTTACCATCGTAACGACGCCGTAGTGGTTCATGTTTTCGAACACGAAACCGATCGCCGTGTGCACACCGTCGCGGACAGCGAGTTCCGCCAACTGCTCCGGAGTCCCGGAGAAGCCAAGGCGCGTCGCGCGGCCTACAACCATCGCCTCGCTTAAAAGATTTCCATCCGCCACTCCGTATATTGAAATTCCGACTTCAACTTCAGCCTGCTCGGAGCCTGTGAATTTCAAATCCGATATGAATCCTACTATCACCGCATCCGCGCCGATCGCTTGGCCGACTGATATCGCAACGTCCGGATTTGGCTCGAGGTCCTGTAGATTCGTCATCACCTGCTCTTGCGCCATGAGCTCTATTCCATCCACGTCCGTGAGCTCGGCGAGCAGCATATCCATTCCATGCTTTTCGTCAAAAACATCCTGCTTTGTCAGGTTCTCTATCCCGATGGCGGCTATATTCAGCTTCACATCCTTGCCGCCGACGCTCTGCGCGTACGCGCTTACTGGCGTCACAGTGTTGGAGATAGTCAGTGTAATGGCCGCAATCAGAAAAACAGCCACCCATCGCGTGAACCGGGTTTTCAAAATGGTTCTGAACATACCGCCCTCCAAACTACAGTTGTTTTGACGTTCAATCCTTCGCTTCTTAAATCAATTTCTCTTTACGGCAAACTGTCTCCGGCTTCAGTGTTTCAAATGCCAGCCGGGAATATCTTCTCTAAGGTGATATCCGATGAAACTGGATGTGGCTCGGGAATAAGTTGATAAGAAGACACCTTCAACCCTTGCGTCATACGCTAACCCGCTTTTAAAACTCTTGGCCGCTTCGATTGATGCGTATTCTTTATTGCAAAGAACTTCCGTTCCCGCTTCTATCTTTTTCCCCAATTCGATTTCTCCTAAACCAAGCTTAACAAAAGACCTTCCGCCGGCGCCCGCGCATCGATCACAATAAAACGCGCCTTCCACGATATCCCAAAAATAATACCTGGCGCTCTTTGTTTGCCCGCAACTCGCGCAAACGCCAAATTCAGGCGCCAATCCTGATGCTTTCAAAAATCCCCATTCAATAATCAACTTCATTATATCATGGTTAATATCTGTATGTAAAATGTAAATTACATTTTTTAAAAGAGTATACAAAGCCTTTTCTGGCGAATTTTCAGGGCATAATTCAAGCAGAAACCGGATAATATACGCGGCAAGCGCTGTTTTAGACCCGTCTCTCTTCAATTCCATGTTATATTCAATCGGTTCCCATTCGCTCAGTATGTCCAATGTTCGCCGTTCCGCCAGAAAATAGTGGCCCTCCGTTATCGGTTCCACCGCCGCTCTTAGCGTGCTTTCCAGTTTTTTTGTTCCGCGCACCAAGAATCGGGCTTTTCCGCGTTCCTCACTGAATATCGTAGTGATAACGTCCCGTTCTCCGACATCCTGATTTTGCAAAACAATTCCATTTAAATGATAATTTCCCATCATTCTCCCGTTTCGCTTTGTCTAATGCCGCATTACCGACCATAAAAACATCTTTCAAACAGACTCCAGTTCTGCGATTTATACTTTTCGGCTTTTTGTATATGTTTTCCGACATCATTATTTTAATCGCAGTTGCCGGCTGTGTTTCGACCGCCTGTGATATTTTAATATTATTTTGTGACAATTATTCATTATTTTCGCATTTTTACCGATAATTGAGTGTGATGTTTTTAAAATACGCTTCAAAATTATTCGCAATACCGTTAGCGGCGGCGCTTTGCGCGCTTTTATTCGGACTCGCAGGGTGCGGGGGCGGCGGGGGCAGGTCTGCCGCGATGTTGGATTCCGGAATGCCGATCACCGCCCCGCCTTGGTACCCGCCGTCTCTCGACCAACAGGTCAGAACCACGGCGCAATTCGGGCAGGTCACTTATTACCTTCCCACACCCGAGTCATGGTACCTTTTCGACGGAACCGCGCAATATACTTGGATATCCGCTATCGGAACCACTGCCGGAATCTCCGCTTCAATGACCAACCCTTTCAAGGAAGTTGGCGTGATGTTCTTCCCGAAGGGCCGCTACAACAACAACGGGCAAGTCACTTTTTATGTCGATGGCGTTCAAGTCGGGACTCTCAATCTGGCGGCGGAAATGCCTTATGAGGGATATAGCGACGAGTATGTTTCCTATTACCGCATTGCATCCAACCTGCCTGAAACCACTCATACGGTCACCATGGTCATCGCCTCCGGCACAGTAGCTTTCGACGGCTGGCGGATGATTTATCATAACCAGCAGTACAACATCGACTGCAGCGAAGCGAACACTCTCGAAAGCGACACAATATCTGAAGTTGATAAACTCCGGGACGGAATCGAAGCTTACGCCGAAGAATACTCAGGCTATCCGAATACAGCATCATTCAATAGCCTTATCAGCTATCTGCAAACTTCCGGCGCGACTTTTCCGGAGATTCCCACAAATCCGTTCACCGGCGACGACATGACCGACAGCGCGACATACAGCGCCGGGAATTTTCATTACGTTTCCACGGCGACATCTTCATATTCACTGAAAGCGTACGGCGGCAGCGGCACTCTTATAAGCATGACAGAAAATTCCGTGGAAACGACTCTAATGAGTTTGTCGCTCACTTCTCCGCCGGACCATTTCGCCACAACCGCCGCCTATGTCACTTTCAGCGGCGCCGCCGATGACAATGGAACTGACGACTGGGGCGCCGCATACATGTCTATCTGCTGCGGCCTATCCGGCGAAACGCAATTCCCAGCTACAGGCACTTTCAACGTCAGAATATACCTGCGCGAAGGCGTTAATAATATCGTCGCCAAGCTTTCCGATCCGTTCGGAAATCAGATTTCCCTTAAGAGAACAATTTCGAAAGACACAACAGCCCCGTCTATTATGCTGATAGATCCGTTCCCGCTCATCGGGCCTGTCGGAGCCCAGTATTATCCCACAAACTCAACTCCCGTGACGGTTCGCGCTTCAGTCGAAAAAAATTCGACCGCTACTTTGAACGGCGCCGCCATGACAGTCGACTCCCTCGGCGTTTTCACAACGAGCCTCGACCTCATTCCGGGCAACAACGTCATCACAATCGTCGCCTCTGACAACTTCAACAACACAAGCTCAGCCTCTTACCTCATAATTTATACGCCCTGACCACATTATTGATGTACAGCAATTATTCCCTTAACTCTGTCGCCCCGAAGCCGCAATATTGGAGAATCCGGTCTTTTTGCCGTCATAAGCGGATATCGCATACGCGCTAATATGCCTTCGCTATCCGTGGCAATAGCTCTGAAAATCGGCAGGAAATCGAACCAAAGAAAAAACGGGCCTTTCGGCCCGTTTCAATTCGCTGTGGTATATACTACATTACTCTTCGATTTCGATGTTCATCGAGAGTTCGAGAAACTTCCCGGACGCTTTAGCTTTCTTAATTACGTCATCTGAGATCGTCTCGCCTTGGCTTATGATGAGGCGGCCGTCTTCGGACGCGACGTCTTTGCTGACTTTTTTGCCGAGCATGTACTTGATCTGCCTGCGCTCGAAAATCTCGCTGAGGCTTTCTCTGCCTTCTTCGGACCCGGCTTCTTCAGTGTCGATGGACGAAATAGGTTCTTCGACTTTGCCTGAAGTTTCAGCCGCCGCGTCGAGGTCGAGAAGTTCTTCAATGTCCACATCTGATTCGGCGTCGATGCCAACAGCGGCGTCTGCTGGGGCTGCTTTTTTCGGAGCGGGCGCGGCGACAGGTTCCGGCGCTTCATAGATATCCGGAGCCGACGCGGGAGGCGGCGTGAAAGCCGGCGCTTTCGGCGCTGGTTTCGGCGCTGCCGGCCTTGCCATTCCTGTAACGGAAGCAGCCGCCTGGCCATGGTCGGAACGTAGAGATGTCTCTACGTCCTCATCGACGATAATGATGTCTTTTCCTATCGTCGCGACGCAGTCGCTCGGTATCACGTTTTGATCCGGCGACACTATATTGGCGTCGCTCTTCAACTCGAAACCGATAATCTCGCCTGTGCGGTCGTCGATGCTGTATTCTTTTACGAATCCAACGAGCCGGCCGGCGCGCGTGATGACTTTGCCGTCAATGATCTTCAGTTTCTTCTTGATGAGTTCCGTGAGTTCGGGCATGTTGATGAGCGGAACGACAGAAGACGTGTTCTCGGTCGTGATCGCGAAATCCCCGATACTGTGTATCAGCGAAAACGAAATCACCTTGGGCCCTTCCCACAGATTATCCTCGATCACCAGCGCCACGATGGACTTCGACACGGGGTCAATAATAAAATCTTTAACCATGCCGACTTCTTCGCCTTCGGCGATACTGACGACCGGAAGATTTTTTAATTCGGTGCTCAGTTTCATATCTTTCCTCCTAGCTTTGTCACATTATTAATATCTGTCATCCGGCGCTAAGTCAACATGGTCCGGCATTAAATCCTTATATCTATCTGTCCGGAATGGGGCGGCAAGCGGAACTTTTGCCGCTGCTGGTCCTGTTTTTGTCCGGTTTCCTCTTCGGTTTCCTCTTGCCCGCCGCCCTGCGATTGAGCTCCGAGGCGCTTGCCTCGCTTTCTCTCGTTCTGCTCCCTGATCCGTTCGGCGTCGTTCTCCCTTTCGGTCCGCTGCACCTGGGTCTGCTTTAAATCCTTGCTCTTGACCTCCTCCGCGGAGATCGTCTGCTGGGTAATTCTGGCCTGCTGCTGCTCGCCCTGTTGCGCTTTCTCAACATCAGCCGTTTTGGAGAAAAGAATCATCATGTCCACTGAACGAATTGACATGATTCACATCTCCTTTTCAAGCAGCGGGCGAATCCATTGTTAACCGTAAACTCCGATTTGTATTTCGCCGTCCTGCTCATAAAATACCGTGGCGTTGATCTGGTCCCTTACATGCAAAACCGCTTGCTTTATTATCAGTTTAACGCCCGGATAAATAGCTTCCGAGACAACAACTTTTCCCTTGAATGAAGACGCGAGTATTTCCTCCAACTCCTCTTCCCTCGATTCCAGTTTTTTCAACTGGCCCATCAGATTAAATTGCGCGCGTGTGAGTTGCAGAAGAAGGTCGCGCTTAGCGGGAGGAAGGGCGCCCTGCTTTTCCTGCAGAAGCTTAAGTGATTTTACGCCTTTCTCCGTTCGGTCGAGATTCAGCTTTATGCCTTTCTTCTGTTCCTCGATCTGGCGGAGTTCGTCGCGCACCTTCGGGCTTCCGCCGGCTTCTATTTCCGTCGGCGTCGCCATATAGTTTCCGATCGCGCGCGCTCGAACTTCTTCTCCGGCGCTTATGCGGCCGGCTATGATTATTCCTTTTTTGCCGTCCACGGTGACGTTTTTCTTCGCATTTACGTTGCAGGCTATGATTCCATCCGTCGCGCGGACGTTACCCCCTGCTTTTATTGTGCAGTGTTCAAGAAACTTCGCGATCACATCTTCGCCGGCTGTGATGATGCCCTTGTCCTGTCCATGCATTCCCTTTTTCAGCGTCACGTTTCCGCCGGCTTCGACTATGCAGCCGCTGACCGGCCCGAAGACCGTCACGTTAGCGTCCGCTTTCACCACGAAACCTTCGAGTATTCCGCCTTTGATAATCACATCGCCTACGAATGTAATGTTTCCGGTCGAGAAATCAACGTCGCCGCTTACCTCGAAAACCGGGAACACGTGAATCTTGCCCTGTAGCAACCGAGGCTGCCCCGCTACCTGGGCGATGATCATGTTCGGATTTTCCTGCGAGAAGGTTACGCTCTTGCCGATCGGAAACGGTATGTCCTTGCCCTGCCGCGCCGAAATCTCTTCGCCGAGCACGTTCCTGCCCGGTATGCCGGGCATAGGCGGCGTCTTCTCAGCCAACGGTTCGCCGGCGCGCACGCTCTGAACAACATTTAGTTCGTAAAAATCGACGGTTCCGTCGTCGGCGATTGTAGGCTTGGGTTTTGACGCTGCTTCGTCGAAGAGAAATTCTATTTTCCCGTCTACGCCGTCTTCAGGCTGCTTGCCTTCGGCGACCATGACTTTTTCGTTATACCATCCCTGCGCGACTATGTTTTGTATCAGATCATCCTTGATGCCGAAGTGAACATTGTTTTTCGCGAGAGCTGCGCTGATATCGTCTACATCCGGGGACTTGCCCCCTTTAGACGGAACGACCATTATAGTTGCGCTCATTTTGTCGGGAGCGACCGTGACTTCGACGCGGCCGTCGAGTTTGCGCGCCACCGGAAAAAATCTGCCCGCAGCGCCCTGCGCCTGTATCAGCCTGTCTATGGATGCGTAATCAATTTCGAAGTCGCCCGCGCCGAAATCCTCGAGCGCCATTAAGAAATGCTCGGCCACTACGGGGATGCCGCCCGCTTTGTTTTTGTCTATCGAGGCGAGAACTTCGCGTCCGTCCGATGAATACTGAAGTGTGACTGGTGAGTCGCTCAATTTATTTTCCTAATTTCTCACGCTATTGCTTTTCACTTAATAGAACGTGAGTATTTTACCATACAATATTGTTTTCTTTAATCAAATTATAAAAATTTTTCAGCCGCCCCGCTACGCTTTTATGTTTGAAAATCAATCGTAAAAAACATCTTCATCCTTCTGCATCAGGCATGACTTCAGGCGAACCAGCGCTTTCGTGTGAATCTGGCACACACGCGACTCAGTGACATTGAGCGTCTCGCCGATCTGCTTGAGCGTCAGGTTTTCAACATAATACAGCCCGACGACGGTTTTTTCATTCTCCGGCAGCCGGTCGATCGCCTTTATCAGAATCTTGCGGACTTCTGATTTCATGAGCGTGTCGGAAGGGTCGGCCACCGACGGATTCTTCACGCGGCTCAAGAACGGCAGCGGCTTGTTGTCATCGGACATCTGCAGCATTTCCTCGAAGGAAAAAACTACAGCGCCCGCAACGCTGGCCAGCGTTTCGTTCAGTTCTCCCGCCGTGATGCCGAGTTGGCCGGAGACTTCCTCGTCCGTGGCCGGACGGCCGAGAGTTCGTTCCACATCCGCGTATGCGTTCTCTATCTCCCGGCTCTTTTGCCTCAAAGACCGCGGCACCCAGTCCATCTGCCTCAGGGAATCCAGAACGGCGCCTCGTATTCTGACTACCGCGTATGTCTCGAACTTGTTCATCCGTGACGGATCGAATTTGTCCAGCGCGTCGATCAGTCCCAGTATCCCCTCGCTAATCAGGTCCTCGCGGTCAATGAAATCCGGAAGCCTGTATGCTACGCGGTCGATTACATATTTTACAAGGGGCAGATATCTCTCCGCGAGTCGTCCGCGAGCGTCTTCATCCCCATGCTCCTTGAATGCTCGCCAGCTTTCCTCGTCCGTGACTTGTAACTCTTTTGCCATCAGTGGTTAACGCTTCCTCGGGAAAAGATATACATATCAGCGCATGGTCACAAAGACGATTATCAGCACAAGCGTCGTGAGGATAAGGGCGCTGAGGCCTGCCAAAATCTGTAAACCGAACCGTTTGTCAGCGAAAACCGACTCTTCGTCCTGAAACGGATTGAACAGCTCGACATCCTCGTTTCGTGTTTTTATCTTCACATCGGGCGGAATGAAGAATTGTCCGAAAATGCCCGGTCCGAATTCTACATATACTTCCGTGAAGGTTTCCGACATTGAGTTTGTTTTGATGACCGGAACGCAAAGGGGGACCAGCTCATCGTTGACGCTGCCGCCGAGAAGTTCCGCAAAGTAGCGGGCGGCTTCGCGCCCGTCCTTTATTTTCACAATAATCTGATCGCCCTCTAAAAGTTCGCGGACGGGTTTGCCGTTGAACGGCGAAATCTCCGGTTCGGTTATGAGGACGATACGCGGCAGAGGCTCCTGCGGCGAAGCGGCCGGCAGGTTGTCGGAATCCGGAGCGGCCTGCGGCGCCGCGGCTGTCTCTTTAGCGCCGAAAAGTTTCGACGCCTGCTGTTCCGGGGTTAGCTGCGCCTGCTGGACGACGTCGCCGAGAGCGCTGGAAAGAGAAGAGAGAGAGTGAGCGCGCGCAAAATATGACATCTCGATCTGTTCGCCGATGACGCCGTTGATGATCTGGGCGAATTTCTGGCTTACGCCCGCGAGATTGCCCTTCGCGTGCATCGCTACCGCAGTTTGTATGAAGCTGGATGAAAACTTTGCCTTTATCAGAGTCGCGTTGCTCTGGTTGCCGGCTTTGTGGCGGTCGCTCATTCTGTTGCGGAGCGCCTTAAGCGTGGATACGAATACCGTTGGCGGCATCGTTACGTCCAGAGCGGCCTCCTGATCCGCGGTGAGCGGGAAAGCCATGTCTACATATAGCACATGGTCCGACGATACGTCGAACATGGCGACAAGAAAGCCGGTTCCAGCCTCCTTTTTTCCCGATACGTTGAAGCGTATCTGGAACACCATGATTTCCTTGGAAGAGGTGTCCAGCGCCTTCATCGCCTTGGAAACATCGCCTCCGGCGTCTTCCAGAACGGACTGCGCCTCTGTTTCGGTGCAGCCGGTGGCGTCCATTAAAACTTTTACATTCGCATCCATGTTAAATGGTCCCCTTGCGTGGTATCGTTTTTCGCCTCGCAATCAATCGAAAATCGGCATCTCCGCGCCTTGCATCATATCCAGATGGCGCTTCAGTTCCGTTTCGTGGTCCGGCGTCTTCTCTCCTATCGGTTCGATCTCAATTTCCTTGTTGATCTGCGCGAGTATTCCGGAGACGATGGCGCCGAGTAAGTAGAAAAACAAATATGTGAATATCCCGCAAAAAAATATCAGGTTCAGGTCCATCCCTCTTATCGACGCTATGAGAATGAATATCAGAAACGCGAGTGAGCCGGTCAGGACTCTGATTGAAGCTATCAGGTTGGGAAATATGATTTTCAAGTTAGTGTGCCAATCCTTTCCTTCAAGAGACGCCGTTCCGGCGGTCTTTTTATTTTGTTCTCCGCCGCCACTATTTCAAGAATGAAACTATTCGGCGATAGAGACCGGAAATGCCTCTGTCTGTCACTAAATCAACTTCGCAGTTCGACATTTTCATGGCGATGCGCGTCACCGCCCGCGTAGCCCGAGACGCCGGATAAAGCAGCACGAACGGCTGCTGTTGCCGAACCGCTTTCGGCACGTGCGGGTCGCTGCCGACCCAGCCGAGATCGCTCATCGTGATGTTGATCAACTGCTTCGTGATCATTTTCATAGTGGACGACACGTGTTGCGCATCGGCCTGATCCTCCGCCATGTTGACCAGCAGATTCACAAACGAATTTTCTTTCTCCTGCGCCAGAATCTTGATGATTCCGTATGAATCCATGATGGAAGTCGGCTCCGGAGTGGTTACCAGAATCACTTCATCCGCCAGCAGAAGGAATTCTATGATATTATCAGTAATCCCGCCGCCGGTGTCAATTAATACCGTGTCCGCATAATCGTTGCTTCGCAGGCTCTTCACAAGTTCTCCGCGCTTTTCGGATGTGAAATCCGGAGAAAGGCGCCCGCTCGAACTTGCCGGCAGAAGCCTTATGCCGGAGGGGCCGGATATCACCACCTCGTCGAGCGTCTTTTTGCCGCTTATCACGTGCGACAAATTATATTTCGGAGTCAGGCCGAGAAGCAGGTCGAGATTCGCGAGCCCGACGTCAGCGTCGACGATCAGCACCCTGTGGCCGAACCGCGTGAGTGAGATGCCGAGATTGATAGCTATGTTGCTTTTGCCGACTCCGCCCTTGCCGCTTGTGATCGCTATGACTCTCCGGTTGCGGCTGAAGGCGTCCTGAACCGGCGCGGAATCCAAGCCGCTTTTTATTTCTCTAATCGCCTGCGCCTGATCGGACATTAGGCCTCCTTCTTCTTTCGGATCGCGTGCGAGAGCGGCGTTCCGAGAATGAGGTCCAGCAACAGTCCGGCCGAGGCGGCCTGTATCTCGCCCGGCACGTTCTGGCCGTAGCAGAGGTAAGACACGCCAAGATTGCATTTCGTTATCACATTAATGAGGCTCCCGTATGTGGAAGTCTCGTCGAGTTTCGTGAAAACCAGATGGTTGTATGCGAGCGGTCTGAATCGTTCTGATATGTCGAGCATGTCCTTGTAACGCGTGTTGGCGCACATGACAAGATGTATTTCAAGCGGGTAGCAGACTGCGAGCGTGTCGCGAATTTCCTTGATTCGGTCGCCGTCGAGGTGGCTGCGGCCGGCCGTGTCTATCAGAATCAGGTCCCGGTCTCCGAAAAAATCCACCGCGCGTTTCATATCCTCGGCGTTGTAGACGACTTTGATCGGAATATTCAGTATTTCGCTGTAAACTTTAACCTGTTCGACTGCGGCGATTCTGTATGTGTCCGCCGTGATTAGGCCGACTTTTTTGCGTTTTGACAGCGCATAGATCGTGGCGAGTTTAGCTATTGTGGTTGTTTTGCCGACGCCGGTCGGGCCGACGAACGCGATTGTCTTCGGTTCTCTTCCGGTCAGTTCCACGGCGCCTGAAACTTTGAGGAGCCGCCGCAATTGCCGTTCGAGCGCCGCGCGCACCGCTTCCTCGTCTTCCTTCTTCTCCGCAGTCAGCGAATCGTCTATCGAGCGGATTATGTCCTGCGCTATTGTGTCGTCCACGTCGTTTTCTAAAAGCTTCAGGTAGATATCCCCGAACGCCGATGGGTAGGGCTCCACCTGTTCCTGCGCGTCTGTTTTCGATTTGTGGAGCAGGGCGTGCAATGCGCTTTTAACTTCCCTCAGTTCGTCGCGAACCGCGTCTGAGTTTTCCTGAGCCTGCGCGGCGGCTGAAGCTGCCGCCCTGCTTTTCGCGGCTTGCTGGCCGGCGGCGGTTCGCGGTTTTGCCGCCCCAGTTTTCGTTCCGGAAGACGACGCCGTTTCTATGTCGGTCGCCGCGAGCACTTCAACCATGTTCTTTCCGAGCAGTCCGAATACGCCGCCGCGGTTGAACTTGCGGGTCTGAAGTATAACCGCGTCCGAACCGAGATCGCGTTTAACGTGAAGCAGCGCTTCCTGCAGCGTGGGCGCTTCATATCTTTTAACCTTCATCGCCACAGCGTCTCGCTCCAGCTTCTATCAGCCTGCGCCGATCATGCCTACGGATCGCACTTTCGCGTCCGGCACTATCTCGCTGTGCGACAGCACCACCAGCGACGGGAACAATCGTTCCACGAGCCGCCGGATGTACATGCGCACGCGGGGAGAACACATCACTATCGGCTGGTAGTTCAGAGATATCGCCTTCTCTATCATCGCGCTTAAATTTTTGGAAAGTTTCTCTATCACTTCGGGCGCCAGCACGGGATAGGATGCAGTGCCTGCGTCATGAACGGATTCGAGAACGGCGTCCTCGAACCGCGGGTCAATCGTTATCACCGGTATTGTGCCGTCCGGCATCTGGTGCTGCCTGCATATCTGGCGGGCCAGCCCGGCGCGCACATATTCTGTCAGCACGTTCACGTCCTTGGTCATCGCCGCATAGTCCGCGAGAAGTTCGAGAATTGTGGCGAGGTTCCTAATGGAGACGCGCTCGCGAAGCAGGTTCTGGAGAACTTTCTGCACTTCGCCGAGTTCGAGCTTGTTCGGAATGAGTTCGTCCACGACCACGGAGTTGCGCTCTTTCACAATTTCGATGAGGCTTTGGACTTCCTGCCTGCCGAGCAATTCAAAGGAGTGGTTTTTGATGACTTCGGTAAGATGCGTTGCGACGACGGAGGCCGGGTCGACAACGGTGTAGCCGATCATTTCGGCCTGTTCCTTGTTCGCCTCCCGTATCCATTTCGCGGGCAGTCCGAAAGCCGGTTCTGTTGTGTCCACGCCGTCGATTTCCTGCGAGACGTTGCCGGGATTCATGGCGAGAAAATAGTCCACCATAAGCGTGCCGCCGGCGACTTCCGTGCCTTTAATCTTAACTGAATATTCATTCGGCCTGAGCTGTATGTTGTCACGAATTCTTATGGGCGGAACTATGATGCCCATTTCGAGGGCGGTCTGCCGCCGGATCATCGTGACGCGGTCGAGCAGATCGCCCTTCTGGTCGGGATCGACCAGAGGTATCAGCCCGTAACCAATTTCGAGTTCCATGGAGTCTACATATAGGAGAGACTGAACGGCCTCGGGAGTTGCGTAGGCAGGAACCGAGCCGCCGGCCTGTCCGCCTGAAGGAGAAGGCGCGCCGGAACCCGCGGACATTGACTGAGCGGCCCCGGGCCTTCCGGGCATTCCTTTTGCCGCTGCGCCTTTAGCTTCAACTCCGGCAAATGAAAGTCCGAGCTTGTCAAACGCATAGCCAAGCCCCAGAACCAAGCCGGCCATGACAAACAACGGGACAATCAGGCCGATCTTCATGGTAAGAAGAGAGGCCGCCGCGAAAAGGCTTAAGATCAGACCGGCGGCGTACATCACCCGCGGCTGTCCGAGCATCTGGCCTACTACGTCCTTGCTCAGATTAGCCTCGGAAGCTGCGTTGGTGACCATGATGCCGGTGGCCGACGATATCAGGATCGTCGGGATGGCGGCGGCGAGGCCTTCGCCGATCGTCAGCATGGTGTATGTCTGAACGGCTTCCATCCACGGCATCTTTTTGATCGCGACGCCGATTATAAAACCGCCTAAGATATTTACGATTGTGATAATTATGCCTGCTATGGCGTCCCGCTGAACAAACCGGCTGGCGCCGTCCATGGCTCCGAAGTAATCCGCTTCCAACTCGATTTTCTTGCGGCGTTCGCGCGCCTGTTCGTCCGTTATCAGGCCGTTGTTCAGGTCCGCGTCTATGCTCATCTGCTTGCCGGGCATGGCGTCCAACGTGAACCGGGCCGCGACCTCTCCGATGCGCTGCGCGCCGTGCGTGATTACAACATAGTTCACGATTACTATGATCGCGAATATGATGGCTCCGACTACGTAACTGCCGCCTGTTACGAACGTTCCGAACGCGCTGATGATCTCGCCGGCGTCCGCATGCAGCAAAATCGCGCGTGTAGTTGTTATGCTGAGCGCCAGCCGAAATATTGTCGATATCAGGATGACAGTCGGAAAAACTGCGAATTCCAACGGCTCCTTTACATACATCGTTATCAAAATCGTCAGTATTGAAATTGTTAAGCTTATTGCAACCAGAAAATTGATCATGAATACCGGAACGGGAATAACCATCATTACGATGATTAAAACTACCGCCGCCGGCAATACCAATTCCGATTTGCTCAAAAATGCTGTGAAAAAACTGAATATCGAGCCTTGTGCTTGTTTTTTAAAATCCATGATTGTCCGGTTAAGACAAATTCTCCAGTATTTTATATATATTCAGAGCAATTATATTTATATTGACTAAAAATTACAAGTATCAATACTGTTTTCTATTATGGGGCCAAATAATTCCACGGGAGCCCTGTATTACATATTTCCCGATTCCCATTCCAAGCAACTGTGTTTTCTGTTGTGATCTTTCGTGTTATATTCCGAAACTGTGCTTTTTTCGGCTAATGCGGTAAACATACGCAAGAATCTCAGCAACCGCTTTGAATAACTGAGGCGGGACATAATCGTCAACGTCAGCCAGCCGGAACAGCGATTGAGCCAGCGCCCTGTCCTCGACAATAGGCACGTTGTTGTCCTTGGCGATCTGCTTGATCTTCTCAGCGACAACCCCGCCGCCCTTGGCGACAACTTTCGGCGCATGCATCTCATCCGCGTCATATTGCAGCGCGATCGCAAGCTCGATCGGGTTCGTTATCACCACATCCGCATGCGGCACCGAAGCCATCATCCGCCGCATCGCAATCTCTCTCTGTTTTTCCCTTATACGGCGCCTAATCAGCGGGTCGCCCTCGCGCTGTTTGTATTCGTCCTTTATTTCCTGTTTCGACATCTTGATGCTTTTCTCGAAATCGTATTTCTGATATAGAAAATCGAGCATTGCCAGCAGGAGAAGAAGGGCGGAGATTTTCAGGGCCAGCCAGACCACTGTGGACGCGAACAGCGCGAGAGAGTGCTCGATGTCCATGTTCATCATTTGGATATAAACCGGGATTGATGTCTTGATAGTTGAATAGCTGATATAGCCTATGAGCGAAATTTTAGCGACGCTTTTTACCAACTCAGTCATCGCGCGCATAGAGAACAGCCGCGAAAACCCTGAAATTGGATTGATTTTTTTAAAATTCGGCTTGATGGATTCAAAAGTGACCATCCCGCCCACCTGCATGTAATTCGCAAAAATGCCGACAGCCATTATGACCAACACGAAAGGCGCAAGCAACCGGATGACAAATATCATCATGCCAAAAACGATATATCGGGCGTTCTCTGAATTCAGTTCCCTGATGTCCACGAACACGGCGGGCGAAAAAACCCAAATCATGTAGCCCTTTAGCTGCGCGTACATCCTTCCGCTGAGAAGAATCAGCATGCAGAAGCCGAAGAGCAGAATTAGAGACGTGCTTACCTCCTGGCTCTTCGCCACCTGCCCTTTTTTTCTGGCTTCGCTCCGACGTCGCGGAGTTGCCGGTTCTGATCTGTCCTCTGCCATATTTGTTCTTTCCTAATAACTCCGCCTATGCCGGCGGCGTCCTTCACATCGCGCGAAGGCGCTCCTTTTATGTTCCGCCCGCCATCTTCATCAACATCCAGATGTCAGTGATTACCGATGTGAAGTAGCCCCTCATGAAATATGCGAAAAGCATCAGCGAAGCGGCCATAACAAAAAGGCCGACGAAGATATTGATCGGCAATCCGACAATAAAAATGTTCATCTGTGGAACCGAGCGCGCGATGATTCCCATGGCAACCGATATCAGGAGCAGCGAGAAAATCATCGGCGCGCCGATCTTGAACGCTATTATGAACGCCTTCGTCAGCCAGTGAGTCACTTCAATCCCGAGCGATTCAGTGAATGAGAAACCTCCCATCGGAATCACGCTGTAACTATTCGCTATGATTTTTATGAAAAGGTGATGCCCGTCCATAACGAGAAACAGAAGTATGGCGATGATAAAGAGGTATTCGCCAAGCAGGGAGGTCTGTTCCTGCGACAACGGGTCCATGACGTTAACGATGCCGAACCCGACCTGCATCCCGAAAATCTGGCCGGAAAGCTGAACCGCGGAAAACATAAGGCTGCTGATCACGCCGATCAGCATCCCGATTAGCGCCTCGCGAACCATCAGGCTCCAAAACAAGATAATATGGCCTGGAAGCGCCGGGAAGCTTCTCGACACTATGGGAAACATTATGACGCTGAGAAGGAATGAAAATCCTATTTTCGCCTGAGCGGGCACCGATGCGCTTCCGATGATCGGGGAGGCGGCGACCATGGAAGCCATCCGCGCGAACACCAGTATAAAATACTGGAATGTCAGTACATCAATATCAATCCAGTTCATCGCGCTTCCGGCCTTCCGGGATTAGGCGTCACTCCGCTATCGGACATAGTTGGGCAGGTTCATAAAGACGTCTGTCGTGAATATGAGAGTGCTTTGAAGCATCCAGTTGCCGAAAAGCGCCAGCGCGAGAATGACGGCGATAATCTTCGGCACGAACGTCAGCGTCATTTCCTGAATCGACGTCACCGCCTGAAACACGGCGATCGCCAAACCGGCGACGAGACCGAACCCGAGAATGGGGCCGCAGATCAAAAGCACGAGCGTGATCGCTTTCACGCCGAGATCTATAACCATTCCTTCCGTCATATAGGGTCAACCTCTCGTCACATCCGGAAACTCAGCACAAGCCCTCTCGCAAGCAGCGCCCAGCCGTCAACCATGATGAATATCAGCAATTTAAATGGCAGGGATATCATAATAGGCGGCAACATCAGCATTCCCATGGACATCAGGGCGCTGGCGATAACCATGTCTATCACAAGGAATGGAATGTATATGTAGAAACCCATTATAAAGGCCGATTTCAATTCTGAAATGATGAACGCGGGAATCAGGACATGCGTCGGGACGGCTTCCTTGTTTTTCGGCCGCTCCATGCGCGAGAGGTTGATGAACAGAGCGAGGTCCCGCTTCCGGGTCTGCTTGAACATGAACTCGCGCAACGGTTGTTCGGCCTTGTGCAGCGCCTCCACATGGTCAATTTTCTGATCCATGTACGGCTTTACCGCATCCTCGTTGATCTTGTTGAATACCGGCGCCATTATGAAAAACGTGAGAAACAGCGCGACTCCGACCATGACCTGAGTGGGCGGCATCTGCTGAGTGCCGAGCGCGTTCCTCGTCAGCGAGAGCACGATCACTATCCTCGTGAACGAGGTCATCATGATGAGGATGGACGGCGCCAGCGAAAGGATTGTCAGCAGAAATATTATCTGTAGCGAAAGCGCAACGTCCTTCGGGCTCTCGGCCGGCGACACGCCGAAAGTGACCTTGGGTATCGGGAGCGGGCTTGCCGGCGCGGACAGCAGAGGCATCGCTATCATGACAATCAGCGGAAGCATGAGCGGAATCGCTCGCCACTGCTTGCGCAACTGGCGCTTCAAACCGGCCTTCATCTGTTTAATCAGTTGTTTTGTCTTCATCAAGTCTCTTCAACTTGCTTTTCATCCGGTCGACGAAGGAAACCGATCTGTCCTGAAAGGACTGGGTTTTGTACATGTCCTTCGACGCCGCGTTTTCAAGTTCGCCATGAAATGAAACGCCGCCCTCGCCGGTCAGGCCCTCGGGCATTTCAGCGCCTTCCAGTCCGGTGACTTCCATCAGATAGTTCAAACCCTTGTCGCTCGAACCGAGCAGTATATGTTTTTTGCCGACCGCCACTAAAAATATCGAGCGGTTCACGCCTAATGAAACAACATCAACAACGCGAATGTGCCGCCCCTTCATGTCGAACCGCATGCCCTTTGCCCAAAACTGGCGCATCAGGTAGATCACGCCGACAATCATCATTATTACAACAGCGAGGCTGCCTATGGTTCTCCATATGGTCGATACGGAAAAAGACGTTCCTTCGGGAAGATCGTATTTCTTCGCCGACTTTTCAAGCGTTTCGACATCGTTGGGAACAACGCTCTCGTCAATCGCGGTTTTGTCCGGGAACGCAAGCGGCCCCTTTTGTGTCGCCGCCGCCCGGTCTTTACCGGAAGGGCTGACTCCGTCCACCGCGTAAGCGCGCGAAACCATTACGCCCAATACAAGCGCCGCTATGATTATCGCCGTTTTTATTGTCTTAGCCACTTTCACCGCCAAGCTATGATTATTACTTTTTTCCATATATTAATCAACTTTCGAACACCATATTATACATTGAGGCAAAATATTTTGAAAAGAAATTAAATAATTAATATTCAGCGTAAAATGACAGGGGCCGGTTATTTAGCGAGTTCAGAATTCCTCAAGCCTTTTTTCGGGAGCTACAAGATCGACTATGCGCGCTCCGAATTTCTCTCCGATCACGACCACTTGGGCGTTCGCCACGTGATGGTTGTTTACTAACACCTTTATCGGCGTTCCATTCAAAGTATCCAGCCCGATTACCGAACCCGGCGAGAGATTCATTAACTTCGAAACCGGCACTTTTGCCCTGCCTATCTCCACCGTCACCGACACCGGAATGTCCAGCATCACCTCGAGATTTCGTTTTGCTCCTCGCGGTATTTTTCCGCCGGCGGCCGCTGAACTCCTGGTTTTTTTCTTGACAGTCACGCCTATTTCAGCCGGAGATTCCTCAACATGAGGAACCTCCATCGTCTTCATTTCTTTCATTACTCCAGCTTGGGGAACAGCCACTTTCACCATTTCTATCGTTTTATCGGAGGGAAACAGCGCCGAGATAAATTTCATAGGCGCTATCAGGGTGATCGAGAAATTATCGCGTCCTATTCTTGCCGGATATTCGACCGCCATGACTTCGGGCGTACCTGTCATCGCAGGCAATTTCTTCAAATAATTGCCGAGTGAATCAAGCGCAATCTCGGGAACCGCCGTTTTGAACCTGTCGCCGATTATATTAGAGAATTCGCCTGAAACGCTCGCCCATGCCTGTGAAGCGAGTTCTTCGAGAGCGCTGCGGTGCAGTTCCGAAAAATGATCCGGCGAACCAACAGCATCAGGATTGATAATCTTCTCGGGAATGATTGCGCCGTATGGCAGCGGCATGAAAAGAATCATTACGCCGGGAACAGGCGAGACCACCGGCGCCGTTACGATCACGCCGCGCTCCGTCGCTTTTCCCTCAACAGCGGCTATCGTTGTTTCCCCGGCGGAAAAACGTCCGATTTCAAGCTCAAGCCCGGAAAGTTCCGTTACAGCGTTGCGCCAAACAGAAGCGAAGGCTTCAAATAATTTGATAATGCCGGATTTAATTTCCACAGATACGAAGGCTCGAAGACAGTCGCGGCCGATCCCGCTTTCAGATGTCTTCTTTTTCTTTCACGACCGATGTGGTCTGGATGGCGATGCTTTTGCCGACCAGTCCCGGCCTGCCTTTGAATTTCAGCTTGTTGCCGACAAAAACATCCACCTCGTCGCTTACTTTTGTCTGAAGCGTGAGGATGTCGCCGACATCAAGATTCAGGAAATCCTTAAGGGAAATCAGCGCGGAGCCGAGTTCGGCGGAAAGAACGACGCTGGTTTTCAGCAACCGTCTTTCAACCTTGAGCGGCGTGTCCGGAGCGATCGTGCGCCGGTAGGTGGCGAACCACTTTTGTATGCTGAGCTTCGGAAGCACCGTTTCGAGCATTACGTATGGAAGCGCGAGATTCATGCGCCCTGATTTTTCGCCGATCTCCGCCTCGAAATTCACGAGGATAATCATCTCGTTCGGAGGCACTATCTGCACGAAATACGGGTTGCTCTCAAGAACTTCCAGCTTCGGGCTGATCGTTATGACGTTGCTCCACGCTTCCTTGAGGAAGTTGAGTGCGTCCGTCAGAATGCTTTCCATGATATTGATTTCAATGTCTGTCAGCTCGCGGGCGTCCTCTTCCTCTTCGCCGGAGCCGCCGAGCAGACGGTCCATGAGCGGAAAGCCGATCTGCGGGCTGATGTCCAGAACGGCGTTGCCCTCCATCGGCGGAAGCCCGAAAATGGATATTATGGACGGATTGGATACCGTGCTGATGAAATCTTCGTAAGTGACTTCTTCGACTGATACAACCTTGATGCGAGTCAATGCGCGTATCTTAGCCGAAAGCGTGCTCGAAAAAAGGCGCGCGAACGTCTCGTGAATCATTTGAAGTGTGCGAATCTGATCTTTGGAAAATTTTGACGCACGGGAGAAATCGAACCCCTGAACGTTCTTCGCATACGCCGCCGGTATGACCGGCGAAGCCATCGGAGCCGACGAAGCCGCGGGAGCGCCCATGTCGAAAGCGCCGAGATCGATGCCTAAATCTCCGCCGCCTCCGCCGCCTCCGGTGTCGTCTCCTATTTGCGATATCAGATCATCTATCGCATCTTGTGAAAGAATATCGCCCAAGTTCTTATCCTCCTGCGCTGAATGCCAGACTGATCAAAATTACTGAACTAAGAATGACGTGAAATATACATCCGCTATGAAAGTTAGTCCGCGCTTCTGGAGCACTTTCAACAGTTCGCCGCGCACCTGATCCATCCGTTTGGAGAAATCTGGCGTAACGTTCGAGGTGTCCTCAAGCGAGAGTTCGCCAGTAGTGTTTGCCGGCGCAGGCGCCGAAACGCCGGTCTGGAAAAGGCTCGACATTGTCAGCGTCGACAGATACTCGTTGCACGCGTACAAAACTTTATCTCTTTGTTCTGTAAAAACATCTTCGATCTTTTCCTTGCCTTCCGGCTTGTAGTTCGGGTCTAAGCATATTGATATTTCGGCGCTGAGATAATGCTTCCCGTCGGCAAGGTTGACGAGCAGGGCTTTATCCTGCAGTCTGACCAAAGCCGCGCATTCCTTGAACGGAATGCGATCGGGCACATTGATAATTGTCGAGGTGTATTTGCTGTTCTCTACATTGTTAATCTGGCCGGACAGTTTTCCCATATTCTCGCCAATCATGTTCTTAGTGACCATTGTGCCGATGGCTGTAAGAATAATCAGAACCACCGAGATAATGGCTACTTGGGCGAACGAAATACCGCCTCCGCCAACTGCGATTTTCTTTT
>Ga0172379_10001991_pt1 | contig 38003 bp, 44 predicted proteins | sample GrowelOW334metaG_FD_119756 | JGI IMG/M metagenome (GOLD analysis project Ga0172379, IMG submission 119756) | Groundwater microbial communities from an aquifer near a municipal landfill in Southern Ontario, Canada - Groundwater well OW334 metaG | ecosystem: Environmental > Aquatic > Deep... | reverse complement strand
GTTCTTTTGTGAATTTGAGCACGAAGTGGCCACTGGGATGCACCAGATGAACCTTTTTTGTGCTTAGATACAGCAACTTTATGAATACTTTTGGAACACAAATTACACATCATCATAACTTGAGTATTTTAACATTTTTGGGAGCTTGATGCAATCTCCGGTGTTATTTTTCCTTTTTAGGCTGATCTCTATACCAGGAAGCAATTGCAGCCCGCAGTACACCAATTGCTTTTGCAGTATCGATTGTACCTGCATGCCGTTTAACTTTTGCCAAAAACTGATTCTCTTCCTCTGTATATGGAACATTTAATCTTCTCTTATCAGACAATAATTGGAGTGAGTTGCTGATTGAACGTTTAACTTGTTGTGGCAATAAAGGCTTACCTTTTCTGTTGCCTTTTTGAACCGGACCTAATATAGCCCCTAAATCATCCATTGTAAAATCAGTTTTATCTAAAAATAACAATAAAGACTGAGCCCTTGATGGTAATAACTCCATCTCAGTAAGACTCTTTTTCTTCTCAACAACCTTCTCAAAAGCAGTTTCCTCTTCATCTTTGAACCGAGCTGAAACATTTAAGGCAATAAACATACTCTTTGGATTTCCCAAGCGAGTTAACGGCTCTTCCAACCCCAATGTAACCAATAAATCTTCTAAACTATTCAAAGCATCTCTGGCTATAGTATTAATATGTTTACCTTTTTTGATATAGCCTATTCGTTTAATTACTTCCTCACAAACTCTGATAGAAACTTTTTCGCCCGATTTTTGAGCCAGAGCTTTAAAAATTTCAAACAAAACAGGATCTTCAATTGTTACCTTCTCTTCACCACAAGAAACTATCTTGGTCTGTTCATCAACTAATAAAACTGACTCTTTTTGAATTTCAGTAGCTTCTTCAGCTTTAAAATCTATGTTTCCCTCAGCAGCCATTCCATTCTGCTCTACTACTACTTCTCCTTCTAGAAAATAACCATTAGATCTAAAGCTATCTGAGAGAATCCGTTTCTGTATTCTTCTTGGGTCATTGTGCCTTTCTAGCGCGCCTTCAAGCCTTTCAAGTGCATCTTTGAAACTAACTCTGGCGGTATCTTCATTAGGATTAACATGATGTCCTTTATTTGCCAAAAAATCCAAAATTTGTTTCCTGGTTAATGGATTTTCCCTTGATCCAATTTCTAAAATTTCCAACATTCCGAGCTGGAGAGGAGAATAATCCAAAATGCTTCCAGTTTTAGCTTTATCTTTTTTAGGCTCTGCTGCCTGATCTGTTTTTTGAGCTTGCACAACAGCAGGCTCTTTTGTTTGAACACTGTCAGCAGGAATAAGCATGGACATACTATGCCATAAAGCTTGCTCCCGTGTACGAAAGATATCCTCAGGAATATAAGCTCTAAGCTTTTCCAGTATAGAGAGTTTTTCTTCCAGACGACCGAACTCTTTTTCTCTTATTTCAGCTAACGCTTGTTTAAAGCTACTCTCATATTTTGATAATATCGGAAAGCTTTTTTCCTGAATTCTTTGTCTAATTGTGGCAACACGAATAGTATTTAAAAAATCCACGTTATCGTCACCAGTAGGTGCTAAACTCAAGAAGGGTTTATTTATCCGAGCGGCCAAATTAACAGAACCAGCTTCCGTTCCAAGGTCAGCATAAATGTCCTGAGTTCTTTTTTGTGCTGATTTAACTATTGCTAATCTATTTTCTAGTTGCTCTATATTCATTAAGCTGCCATTTATTTATTTTTATTGTTTTTACTTTGATCTTGTTCTATGTCTCTTCTGCCTTTTTCTTCTGCAATAATTGAATTTAGTTTCTTCAAAGCATTTTTACTTTGTATCTTTGTACTAAAATCATGAGCATAAAGAAAGATTACAATTTCTGACTGGGTAAATAACGGATAATTATTTCTAGTTCCGTTAAAAAACTTAGGCTTTATACTGCCGTTTTCTACCATTCTATCAACATCACTTTGTTTGATTCTGGGGAAAAAGTGACTTATCGTTGCACTATTAATAGGTTTTGTTATATTGAACCCGCTAATTTGATCAAGATATGTGTTAACTGTTTCCCTAACCTTAGGATCATTTTTTTCTAAAGTTCTTTTTCTACGATTCTCCCTCCCCACGCATATTTCTTCTGCCACAGCAGGCACTACTTCTTCAATTTCTACTTCAGCAACAATGGGTTCTTCTGCTTCAACTATTTCTTCTTCAACCTCTTGAATACTCTCAATTACAGCTTCCTCTGCCCCTGGTTTTGGAAAATATGCACCAGCCTCAATACCTTTTCGTTCTCTGTGAACTGCTTCCACAGTACCCTGTTTTCTGAGTGTGCTGGCATATAGCATATCTTTAATACCTGAATCCTTTAACTCCTCCAGTAAATCTCCCAATTTTTGTTTTTGATCATGTTCTTCTGATAAACCTACAAAAAAACATTGCAATTCAGTGGAGTACCCGTTATCTCCGACTATTTGATTTAATAAATGATCGTCTCTAATGATAGTTAAAAGCTTATCTATTACTTTTATTCTTGCTTCATAAACAGCTTTTTTGTCCGGATTAATTGAAATACCATCACCGGTAACACGCTCCATAATTTCCTTGCCACATTCAATCATTTCTGGATCTAAATATGATTCCAAAGTCTTACCTTCAATCCTCACCTGGCTGACCATACCCATAAAAAGTGCTGCATCTTCTTCTGTAAACAATAGTTCCTTAACTTCTTTTACTTCTGATTTTACCTCCACCTGGGTTTCTTTTTGAGGCAATTTATTCAAATAATATCTTCTTATATTTGAGCGGGAGGTTTTTAAACCATCTACCATCCAACCATAATCTGCTAATAAATTCCTGATGCCGTTCAAAACAACTGAAGCGTTAGAGTTACTCATTTTTCTGTCTCCATAAACTAATTTAGTCAGTTCTTCCTCGCTGACAGGATTATTATCATTTGTTCTGGCAACAAGAATCTGCATAAAAGGAATTCTTGCTTCTCCTCTGACTTTAACAATCTTTCCATCTGGTAAAACTAACTCAGCATTTTTTTCATCAATAATTCTAAAGGATAATTCAGGTTCAGCCACAATCTCTTCTTGTTCTGTGATTTCAACGACCTCAGACTGAGGCTGTAAAAAAGCGATTTCACCAACAGCAGGCATACCTTCAGGTTCAACAACCGGTTGTTCCAAATAGTAGACTTTTGCAGCATATTTGTCTCCGGTTTTAATACCTTTAATGCTTCGGGGGTCTTTTCTTTTCTCCATACTCTTTCTGAGTTGAGGCAAAAGAACATAAAGCCTATCTTTAAGTGCTTTGGCAATACCTGGATTTGCTGCTAATTCTTCTTCGTATACATAAGCAATAATTTCATCTACTGTTAATAGGTTCTCTGCAGAACTTGTTTCCAAAATTTCAAGCAACTTTAGTTGCATAACGCTCATCTCAGGGATTTTTGTTTCTTTTGGCTTATTTCGCTTGACTGTCTCTTCAACTTGTTCTTCAGCTTCTGTTTCTACCACTGCTTCTATTTTTACCTCTTTAACAATTTCAACTGCTTTTTCTACAACAGGTTCTTTAGGTAGTATGAGTCCATATATTTTATCCCTTAGAACACGGGTTCTTACTAAATAAACATCCTCAGGAATATAAGCTTTGAGTCCTTCCAAAGTAGCCAGGTTTTCTTCCAAACGTCCGATTTCTTCATTTTTTGCGGCTATTAATGCTTCATCAAACTTTGCCCGATATTTTAATAATGTTGGGAAACTCTTTTCTTCAATCTTTTGCCTGATTGTAGCAACGCGAATAGTATTTAAAAAATCCAGATTATCATCACCAGTAGTTGCTAAGCTTAAGAATGGTTTATTTATCCGGCTGGCCAGACTAATAGAACCAGCTTCTGATCCAAGATCATTAAAAATGTCCTTAGTTCTTTTTTGTGCTGATTTAACTATTGCTAATCTATTTTCTAATTGCTCTATGTTCATTAGGCCGATATTATATAACCACCCTGTTTGATTGTCAATGAAATATTATCCTATAATTATATAAAATCTCCAGTTCATCCGGTTAGTGTATAATTCAAATATGGATAAAGCGACTCAGATTACAGGAGCAATTGTTATTTTGCTTTTTTCTGTGATTGTTCATGAAGTAATGCATGGTCTGGTAGCTTTAAAATTCGGTGACAGAACCGCACAAAACGCAGGCAGACTGACCCTCAACCCCCTACCTCATATTGATCTTGTGGGAAGTATTTTAGTTCCAATTGTTCTAATTTACTTTTCTTTTTTAACCGGCGGAGGTGGAGTTATCTTTGGTTGGGCAAAACCGGTTCCCGTTAATCCATTCAATTTCAAAAATATAAAAAAAGGTGAATTATTTGTATCAGCTGCAGGAATTGTGGCTAATTTTAGTTTGGCTATCTTGGCAGGAATATTTTTAAAACTTTCAATTTCTTTTAATTTTTATCTGATCGCACCACTTTTACTAAGTGCAATACAAATCAACCTGGCTTTAGCCTTCTTTAATTTAATTCCGATCCCTCCTCTAGATGGTTCTAAGGTTTTGGCGTCTTTCCTGCCAACCAAACTGGCTATTTCTTATATGAAACTGGAACAATACGGAATGTTGCTCCTGATACTTTTATTGATTTCACCGGTTAATATTTTAGGGCTATTTGTCAGTCTTTTAACCCGATTATTTTTTGCGCTTATAGGCATCTAAAAAAGCAGTTTTAACAACTGCTCAGATAGCTTTTTGTAAAGCCATAATCATACCCTCTATTATCAATTTTAGGCACGAATTTACCCTTTTTTAATTTGACAACGCTCCCCCTTTTTTGGTATTCTAAAAAAGTCCGAAAGGACATCAGTAGATACCCTACGAGGTACGGTAAAGTTTGAGGATTACATTTTTCCTCTATCGTTAATGTACTACGGGAAATCCGGGTGTTTGACTTAGGTTAGACCAGGACTCCCACTTAGAAGTTTTAGGGAAAAAACCTTAAACCTCGTCCAAGTAGGGTTGAAATCATTCAACCCTGCGATAGTTCCGCTTCGCGTATAACTATCTAATGGGCTGTAAATATTATTTTGAATTTTGTTTTCTGCCCACTCGCCTTAGGCGAGTGGTTTTTTAGCTCTTCAGTCGCTTCCCAATTCCAATTCAGGCATTTTTTTGTTAAAATATAGGCTGTACTAATGAAGTGCCGACTTAGTGCGAAGCGCCAAGGCGAAACAAAGTGCCGACTTAGCTCAGTGGTAGAGCAACTGTTTTGTAAACAGTAGGTCATCGGTTCAATCCCGATAGTCGGCTCCAATATCCTCTTGACATCTCATATTTTAAAGTTTAGATTAAACTTACCAATTAATATTAGCGAAGCTTGTGAGACTCAAGCACTGGGCCGCAACCGTTACAGTCGGGTCGCCAATATTAATGTATCTTCGAGCCAAGAATTTATGAAAATAAAATACACAGTTCTAATTATAATTATAGTAATGGCCTCCGCTATTATTGCCTTTTTTCTTTTTTCTTCTACTTTTTTCCAAAAAACTAAAACAGAAGTACAACCCCCAGCTGTGAAATCAGCTTCCACTAAAGCAGATATTTTCTTTGTGACAGAAGAAGTTGATTTTGGAGAATTAAAACCTAAAACCACACTTTCTATAAAAGCCCAAACAGGAGAAACTATTTTAGATATTTTACAAAAATCAACTCAACTTGAAACAAAACAAACCTCGTTTGGGGAAATGGTAGAAAGTATTGATGGGATTAAAAATGGAACAGATGGAAAATATTGGATTTATTATGTAAATAATCAGCCAGCCACAGTTGGAGCTGGTGATTTTAAAGCAGAAGCAGATCAGAAAATTTTATGGAGACTGGAAAAAGCCCAATGATAAAATTTATGCCTATTTTAATCATTTTTACATTAGTTGCAATTAGATTATTACCTCACCCAGCTAATTTTGTTCCCATTGGAGCCTTAGCCTTGTTTGGTGGAAGCTATTTACCTAAAAAATATGCTCTAACAATCCCCTTTGCTGTTATGTTTGTCTCAGACATGTTTCTGGGTTTTCATTCTACTATGCCTTATATATATGGTAGCTTTATCCTAATCAGCCTTATTGGAATTACTTTAAAAAACAGGGTTAATTTTACTAATGTTTTATTAGCTTCGCTTTCTTCTTCTATATTATTTTATCTGATTACTAATTTAGGAGTTTTTATATCCACCAACCTTTATCCCAAAACAGCAACAGGATTATTGGATTGTTTCATAATGGCTATTCCCTTTTTTAGAAACACCTTATTGGGAGATCTTTTTTATAATGGAATGTTTTTTGGCAGTTTTGCTTTAGTAAAACAACTCTATTTTAAGCTTGCTTATCAATCCAACTAGCCCTCCAGTTATAAATCTGATAAAATTATCGAGTTCTGATCTGCCGAAGTGGCTCAGTGGTAGAGCACATTCTTGGTAAGAATGAGGTCACGGGTTCGATTCCCGTCTTCGGCTCACGAATTAAAAATTATTTGGAGACTTGTTTGATTCTGAAATTGAAGAAGTTTGTCTTTGGCTCATTTTATTGATTATTGAAGTGGCAATATCTTTTCTTGCTCTCCCATCCATTGCCAGCATTACCCCAACAACAACGCTGTTGAAACCAATTACCACCTGCATAGGCCAATCACTATCGCCAGAAAGCTGATTAGTATAAGCCACCCCTGTTGCTACTAACCCACCCCATGTCATCAAAAGACCTGTTATATATTCCAACCTCCCCATAAATCTTTTTCTGCCGATATTTAATCCTAAATCAAATTGAGATTTAAACGGACCTTCTTTTGCTATAAGTGTTTCCTGATTGTATACCAAGATACTTCCATCAAACTCACTGCCATAACCTTTATGTCTGTACGAATCATCAACCAAATACTCTTCAGCCTTAACTCCAGGAACTATTGCGTTCAAGATTGTTTTAGTATTTTCCAACATAAGGCGGATATTATACCACTTCCATGCCTACTCTTAAAAATTTGGATTATTTACACACAGTGAGGTCTGAACCGATTTCATAAAGGTTTGGATTATCCCCTTTATCATCAACCGCATATTTTTGATCTTTTTCTGATTCAAGGGCAGTATCAATCTCCCAGTTTTTACCATCTGAACAATATCTGTAATAGAGTTTATCATCATTAACAGGATCCACCATCAATGATGTTGGAGGAATTACCTTGGTTTTGCTAATATCTGCCTTAATCCACCCCAAGCCATCAAGATTTTTTACATTTGGATCAGAAATATTGGATTTACCTTCACAAGGAGCCTTGGTTGTAGAACATAAAGTTTTTGGGTCATTAGGTGCAGCCACCCATGTAATATTAATAGCCTCAGCAATATATGATAAATCAGATAACCTGGTGGCATCTCTGGCACGTCTGGTTAACTCAAGAGGGTTGATTATTAAAACCACAATTGCTGCCAAAATAGCTATCATAGGGATAATCATTATTACAACACCAGCTGAAAGCAAAATCTTTACCCATAGGGGCCATCTCATCCACAAAAACATCAAAACTATACCCAAAGGAAAAAAGAATAATAAGGATAAAACAGTAACAACTGTTTTCCAAGTTGGGACAGGTTGGAGCTTAACTTGTTTGGTTGCAGTTGCCATTACTATTTAGTTTAAAGATTATATTGGTAATATGTCAACAGTTGACTCAAATAACAGATTACCATTACTATACTATTAAATAAGAAAAAATTATCATGGAAGAGAAAAATACAAATTGGGATATTTCTGAGCTTTATAAAAAAAGCTGGCACATTGTTAAAAACAATAAAATTCTTTGGTTGTTTGGTATGGCACTGGCCGGCGCAGGATCAGGTTCAGGCACCTCCAACTCAAATTTTGATTCAAAAGATATAGATTCTTTAAAAAGTATTTTTCAGAATAATTCAGGCACAACTACTGATGCAGTAACCAAAACTTTGGGGGCTGCTACGACCAATCTTGATACGACTTTTTCAAATATCTTTTTTGCAGTTCCTATTTGGATGTATGTTTTGCTGGCTTTGGGGTTTTTACTACTTATCTTAACAGCAATAATTTTGGGGATAATCTATCAAGCCTGGGTTCAAGGGTCACTTATTGGCGGGGTAAGCCAAGCTGATTCAAATCAAAAACCTACTATTTCTTCATGTTCGTCAGCTGTCTTCCCTGCAATAAAAGGGTTGATCTGGGTACAATTAGTACCCCCCATCTTATTCTTTTTGGCAGCAATTGCTGTATTTGGCGTACTCTCCTTTTCAATACTTTTATTCCCATCATTTAGCAAAGCGATACCTATTTTGGCAATGGTGATGGCTGTATTTGCATTCTTTGTTGCCTGGCTGTTTCTTACCTTAACTCAAATTTGGGCTACCAGATCTGTAGTTATAGATAAAAAACCTGCTTCAAAAGCTTTTTTTGATTCATACAAGGTAGTAAAGAAAAAATTCTGGAACATGTTGGGACTGGGTATTGTTAATATAGTCTTATCAATATTAATAATGATTATCATGGTCATACCAATAATCCTGGTTGTGGGTGTTGGTGTTTTTGGCGTTATATTAGGTGCTTCAAATCCACCAGTAATCATAACCCTTGTTACTGTTGGAGGAATACTTCTACTACTATTTATTTTAGGCTCTATGATTTTAAGTGGTATTCTAAATTCATTCAAATCAGCTACCTGGACCTTAGCTTACAAGCATATCAAAGGAGGATCTGGTGAATAAACCTGCAGGATTCTTTTTAAGGCTGCTTGCCTATTTGAACGAGAAATTAATATTTCTTCTGTTGTTTGTTTATCTTATTTATACTATTTCTAAAAATACCACCTTAAGTGGTCTTTATTATGGATTAATTGTTTTACTGGTTATCTTTGTATTCGTTTCTTTACTGGGAATGGTATACAACGTCCTATTCACCCATTATTTTGGAGGCAATTTAGGCAAACTGATAACAGGTCTTAGAATTAAAGATCAATCAGGAAAAAAACTAAAATTCAAAAAAGTTCTTTTCAGACAACTCCTGGCTTATAATTTTTCCTGGCTGGCATTTGGTTTGGGATTTTTATCAATCCTAAAAGACCCTAATAAACAAGGCTTCCATGATAAAACAGTTGATTCAAATGTTTTCAGGGTAAATATGTTGTGGCCTTTGGGTTTATTAATATTTTTAATGTTGCTTGGAACAAATACTTATTTTCTTTCTCTTACTGCTGTTGATTTTTCTAAAAACCCTGTTAATCAGGAAATTATGAGTTTGGTTACGGCAATTCAGGCACAAGCTAAGCAAGAAGAAAAAACTGTTACCCAAACCGCCACAACATCCTCAAGCTCTGCCTCAATAAAAACAACCACCACTGTTAAAGCTACCACCCTAAATTATTCTCAGGAGGATGTAGATTCCTGGAAACAAGAAGTTGAATATAAAAAAAGCGATCAGACAAACATTAAAAAGTATCTTGGTAATTCGAGCCTGGATCAGACAAAATTACAACAATTTAACAGCATAAATAACCAGCTGCTGGCAATTACAGAAAGAATCTACGGCAAAATGAGTCAAAAACAGTTTTTAACTGCTGCTGATGAAGCTGATATAAAAACCTATATAAAGCTTGATGCAGAAGCACAAAAACTAGCTCAGGAAATTTTTCAGTAATCACATGGCTATTGATGAATCAACAGCAGAAATATTGCCTGCCACTGAATCTCTTCTATCAAAAGAGTTTTTAAATAAAACATTTACAAGCCCCGCTTTTTTATCAAACCTCACCACACTTGCACATCACGCTCACCTCAACTTTGCAGAAGGAGGGTTTATAGTACAAAATCTAAATGGTAATCCTGTTTGTTCTGAACTAGTGAAATCTAAACGTATTGGCAGTATTGAAAAAGCAGACGAATCACTTTCTACAGATATTGAAAAAGTTTACTTTCTCCCTGGCAAATTACCACATAAAGAAAAGGATTTAGCAGCCATACGTAAAGTCCTTAGGCCTAATATAGTTTTTGTCATCCACTCTCATCCAATAGAAAAGGGCGAGGACATCCGTCAGGTGCTTAGGCCTTCAACTGCTGATTTGGACGACTGGCAAAAACTGAGACTGGAATCTGGTTATCCTCATATTATCGACGGGATTGTCGTAAAACATGGAGGCGATGCACTACTACTAATATACCAGGCTGATCCTACCCAAAAAGAAGACTTGTACTGGCAACAGTGGGATCACGACGAACCAGTTAGCAGACTCTTCCAATACATGAAAGATAGCGGAATCCGGTATGACACCTTAAGACTAAACATAAAATCAGGCTATTTTCCAGACCAGGAACTTGTCAAAGTAGATAATTTTGTAGTGAACTAGCTTACCGGAGAATAAATTTTTTGTATTATCCAGACGCAGTTAAGTCTTGCTTCCCTATCTATTCTAATATATAATTCCTGCATGGCAAAAAAAGGCAACAGACAATCGTTTAATTTAGAATGCTCAGTTTGTAAGAGCAAAAATTACGTGACGACTAAAAACGTCACCAAAACCAAAGATAAATTAGCTTTTAACAAGTTCTGCAAAAAATGCAGAAAAGCTACTGATCATAACGAATCTAAGCTTAAATAATCATCTTACACTACTACAATCATGAAAGAAGCTATAAACAACTTACCAGAGGACGAGAGATTAAATCTACTTGTTGCTGACTATTATAATCAAGCAGGAAAAGGTTGCTCCCATTCAGTTTTGGAAATAGTTACCGGAAAAACCCAAAGGCGGATGAAGCAAATTTCCGAAATTTTGGGAATAAGCGATCGTGATGTAGCGACACTTTTTATGTCTATAAATTATATGTCTCTCGGTCCAACCAAGGAAGAAACACTAAGGCTAGCACAAGAAGCCTTAATGAAAGGTACCCATGGTGGTCAAACAACAGGCAGCCTAGAAGGTGACATAAAAATTATTAATATAGCCTCTTTCATTCGCACTGTTATTGACAAGAGATGGGAACTAAAAGAAAAACAGCCTAATACTAAAATTTCCTAGTACCTAAAATAATTTCCTTCCCTGACAAACACGTTTCTTTTTTGATATAATTCCCCTTACCTACGGGTGTGGTGAAATGGTATCACAGCAGTCTCCAAAACTGCTTTTCGGGGTTCGAATCCCTGCACCCGTGCTAAACTTACCCATAAATGGAAATTAAGATAATTGAACTCCAACCACAAGATATAAATGAAGTTAAAGAGTTAGCTGCATTAGTGATCAAAGACAGTTTTCATAATGATGGAGTTGCCCATAAATACAAAAAGTATCTATCAGAGGAAATAATACGTGTGCAAAAGAAGTTCGATCAGGATCAGAAAGAAAATTACTATTTTCTAATTGCCAAAGAAAATAATAAAGTTGTTGGAACTGCAGGATATGCTCTAAAAATAGCTGGACCAATTCAGTTAGCTTTAAACCAGCTCCAATTATCAGATAAATCTGTGGTTGAGCTAATATCCTTTTATATTCACCCTCAACATCAGGGAAAAGGTATTGGTCCCAAACTATTAAAAGCCTTACTTACCCATTTAAAACAAGCTGATTATCAATATTTTTCTCTTTATACAGGCTATCAAAAAGCAAAAGATTTCTGGAGAAAAAAATTAGGAGAACCTGATGTCATACTCCCAAAATACTTTGAGAAAAGTTTAGATTGTCATGTTTGGGTTAAACCAATTTAAGAATCAAGCAAGAAATCCCTGCACCCGTGCCATGAAGTAGGCACCCTTCCTTGTTCTTTTTATCCATCAATAACTATAGGTTGAATATTATTCTAAATTAAAGTATAATTTTTGTAATATGTGTGAAAATAAAGCAGGTATTTCTGAAACAGATCCAAATTCAAACGTCAGAATAGAATGGTTGGATTTTAATTCATCTGTAAATAGTGGACTAAAAGCATTAATACTTCAAAGAAGTGAAAATGGACAGGTCATGGATGTATTAATAACTTCGGAACATAGTTCAGCCTTCAATCTAAGAAATCATTTACTTGAACTTGCTATACTCCGATCTTTGACTAAAGATCAATTATATGCTCAAATTTATGTGCAAAACGAGCAAATCCAATCTGATCGAAAAATTATCTCAATAAGAACTGAACCGCCATTATGGTTTTCAACTGGAAATACAAACTTTGTTACTAATGGAGGGGTTGAGATAACTCAAAATATGATAGTTTTTCTAAAACATAAACAAGCTTCAGAGTTACAATATAACCAAGCCAGACTTGCTATATTAAATGAAGCTAATATTTTGCTGAAAGATGTTAAACGCCCTCCTTTTCCACCAATAGAATTCGGAAAATAGATGATGCTTACGATTTTGCTACTATTTTAGGAAACATATCTGAGTTAAGAGAACAATTTTTTGGTGAGGGGTCTGACTTACTTGATCAAACAAAAAATTATCTTAGAATACAGGCTGAATCTCAGAAATGGAAAGAATTATATAAAGCAGTCACTAATAAAAAAACCCGAGGGCTTCATTTTAGTTGAAGAAAGGGTTAAACAGTTAAAAGGATTGCCTAATAGAATTGGACCCTTACATTGCCTGATTATTTTGTTTCCCAATTTGTGGCTGCAGGAGCAGATTTCTCAAGAGCCGTTTTCAAATCCATTTACCCACTATCAAAACAATTTCTTGAATCTACATAACCTTCATCATTTTAAGTGAATCTATTTTAATAGTTGACAAAGGAATAAGAACAGGTAATACTAATATTAATGGCAACCACTGGAAGTTCTGATTATAAATCATATTTAAACCAACTAGAGGGAACTCTTGATACATATTTAGTTGGAAAAGCTCCTGCACTCCCTGTAGGTGTTAAGGATTTTATTGTTAATGTAATGCCTTATTTAACAGTAATCTTCTTAATTTTAGCTTTACCTCTTCTTTTAGGTTTAATTGGTTTAACTGCTTTCACAGTTCCCTTTGCTTTTGTTGCTGGTGTAGGATCAGGTTTTACTTATATGGCTTCAATTGCTGTGGCTATTGTTACAGCAGTCTTAGAAATAATAGCATTACCAGGACTATTTAAAAGACAGAAGAAAAGCTGGACTTTGCTTTATTATGTAGCTTTAATTGGTGGAGTCAGCAGTATTTTATCCTTAAATCTTTGGGGATTGGTAATTGGTACAGGTATTTCTTTATATATTCTTTTCCAGATTAAAAGTTATTATAAGTAAATTGTGAATTCAGCTCCAGATAATTATTACCCTCAAATATCAATTGAAAAAAACACAAATCCAAACCGTTTATATGCTATTCCTTTATTTGGTTTTTTAACTAAAGTTATTATTTTAATCCCTGTTTTTCTTGAATTATGGCTACTTGGTATCGCTATGTTTTTTATAGCAATGTTAATTAACCCTTTTGTAGTTCTTTTTACCGGTAAATATTGGAAAACAGCTTATGATTTAACCACAGGAATGTTAAGGTTAAGTTCAAAAGTAGGATTTTATTTTTCAGGAGTTACTGATAAATACCCTGGATTTGATATATCTACCACACCATTTACATATGACTTGAAATATCCTGAAAGTTCTAACAGATTATTTGCCATCCCACTTTTGGGAGGACTGATCAGGCTTATTTTATTGATACCTTTTTATATTGTGTCACAAGTATTTGGTTATGCTTCAGGCATAGCTACATTCTTTACTTTTGCGCCAGTCTTATTTATGGGTAATTATCCAGAAACCACCCATGAACTTAATGTAGATTCTGTCCGATTATCACAAGCCATGACTGCATACATGTCTGGGCTATCAGATAAATATCCCAGCTTCAAGGTATCATGGAATCATAAAACTATGAAGATTGTTTTACTTATAGTCGGTACATTGCTATTCCTGTCATACATGAGCAGCAGTTTCACAGCCAAACCACCTGTAAATCTTCCAGCTCCAACCCCAACCATAGAAGCACCTCAAGTTTAACCTTCCTTGTGCTATAATTTCCGGGAAACTTGCACATGTCCAAAGAGCATATTCAACAAGACGAACCATCTGCCTCAGATCTTCAGTCAGCTGAAGAATTAGTAAGAGAGCTCTTTGATCATCAAAGAAAACCCCCAATTAACAGCTTTATTGATAATGAAAAATATATTTCTACCAATCCCAGATATCTGTATTTAAAAGAAATTAATGAAATTCCGCTCTTAACACCGAGCCAAGAATATAATCTGGCTGTAATAAAGGATTTAAAACCTCTTCCTGAAGATGCCCCTGAGGTAGTATCTGAACTCAAACTGATTAATGCTGAAGCAATTCATGATTTGACAAAACATAATTTAAGATTAGTGGTTTCAATTGCCAAAAAATATACAGGTCAGGGCATACCATTAATGGACCTTATTCAGGAAGGAAATATCGGACTAGTTAAAGGTATACAAAAGTTTGATTACCAAAAAGGGTACCGTCTGGCAACTTATGCTACCTGGTGGATTATGCAAACAGTTTCCAGAAGCATTGCAGATCAAGGGCGGACGATCCGCATCCCCGTAGGTCTGGGAGTAACAATAAGTAAAATGCACAAGATCCAAAGACAATTATTTCAGGAACTCGGACACGAACCAACCCCTGAAAACATAGGCCAGGCAATGGATATCCCAACAAAAAAGATTGAAAAAATGCTAATTTATGATCAACAGCCTCTTTCAATTTATAAAGAATATTCAAATGACTCAGATGATGGTGCAACACTAGCTGATTTGATTGAAGATCCGGGTGAAAATGTTGAAGAACAAGGAATTAGTCTGGCAAATAAAGCTGAGATTAAAGCAATTATGGATATAGACCCAACAAATACAGATGAAATGAAGATGCCTGGATGGTCGGCCTTATCAGAACGGCAAAAAACTGTTTTAAATCTGCGCCTTGGCCTGAAAGACGGAATTACAAGAAGCCTGGAAGAAGTAGGAAAAGAATGCGGGTTTACCAGAGAAAGAGCCAGACAGCTGGAAGCAGAGGGTTTAAAAGTACTCCGTCAACCTGAAAACCTAACAAAAATGAAGGGCATGATTTAATTTTTTAAAAATTAATCTTTAAATGAGCATCGCTGATCTGAGCTGCATAACCGGTATTGGTTTTAAGCTGCACAGCATAGGTTTTTTTACCCGTTGTTAATGAGAATCCGGAAGAAGTAACCCATGTATAATCAGTGGCTGAGACGCTGATCAGAGAGCCTAAAAGGGCCAAACCATCTGTTATATTAATCATTCGGGCATAACAAGTGCCATTTCCCTGATAATTAACAATCCTGCCTTCAAATTGAGCACTGGTCATACCGGGATAATCTGCAGTATCAATCACAACAGATTGAGTAGAATCAGTAGTCCAATCCAGTGTTGTTTGTGAAGAAACCCAACCTAAAGGGATATAGATGGGAGATTTCTTTGTGGTTGTTGCTGCCTCTGTAGGTGTTGGACTAATACCGCTAGACGTCTGAAGTTGACTTACTTGTCGTTGTAATGTGGTGACCTTATCTTCCAGACTACTGACTTTACTTTCCAAAGTAGCAATGCTGGTGGCTGTTTCACCATTTAGCTTTTTTGATATAGCAGTAATTGCGTCTGACAAAGTTTTATACTGATCATTACCCGTAGAAGTTCCATTCGTTAGGGCTGCAATAGGATTATTTGCGGTTGCAGCAATTTCCTGCTGAGCAGTTTGTGTAGATTTATTCGGGTTTTGTTGTTGTCTGTTAATAAGAAACCAGGATGCCCCCACAACCAACAGAATAAGCACAACTATGGGCAGGAACTTAATCATATATAAATCATACTACAGATTTGAAATAAATATATGTTATGCTAATTCTAACCATAAATTATGTCTCATTTACCTTTTACCCTGCTTGCATACTTTTTGAATGCCTCTGCTGTAACTATTGATAAATTTATGCTGACCAAGCATGTTCCCAATCCTTTGGTGTATGTTTTTTACTTCTCTGCCTTTTCAGCCATAGCCTTACTTGGTTTACCTTTTACCCACATTCCCAAATTCGATGTCTTACTAATTGCTTCTATATCAACAATTCTCTGGACAACTGGGGCTTATTTTATGTTCAAGGGCTTGCAGGTAGGCATGGTTTCCAGGGTAATACCTATTATCGGGACTCTTATCCCCCTTTTATTGCTGCTAGAATCAGTTTACGCAAACTCAATAACTCAGGCACAATTTATGGCAGTCATGGTGCTTGTTTTAGGCATAGTTGCTTTAACTATTACAGACTGGAAAGGAAAAATCACCAAAAAAGAAATCATTTTTGAAGTTTTATCAGCCGTATTTTTTGCTGTTTCTTATTTGGTTTTAAGACAGGCATATTTGAGGGAAGAGTTTTTTACGGTTTTGGTCTGGAGCAGGTTTATAATTGTGCCTGTCAGTATCTTAATCTTACTTATTCCAAGGCTTAAGAAACAGGTTTTTGAATCAAAGGAAGACCAACCAAAACGGTTTAGCTTATTTTCAGGCCCAGGATTGTTGTTTCTTGGAGGTCAGGCAGCTGGAGGAACGAGCGAGCTCTTACTTACTTTTTCTGTGTCTTTAGCCTCACCTGCTTTAGTTAATTCCCTGGCAGGATCATCCTATGTCTTTTTGTTTTTATTCAGTCTGATTTTAGGAAAAAAATATCCTGCTATTTTTGCAGAAAAATATACTTCACTTGTAATTGGCACCAAAGTTTTAGGCGTAATTTTACTGGCAGCAGGCTTATATCTTTTAGCTATCTAACATGATTTTCAGACATATAGCACGCAAATATCAGGAAATTGAACATCTGAAGATGTATGTTTTACTGGGATTAAGTTTTCTGGTTATCATTTTATACTCCAGTACCAAAATTTGGGATCAAATCCATTATGATACATTCACTATTTTTGGTGTTACCTATTCTCCGACCTATGCTGCCACTTTAGGTTTGGATCCCAGAGAAACATACCAACAAATGTTTAAAGATTTAAAAGTACGCAAAATCAGACTTGCTGCCAATTGGGATGAGGTAGAACGAACACAAGACCAGTTTGATTTTTCAGACCTTGATTATTATGTTGGTGAAGCCAGAAAACACAACGCTCAAATCATTTTAAGCATAGGATATAAGCTGCCCCGCTGGCCGGAATGCCGGGTTCCGAAATATTTGGAACATGCCGGAATGCAATACCGTCAGGAAAGACAACTGATATATATCAAAAAAGTAATTGAACATTATGAAAATAATTATTCAATTGTTTCCTGGCAAATTGAAAATGAACCGCTACTTGAATTCGGAACTTGCGATCCTGTGGATGAGCAATACTTACGAAAAGAAATTGCATATGTCCGTTCCATTACCTCAAAACCGATAATCATCACAGATTCAGGCGAGCTTAGTTCCTGGATCACCCCCATGCAGCTATCCGATATCTTCGGCACAACCATGTACCGCTCCGTAATCAACCCCATTTTGGGCGAAATACCTTACTATTTCCAACCCTGGTATTACAGAGTCAAATCTGAGACAATCAGAAAATTTTTAGCACCAAACAACAAAGAGATGATTGTTGTTGAGCTTCAGGCAGAACCATGGGCGGAGGTTTTCATTGCTGACATGCCAGTTGAAAAACAATTAGATCACTTTACAGTCCAAAGTTTTAAGAATAATGTAACTTTCGCCAAAAAAGTCGGCACATCAGAAATATACCTTTGGGGTGTTGAATGGTGGTATTGGATTGCAAAATTGGGCCATCCTGAGTTTTTAGAATACGCAAAAACTATCTTTAAATAACTCAAAGCTAAACTTGCTATCTTTTGATCCATTTTGATATCTTTGATAGTACTTTTATTAAACCTCCTTAAACGGATAAAATGAGTTCAACCTGCCCGCATTGCTACGCAAAGCGTTGTAGGCGGGTCCAATCTGCCTTAGGAATTTATGAAGAGGCAAAAAAAGAAAGCATTAAAAAAACCGATATTATTTACATTTCTTTTCTTATGCCTTCTTGCGCTCATTAAAATCGGCCAAATACCTTTGCTTTTGATTCAATATCTTGCTTTACTGATCAATCGGTTGAAAAAAATTGAATTCCCCGATATTAAAATTCCCAAAATTTCCTTGCCAAAATTCAAAAAGCGTAAAAAAATGACCATCATCATTAAAGCACCAACTTTGCTGATTCTGATCTTACTTTTTGCTGCTGTTTATTCCTATTTGTTATTAAAACTGGCTGTGCAGCTACCCTCCCCCGCACTTTTATCTGTGGCTCCACGCCCTTTAACCACTCAGATTTTAGACAGAAATGGTAAATTACTTTTTCAATTTTACGAGGGTCAAAACCGCCAGCCAATTGACATGCACACCCTCCCAAAATATGTGATTAATGCCACCATTGCTGTTGAAGATAAACATTTTTATTCTCATTTGGGGTTTGACATAGAAGGAATTTTAAGAGCAACCAAAGCAAATTTTGACGGAGAACGGATCATGGAGGGAGGTTCAACAATTACTCAACAGTTGATTAAAAATACCCTTCTTACTCCTGATAAAACATTTAAAAGAAAAATCAAGGAAGTTATTTTAGCTTTCTGGGCTGAAAGACTTTATACTAAAGATGAAATATTGCAGATGTATTTAAACGAGGCTCCCTATGGCGGACCGGCTTGGGGTGTTGAGGCTGCTGCTCAAACATATTTTGGTAAATCTGCCAAAGATTTGAGTTTGAGCGAGGCTGCTTTTTTGGCAGGCCTGCCTGCTGCACCCACAGAGTATTCTCCTTTTGGAATTCATCCTGAAAAAGGCAAGGAAAGACAGGTGGAGGTTTTAAGACGGATGGTGGAAGAAAAATATATCACACAAAATCAGGCAGAATCAGCTTCAACAGAAAAACTGGAGTTTAAATCCCAGGCAGTAGATATCAAAGCTCCTCATTTTGTGATGTATGTCCGCTCTCTTTTAGCCGGCAAATACGGAGAAAGGGTTGTTTCCCAGGGAGGGCTCAAAGTCATAACCACACTTGATTTGGATTTACAAAATATGGCAGATGAAGCAGTCAATAAAAATATTGCTCAACTTAATTATCTAAAAGTCGGAAATGGTGCAGCCATGATAACTGACAGTAAAAACGGTCAGATTTTGGCTATGGTAGGATCAAAAGATTATTTTGAAGCTGGAAGCGGTAATTACAATGTAGCTTTAGCCATCCGCCAACCAGGCTCTTCCATCAAACCAGTCACTTATGCCACAGGTTTTATGCAGGGCTATTCCCCTGCCACAATATTGCTGGATGGGCCAACCACGTTCCCTCAAGTTGGAGGCAAACCCTATTCACCAGTAAATTATGACAACCGATTTCACGGTCCAACCACAATCAGAACAGCGCTCGGTTCATCATATAATGTTCCTGCAGTTAAAATGTTAGCTCTAGTAGGTTTACCCCAAATGATGCAGGTTGCCAAAGATATGGGCATCACCACTTTCGGAACTCCTGAAAATTACGGTTTGTCTTTAACTTTAGGAGGAGGTGGGGTCAGGTTAATTGACATGATGACTGTTTATGGAACGTTTGCTACCAATGGCACCAGACATACTTCTGAGGCTGTTTTGATTGTTTATGATTCAAACGGCAATGTTTTGGAAGATCACCGCCAAAATGAAGGAAAACAGGTTCTTTCTGAAAATGTGGCTTACTTAATCAGCAACATTTTATCTGATTCCGTGGCTCGGATGCCTGCTTTCGGACCTCATTCTCTGCTTGAAATTCCCGGCCATACTGTAGCTGTAAAAACAGGAACCTCTGATGATAAAAAAGATAACTGGACTTTTGGCTACACACCTGAATATGTGGTAGGAACCTGGGTGGGAAATAATGATAATTCCCCAATGGATCCAATGTTGTCATCAGGGATCACAGGAGCCGCTCCAATCTGGCATGATATTATGACGCAATTATTAACTGATAAGCCGGATTTGGCCTTTTCCAGGCCCCCAGGAATAGTGGAAACAGTGGTAGATGGAAGACGCGATTTGACTATTGCTGGAGTACTACCAAAATCCGTTATTGCTTTAAAGAAAAGTACAAAAAAAGATGAGGCTACAGGTGCTGACAAAGAAACCACCATCTATTCTGATCAATTTTCTACATTTAACCCAGATCAAAATAAACTTATTCCATAAGTAAAATCCTGAGTAAAATTATACCTACAACATTTAGCCATACTTGAGGCTCCAAGGCCAGGCCTTGGAGCCTTGACAAAGCACAAAATAATTGTATTATTTTATATATGCCAGCTAAAAATAGGATAAAACAATATACTGCAAATAGCTTTTATCATTTATACAACCGTGGAACCGAAAAACGTTTAATATTCCAAGATAAACAAGATTGTTCTGTCTTCCTCTCCTATCTTAAAGAATACCTACTTCCTAAAAATGAAAAAGAACTTTTTTCAAAGCTCTCTAGTCCGAATATCTCTGCTCGAGAACGGGATAAAATTCTAAAAGCACTCCGCTTAAACAATTTTTTTGGCGAAATAGACCTGATTGCCTTTTCACTAATGCCCAATCACTTTCACTTATTAATAAAACAAAAAAGTGCAGGCTCAATTGATAAATTTATGAATTCTTTAGGCACTAGATACACAATGTACTTTAATAAAAAATATAAAAGGGTTGGTTCTTTATACCAGGGTGTCTATAAGGCAGTATTGATTGTTACTGATGAACAGCTACTTCAACTATCCCGATATATTCATAGACAAGCTTTAGCCTTCCAAGGCCAGGCCTTGGAGGCACAACCGTGCTCATATTTTGATTATGTTGGTAAAAGGAAAAGTGAGTGGGTAAAACCAGAGGAAATTTTGGTCTTTTTTTCAAAAAATAATCCTTCCCTCTCCTATCAAGCTTTTGTAGAAGAAAAAGATTTTGAACTAATCCCCCATAAACTTCTTTTAGATAAAAATTAGCTTTAAAATCATTAATATTATATAATTCTTAACTTATATGACAGAACAACGAGACCTTTCGAGATTATCCCCCCAAGGTTTAAATATTATGTTTGGTCAATTTCTTAAGTTGATACCAATCAATGGTGGTATTACGGGGAATAAACCAGAACAAGACCTTACTAAGTTTTTATCAAGCCCAAATATTACAGACATGACTCCTATAAATCAGTTCATGGAAAACATGATCGAAAGTATTGTTGATACCCTTGAACGAAGAGGAAAATCAAATCTTTTATCAGTTTGCCAACAAGAGCTTACCTCTCTACTTCAACTATCTTGTCTAACAGCTAGTGCTACACAAAATGTAATTAAACTCTACTCTGATGAATTTGTGAGTGGCGTATTTGGAACCAACCCACACGATGCAGTAAGTCATCTTTATTGGTTATGCGAACCCACTGAACCTAATAGTGGTGGCGTTTTTCATCCTAATAGTGCTGCCAAATTAGAATATAAATTGCTTTTGCAGGAAACTGACAAATACCATAGCTTCGAATTTATTCAAAGAAGCAGGGAAAATTCCCCAAGACTACTAAATGGAGAAGTTTGTTGGGATAAAGAAACACTTCTTCGAGGCAGAAATAATGTTGATGCTATGGAAAAAAGAATTCTTAAATGGAAAAATGAATATTCTAAAAAACACCATTAAATAATCTATTTTAATCCAAAACCACCCAGCCACGCTGGTCAGATTTTTTAATCTTTATTGGAGAAGTAATAAACCTTTCAGAATCCCCAATAAATATTAAAGTCCCATAAGTGCTTTTTTTCTTATCAGAAAAATATTTTTCATCTTCTTGAGTGTTGCCTGTTGAAATTTTTGACCCATAATCTGCAAAAATTTTCTCTAAATCCCCTTCTGTCAAGCCTTCAAAGGAGAACACTTTTTTTACCCGGAATTGACCGATGATCTCTTCCCCAGGTGGCTTTATGTAAACCAAATCACCTACAGAAATCACCCCAAATGGAGCAATTTTGTGTTGAGAAAAACGGGTCTCTATAGTTTTAACCCCAGTCAAAATTGCCTCAACAGTAGTCTTGTTCATGATGGCTAAGTGCTTCTTCATAAGTTCTTTTTGAATATACTCCCAAATACCTGGAACTTCAAGATGAGTTATGTTAAACTTTACTGATGATATTTAACAAACCCCTTGATTTTATAGGTGAAGTTAAGGTAGAATTACAGAAAGTTGTTTGGCCTACACCAAATCAAACTATTAGGCTTACAGTAATCGTGATTATTGTCACATTGACTGTAGGCTTTTTTGTTGGAGGAGTAGATTTGATCCTAACAAAAATTTTGGAAGTATTATTACAAAAATGAATACAGACGACGTAAAAAAAGACGACAACCAAATACAAGATGATACCGCACAAGTTGTGGAAACTCCTGTTGAAGAAGCAGCCACTGAAGAAGTTACAGAGGAAACTCCTCAAGCTGAAGAACCATCAGAAAACCCTGCAGAATCCTCCGACGCTAAAGCTATGGAGGACAAGGAAGTTACAGAAGAAGCAGCATCAGAAAATCAGAGTATCGGAGTATCAGAGGATCAGCAAGCTGATTCCGCCGACGTGGTTGAGGTTGCTGAAACCCCTGCTGAAACAGCTGACAACGCTGACTCTGCTGACACAGCCGACGAAGCTGACGCTGCTGAAACTCCGGTAGTTGATGTTCCCGGTGCCCACTGGTATGTAGTTCACACTTATTCCGGACATGAAAACAGAGTGGCAGCTTCCTTAAAACAAAGAATTGAATCTGAACATTTGGAAAATAAAATCCTAGATGTGCTTGTTCCTACTCAGGAAAAGATTGAAATCAGATCTGGTAAAAAAGAAAATGTTAAGGAAAAAATCTTCCCAGGATATATTTTAGTCAGAATGGTTTTAGATGACCTGTCATGGCTGGCTGTTAGAACCACACAAGGTGTTACTTCATTTGTAGGTATGAGCAATAAACCAACTGCTATCCCCGACCGCGAAGTCAAATCAATTGTGTCCTACATGACCCAAGGTGCCCAACCAACATACAAAACAACCTTCTCTGAAAATGACACTGTTAAAATTATTGACGGGCCATTCGCAGAATTCATTGGTAAAGTTGAATCAGTTGATAAAGAACGAGGCAAGATTAAAGTGCTTGTTTCCATCTTTGGACGCGAAACACCGGTTGAACTTGATTTCTTACAAGTAGCAAAACTATAACCATGGAAACCGAAGGATCTGAAAAAGCTATTATTAAATATACTGCCACCACAGAACCTCCTTATTCATGGAAGATTATTGCAGTTGGTGAAAATGGTACAGAAATGGTTCTTAAAGAAAAAAACGGATCCTGGGTTGAAGCATTTTTTCTAGCTCAAGATCTAAATATAAAATTAGGACATAAACATCAGGAAAATAAATAAAATGGCCAAGAAAATTAAGACATACATCAAATTAAACATACCAGCTGGGGCAGCTACTGCTGCACCTCCTGTTGGTCCTGCTTTAGGCCAACACGGTCTTCCTATCATGGAGTTTGTGAAAGCATATAATGAAAGGACTCAGGATAAACAAGGCAATATTTTACCTGTAGTTATTACAGTTTATGAAGACAGGACTTTTAGTTTTATTACCAAAGAACCACCAGTGCCTGAAATGATTAAAAAAGCCTTAAACATTCAAAAAGGTTCTGGAAAAGCTGGTAAAGAACCAGCAGGAACATTGTCTCAGGATCAAGTCAGAAAAATTGCAGAAGCAAAATTACCAGATTTTAATACTAAAAATGTAGAACAAGCCATGAAAATGGTAGAAGGTGTAGCTAAATCAATGGGGATTAAAGTACAGAAGTAAGTATCATGTATTAAGTATTATGGGCAAAACTAAGATAAAAAAACTTGAAGAGACAGTTACCGAGAATACCACTCAAAAAGAAGTGGTTGATCACCCTGTGGTTGAAGCTGCAGAAACAGAAGTTGAGGCTAAAAAAGAAGTAAAAGAACAGGTTAAAAAAGAAAAGAAATCCAAGGCTTCCAAAAAAGTTAAGAAAGTCAGATCCAAAAAATATCAGGAAGTTTTAGAAAAAGCAGATAAAAACTCAAAATTACCTGCACTTGAAGCTGTAAAAAGGGCTCAGGAAAACTCTATCACAAAATTTGAAGGAACAATTGAAGCTCATATCAACACTTCTGCCAAAAACCTAAGAGGTTTAATAAATATGCCTTTTGCTCAGGGAAAGAAATTGAGAATTCTGGCTTTCGGAGACAATGCAGATAAATCAGGCGCAGATATTATTGGAAGTGAAGAAATTATTGCAGGCATAGACAAGGGAAAGATTGATTTTGATGTTGTAGTTACCACCCCAGAATGGATGCCAAAATTGGCAAAACTTGCCAGAATATTAGGACCAAGAAGTTTAATGCCAAATCCTAAAAATGGTACCATCACAGAGAACTTAGAAAAGGCTGTTGCAGACCTCCAAGGGGGTAAAACTGAGTATAAAACAGAAAAAGATGGAACTGTTATTCACCTTTCTGTTGGTAAAACCTCTCAAGCACCAGAAGAAATTGTGGCTAATTTGAAAGTCATCTACAATACTGTAGGCAGATCAAAGGTTAAAAAAATCTCACTTTCCCCAACCATGGGCCCCTCTGCCAGAGTAGACTTACAATCTCTCTAATAAGATTTAAGAATTAAGATTTAGGATTTGGGGATTTTATTCTTAAATCTATATTCTTTAATCTTAAATCTACTCAATTCCCTTTTAACTTCTTCCACACAAAATTAAGATCAAATTTTAAGAAAAATAACCCACTAACTCCTAAAATTAATAAGGAAACCAAAGTTGTAACATGGAATAAAACTGTGGCTGCAGATGAAAGATCTGTATTAATTCCTAAAATCCCGCTAAAAACAGCCAACCCTGCTGCTTCTGCTGAACCTACATAACCAGGGGCTGCCGGAACTAAAAAAGTAAAAGCAGCCAGAGCATTTCCTAAAACAGCCTGAGGCACAGATAAATTGATATTTAAGGCATTAAAAGATAAATACCAGGTAAATCCATCAGAAATGGCAGCTAAAACACTTAAAATAATAAAGATCCCCCATTCTTTTGATGAACGGTCTAAAATTTTAAAACCTTCAATAATAGTATTAGCCAGATTCAGAAAAATACTTTTTAATTTAGGGAAAATTAATAATGGTAAAAATAAAACAATAATTTTTTGTAAATAATTAGCACTCTTAATTGAAAGAATCAGTAAAATTGTTAAAACTATCAAAAGAATAATAATAAGATTAGCCAAGCTGCCTGAAATATTGGATGAAACAAATGGTAAAGCAACAGCAACCACCACAATAAACATCCAAAGATCCAGAAATCTGTCTATCAATACCCAAGTTAAGCTTTTGGCAAAAGAAATCTTATATTGGGTAGAAAGATAAGCTCCTTTGGTAATCTCCCCTGCCCTGATGGGTATTAAAAAAGACAAAAGCTGAGCTAAATAATTCAAAAAAACTAATTCCTTCAAAGAAATTTCAGAGATATTCAGGATTTTTTTGAATCTGAGGGCTCTGATTGCCCCTGATAAAGCAATACTCATAAATATTATGAAAACATAAACAAGATTTGCTTCCTTCAACCTAGTAACAATTTCATTTAAATTAACAAACCTGCTCCAAACTACTATTAAAACAAAGCCTATAAATATATTGATTGAAATTTTGGCTAAAATCTTTTGCATCTAACAATTATACAAGCTTCATTCTATATTGTAATTATGCTAATCTTTAATTGATATGCCCCAACTCACCAAAAATCAAATTATTGCCATGGTAGGCTTTTTTATTATGATTATTGCAATCCCAATCTCGTTTTATTTGGTTAGACAAACTCAAATTTTTAGATCTAAAGCCTCAACCACAAAAACAGAGACTGGCCCGGTTACCAAGACTCCTTCAGCTACGGGATCATCCGCAGACGATCTTTTAAAAGCAACTCAAGGCCAATCAGGATCAACTCCCTCTGCTTCTTCTGCTGAAAATCTGGCTTTTGGACCGACTTTAAATTTAGCTATCTCTATAGAAGGCAGGCCTGCTACAAAACAAGCAGATAAAGTCTTTGTGGGACTTGCTTTAGGCAACTCCCAGATCAACCCTTCTTATATATTAACCTTTAGTATTGATGTGCCTGATTCAGGAATATTTAAAGGTTTGTCTTTGGCAGGACTAAATCCAGGTTCAAATTACACTGCCTATATAAAAGGTTCTTCCACTATTGACTCTGCATCCACTTTTACCATGACTCCCACTGAATCCAATCTGAATGACAATAGTCCTTTAATATTACTCTCAGGAGACTTAAATGAAGATAATACAATTAATGCAGCTGATTATTCTATTTGCAAAGGACTTTATGGAACTAATCCAAAATCAGCAAATTGGAACGTCCGGGCTGATTTTAACAGAGACAACATAATAAATAACTATGATTTATCATATATCACTAAAAACATGGGCAAAGTAGGTGCTTCAGGACCCTGGGTTTCTACTCCCAAGGTATCTTCAGGCTCTGCCACACCTTCTGCAGGATTAATTAACAAACCAAATGTTGGTGGACCACCAGCTGATTTTGGTTCAGTCCTATCTGCCTCCACTAATTCTGCTTCTACCCCAGAAGAAAAACCAACCCGTTCTTCCTACTGGATCCTAGTCCCTTAATTGACATAGATTAAACCATAACCTATAATCCCCTTCATGAGCACAGAAATAACTAAAAGAATTCCTTTAGATTATGCCAAAATCAGAGAAGAAAAGCTTGCTGAAGGATATGTTACCAGCCAATACTATCAAGGTTTAAGATTTGATACAGCCTCACATTATGATACCAGAGCAGAAGTTTTAAGAAGAATTGGTCCTGGATTTAACATGATAGCTATTATTCAGGAAACTATCCACTTCGACGACAGATTAGGTGGAGGTAGTGATCGTTTGGAACCAGTAGTAGAAGAGTGGGGTGATGAAACGTTGAGCTATTATTTTAATAAAGATACACTTGTAGGGCCTTTAAAGGATCCCAAATCATTATCTGAAATGGTAAATGCTACTAAGTAACTTTGAGTTTAAGCTCGTGGGCAACAACAGGGATTCTTTCAATATTTCTTAAGATCATCAGATCGCAAGCTTCGCTTAGTCTTTTTTCATGATTATGTACAGTCTCATCAATGTTTTGAGCGTATTCAAGAACTATATCTATTTTCTTATCTAAAACATTAATCTTTTTACTAAGTTTCGTATCTAAATCATCAATTCTTCCCTCAAGCATTTTAATATCTTCTTTAGTCGCTAAAGATTTTAGATCTTCTTTGGTGGCCACAGAAACCATTAATTTTGCTGCTAATTTTGCAATATCTGCATCATTCATAAAATTAATCTTAAGATAAAAACATTTTTAAAACAAGAATACTTATTTAACTCAAACTAAATCAAACTCCTTGTTGACAATAAAAGTATACCTACATATAATTTGCCAGTATTTTGAAATCAAAAATTTAACAATGTTAAAAGAATTAAAAGAAAAATTTTTAGGAAAAAGTGATCTTGGGTATATTTGTTCCTTTGAAGTTAATGGCAAAGACATAGGAACAATTACTGAAATCACTGATATAAAAAAGGCAAAAAGAAAATTAAGCCATTTAGCCCAATTAGAGGAAGAGATGGAATATCGAGGAAGTGGAATGTTTGATGTCTCAAGTGCAGAAAGAAGTGCCAGAAATACTTTAAGAGAAATGTTAATAGTTCAGGCTCTAAATTTAGGCGGAACTCATATTTGGTTGTCCCAAGCCTCAGAAGATGCAGGCTTTGTCACAGGCATAATACAACAAAAAGCAGATGTTTTTAAAGACTAAAGCCCCATGAGTTCCAGCAGAGAAGAAGAACAACGACTACCAACCCGTGCTTTTCCTTTAGGAAACCTAGCATTAGAGCAAACGAAGTTTTTTTGGTCACTTAAAGACAGACAATATCCTTGGATACTTGCCGGTTTTAGAGATCCCGGACCAGCTAATGCTCAACTCCCGATTCTTGCTAAACTAAAAGAATCTGCCAATATCTGCGTAGTCTGTGACAGCAAAGGACAGGAAAATCTTGAAGCTGGACAATTAGGATTCTTCCAAGATTCAAATAATGTTAATAAATTATTGTCTGTTTCTTTTCTTGTAGATAATGCCAACGTAATTTTTACATCCAAATCCGCTGATTCCGGAATTGAACTAGCTTTGATGGCTAATGCAAAGTGGAATCATTTACAAGAAACAGCCCTAAGACCACAAATCGTAGAACTTGAAGATTATCCGGGCTGTATTGCCAGATGGCATTATGACAATTTTAATGCCCCAAGATGGATAAGACCTGATTATATTTATGCTGTCAGTGAATGGGGAAAGAAAAAAGAACTGGAATCTTTACCAAAAGATTTTAATCCTGAAAGAATAATAGTTACAGGACATCCAAATGATGACCGCCTAGCTTCCGAAAACATTGAAGAAATACAAGCTAACGTAAGAAAAAAGCTTCAGCTAGGAAGCAGACCAATTGTTATTCATATGGGCACACTCCCGTCTTCAGATACTGTTAATACACTCCATCCACTCGTAGATATTTTACAAAAACCAAGTTTTGAGGAGGCTGCTTTTATTTTTAGACCTCATCCAAGAGATGTTGAATCAATTGCTGAATATGAAGCAATTTATCATCCAATTAAGAACAGAACTACACTCGGCACAAATGATATGATGGTTCCTATCCTTGGTTTAAGTAAAGATAAGATTACTGATGCATTAGGTATGAGCGCAACTGTATTAATAAATCATGGCTCCACTACTGGTGTTGATGCTGTTTACAGAGGCATACCAACAATAAATACTTTTATTTACAATCCGCCTCAAAGTCATGATGAGGTTTTACAAGGCTATCCCCTCCCTGTTGTAGAAGATGGAGCCAGCCCTTTAGTCACAACCCCAGAAGAATTAAGTAATATTTTGGATTCTCTGCTTCATGATGCTGAATATCAAGATAAATTAAGAACAAATATGGCTAGATGGAAGGTTGATGGCCATGCAACAGAACGTGTAGCTCAACTAGTTTTAAATCTTGCAAGAGAACATCAAGCAAATAGATTAATTGGTAAATTATAGATTCCATTGACAAAATAGCCTTCAATCAGATACAATACTAAGGCTTAAGAAAGTGAGCACAAACATAAGTCTCATCGAGGCAGTTCAGATTAAATCAGATACATCGGAATATCGGTGTGCCGGTAGATCAGACGCCTCGAAAGAGGTTTTTTTTGAGCCAAAAATATGAAAACAAGAGCACAAAAAGAAGAGTCAGTTAAAAATCTGACTGAAAAATTTAAAAAAGCTAAAACCGTAGTATTTACGGATTATCGTGGCATGACCATGAACCAACTCTCGAGCCTAAGAGACAAACTAGCTGAAGCTGATGCAGAATTGGAAATTACCAAAAATACTTTGGTTCACATTGCTTTAGATGAAGCAGGGCTTGAGGGTGAATCAGATAATATAGCAGAAGGTCCGACTGCAACTTTGTTTGGTTTTGGTGATGAAATCTTACCCATTAAAGCTTTGACCAAGGCTATCAAAGATAACCAGGTTGGAACTATTAAAGGTGGATTTTTAAACGGAGATTTCTTAGACGCAACCAATGTCACCAGACTTTCTAATTTACCAAGCAAACAAGAATTACAAGCCAAGGTTGTAGGATCTTTGTCTGCCCCACTTTATGGAATGGTTAATGTTTTGCAGGGTAATTTAAGAAATTTGGTATATGCTCTAGATCAAATAAGAATCTCGAAGGGTGGTGAACTATAAAAATATGGCAGATGATACACAAGAAAACGTACAAGAAGAAGTAGAAAAAGTTGAAGAAGCAGTAGAGCAAGTAACTGAAGCAGTTGAAGAAGTAAAAGAAGCTGTTGAAGAAGTCAAAGAGGAAGTTAAAGAGGTAAAAGAAGAAACTCCTAAAGCTTCTAAACAAGTTTCAGCAAATCTGGATAAAATCATTGAATCAATTGAAAAATTAACAGTGATCGAACTCGCAGACTTAGTTCACGCTTTGGAAGACAAATTCGGCGTAAGTGCAGCAGCCCCTATGGCAGTTGCAGCAGTCGGAGGCACAGCCAGCGCTGACGCAGGAGAACCAGCAGAAGAAAAAACAACTTTCAATGTTGTTCTGACTTCTGGAGGAGCAAATAAAATAGGTGCTATTAAAGCAGTTAGAGAAATTGTTCCTACACTCGGTTTGAAAGAAGCTAAAGACTTAGTCGAAGCTGCTCCAAAACCAGTATTAGAATCAGTTAATAAAGCCACAGCTGAAGAAGCTAAAGCTAAATTAACAGCAGCTGGAGCCACTGTAGAGTTACAGTAAATTTACCAGTAAACAATTAAGCTTCTGAGTATGGGTTTTTAGATCTAAAATCCATATCAGGAGCTTTTTTGTGGACAAAAATTGATGTTTTTTTAATTACTCAAAAAATACTTTAATAAGCTAAAATGAATTACTATTGTAACTTACCAAACTACAGAGGATAAACTCAAAGAAACTAACAAAGTTTGGGTAAATCTACCATCCGGAGAGGATAGTATCAATTATAATTTTCTGCCTTAATCTTTATGGACCCATAAGTACTTCACCCCCTTTGGCCCTATTGAATTATTGCTGAATCTTTCAAAAGTTTGGTTAATCTGGAATAGTCAAATGCATTAACCCTACCATCTTTATTTAAATCAGCATCAATATTTGCAGTCCCCCAGGAAGATAGCAGGCTGGATAAATCCTGAAGGTCTAGCTTACTATCTTTATTCACATCGCCTTCCAACGAACCTGTGGGAGTAGTAGAAGGCGAGGAAACGGGGGTAGGGATCAGAGTCGGTATTACTGACGGGCTGGCAGTAGGAGTTACGGTAACCGAAGGACTTGGGACAGTTTCGCCGGTGATTTTAAAATTAAGCGCTTGTTTACCAAATAAAATATTTGCATTATCAGAATTTCTATACACAGCTGAAGTGTCATCAAAAGAAATTACTCCATCTCCGGCAGCTTTGGCAATAAACATAACATCCGCCATTGCTGACCCACTTGATTCAAGTGAAGTCTGAAAACCGGGGTTTGGCACACCACCAACTAAAGAAGCTGAGCCTGTATTATTATCAATAGTATTCTCAACCCAATTACTGATGAACCAATCTTTAATAAACCCGCTTGAGGTAGCCTCAGATCTTAAACTAATGCTTTTTGCCTGCAATAACTGACTGGGAAACTTTAATTTCGCAATAAAAAGATTGGCAGCATCTTTATCTGTTTTTACTAAAACTGAAACCTTTATCTGTGCTCCGACTGAAGCAACAGGAGGATCTGCTACTAAGAAGAATTTAGCTCCTTCAGTCGCGGCAGCCGGAGTTGGGGTGGGAGTAACAGATACGGGAACTTGTGCTGGTTTCATTTTAACAAAAAGAAATCCACCCAGACCGATTAAAATTAACGCCAATACTACACCACCAATAATAAAGATTTTTTTATTGCCAGCAGAAGGCACGACTACCTGATTTAAAGCAGGGCTAACTATAGTAGTTTCAGGCAGATTACTATCCATATATTTAGTATATGTGGCTGGCAATTGTTTAGCAACTTAATTTATGGGAATCACTTAAATAGGTCATTTGTGATCATTTCACTACTTAAAATATAACTTTACTATCCTTTTTTAAGTAACACTCTTGACACCATCTGAAGATGTATGATATAAAAATATATAGAATGGCTAACAAGATTTCATTAGAAGACCTCCCGGATTTATTAACAGTAAAAGAAGTGGCAGAAGTACTTCGTGTCTCTCCCCTAACCATCAAAAGATGGGGCAAAAGAGGAAAATTACCTGCAATAAGAATTAATTCCAGAGGAGATAGACGTTATAAGAAAGAGGCTGTGCTTTGGTTACTTGGTATAACTCAAAAAGTTTCAGTTAACGCTTAACTTATTTAATCTTAATTTGGTGAGCTACCACTGAAGTAATTTCAAGTTTATCTAATCTCTTTCTAAATACTTTATGTTCTTTATCATTATCTTCATGTTGTAGATTATGGCTAGATTGTTCTTCTCTCATGGCTTTAACTTCACCCAAAACTGACTCCACCATACCCAGTACTTGCCTAGTCTCTTCTTTAGTAGTCATATTTTCCTTCATTTCTGCTATATCATGTTTTATATCAACTACCTCAACAGCTAAATTATCCACTACCTTTTTCACTTGATTTAGATCATCTTTAGTTGCAAAAACTGTTTTAAGTTTTTTAATATCAGTATCAGTAATCATAAAGATAATATACCAAAAAAAGATTGTAACATTCAAGGCAGACGAATTATATCAATTTAGCACACGCAGTTTTACAGTAGTGAAATGTACCTAAAGTAAGATAAAAAGCTCAACATTATATGAATGCTAATCAAAATACCGGCAATTAATTGTTTTGGATTATGTCTTTTTAGCTTGTATCTTGCCCAAAAAATTATTGGGATTGATAAATAAACCCAAGGGGCTTGCCAGTTAAATAAAAAATTAATCAAAATTGACCCTGCAGTATTTAAGCTTGTATGAAAGCTGATTTTCCAGACTGTTGTTATCAATGATAATATCATCACTAAAGTCATTTCAATAATACCTAAGTGAAAAGTAAGGACGGTTCCCAGTCGATGCATTAATAATAAGGAAGCTAAATATGATATGGAGGTTATTAATAAAAATAGATATCTTTCTTCCCTTTTTGGTAAATCCCAGGCAGATATTTTTTTTAGTTTTAAAGCGAAAATTATATACAAAACAGGAATAATAAACTGTAAAATTAATAATCCTGTTAATACAACAGAAATATTATCAGGCACAATTCCTGTCTTAAATACCAATAAAATAATCATCACTGGTAACCAAATCTGTGGTCCCAAAAGAACAGAAATAATTTTTGCAGCTTTTTCCGAATTCATATTTAAAGTATAGCATAGGATCATTAAGTGATTGAAATACAGGATTAGCACTCTGGTAGGAATATCTGCTAACACTACTAGATTAGGTTTTTGTGAGGCCTTGAAGTACTTAATAAGTTACTATTTGGGGATGTAATTTGTAATTGGGATTTGGCTCAAAGCCCACTTCCCCTTTTTTATCTACTATATAGTATACCAAACCCTGCTTTGCTTTAACTAATTCTGAGTTATGGCTTTTGGGTGTGGAAGGAGAATTATCAATAACCACCAAATAATTTTTACCTACATTAGCAATTGTGTGACCATAACCAGAGGGCACTTCTATTGTTGAACCCGGCCTAAGACTTACTATTCTTACTTCTTTCACTTCCCCATCTTCATCGTTTCTTTGCATAAGTAAAACTCCCTGACCATAAACTACGTGGTAAATTTCTACTTCCTGGAAAGTATGGAAGTGTCCATAAGTTTTATTGAATTCCAAACCATTTGTACCAGGAGTAATTACTGTTATATTTTGCCCACCTTCACCGGAAATTACAAAATAAGGTTCCTTAACACCTGGAACCTTGGAATCCATCAATACATCATTCATCTCTTGCCTGGTAATAGCTGTTAACATTACTTTAGTGTATCTATTCTATGTTTTAAAAAGCAAGAGGGTAATAAAATTCAGTAGCTTGATCTGCCGTTTTATTCTCCAAGGTTGTAAAATAAGTCTGAACAACCATTCCAATCCGATTGCCCTGATAAACCCCGGAGCTCTTATAACAGAATCAGATAAATAATCAAAAGCTCCTCCTACTCCCATAGCAACACGCACAGGAATTTTATCCAGATTTTTGGCAATCCACTTTTCCTGTTTCACTTGACCAAAAGCAACGAACAAAATGTCGACTGGAGTATCGGCGAGTCGGAGTATCGGCGAGTCGGCAATACCTTGATCTGCTGATTTGCTGATTTGCTGACCTGCTGACTCTCCGTTCTCATCCACCCTTGGTCCATCACTTGCAAACACCACTTTCAATTTTGGATACTTTTTTTGTAAGCAGTCAGCAGTTGTTCTTGCTACTGTATTTTGCCCTCCAAGAAAGCCTGTTGTATAGCCCTTATCGGCAGCCTCTCTACAAAGAGCTTCCATCAAGTCTACTCCGGCAACAGTATTAAACTGTATCACTGTATTTGCTGGAAACAGGAAAAATGGGAATAATAATATTTTTTTCAAAAAGTTCTTTTCTGCAACCATTCTACTGGCCCATCCCAATCTTGAACCATCCGGAATTGATAAATCTGAATTATTTAAAACCTTTCTAAACTCAGCATCCTGTTGAGAAGCCAATATAAATTCGGGGTTCGGAGTTACTATGTAATGTTTACCATTCCCTTTTAACCAATCCTCCACTATATTTATAGATTGACCCATATTTACGTTGTCTACCTTAACTCCCAAGATTTTTACTGATTCCATATATCTAGTTTAACATGCCCTAAATAGATTTACGATTTATGAATATAGATTTAGGAATTCTTAATTCTTAAATCTTAAATCTGTATTCTTTATCTAATTTGATCTAGTTTGTAAGTCTTGTGACTAGGTTTTCTGCTTGTTAGAATGAGGGCGCATGTTAAACTTTGGAAAACGGATTGCAATAGATTTAGGTACTGCCAATAGTTTGGTGTATGTGGCCGGTCAGGGTATTGTAATGAATGAACCAACGGTTGTGGCTGTTTCTACAGATGATAATAAAGTATTGGCTGTGGGAAATGAGGCAAAAGAAATGCTAGGACGAACTCCCGGCAATATTACTGCTTCAAGACCACTCCGGGATGGAGTGATTGCAGATTATGTTATCACTGAGGCTATGCTCCGCTATTTTATAGATAAGGTTTGTGGTAACTCAAGATTATTTAAACCGGAAGTGATGATTTGTGTGCCTGCAGGTGTTACTTCTGTAGAACGAAGAGCTGTGCTTGATGCTACCCTTTCTGCAGGAGCCAAAACAGCCTATCTTATTGATGAGCCTTTAGCCGCTGCAATTGGGGCTAAAATCCCCATTGCCAATCCTTCAGGTAATATGATTGTTGATATCGGTGGAGGCACTGCAGAGGCTGCTGTGATCTGTCTGGGAGGAGTTGTGGTTCACTCATCAGTCAGAGTTGGAGGCAATAAAATAGATGAAGCAATTCAGGCAGCAGTGAGGAAAAAATATGGTCTGATTATTGGTGAAAATCAGGCAGAAGAGGTTAAAATTAAAGTTGCATCAGCCACGATCGTCCGGAAAAATGCTGATGAAAAATCACTTGAGGTTAGGGGCAGGGATTCTGTTTCTGGAATGCCAAAAACCATTACTCTCACTACCTCTGAAGTATATGAAATGATTGAAGGAGCTGTTCTGAAGATTATTTCAGCTGTAAAAGGAGTTTTGGAACAAACACCCCCAGAGTTAGCATCTGATATTATAGATAAAGGAATTGTGTTATCTGGTGGAACTTCTATGTTATGTAATTTAGATAAATTAATGACAGAACAAACTGGAGTTCCCTGCCATGTAGCAGAAAACCCATTAATGTGTGTGGTTTATGGTACAGGCATGGCACTTGAGAATTTAGATTTATATAAGCGATCGGTCAGCAAGAAATGATCGCTTGCGACCTACGGTCTTAAACGATCAGTATCTAAAAAATAAAAATGAACATCGGTTTTGATGGTTCGCGCGCATTTAGTAAAAATAGGACTGGCACTGAAAATTATTCTTATCAACTCCTTAAACACTTAGCCAAACTGGATCATACTAACAACTACTACATCTATCTAACCCCTAAACCCTATACCCTATACCCTAAAGATTGGCCAGGAAATTTTAAATTCATCACCATCCCCTTTTCCAGACTTTGGACTCAGGTGGGCTTAGCAAAACAAACTTTTAAAGATACGCACTTGGATGTTTTGTTTATCCCCTCCCATACCTTACCTTTAATCAAAAGACCGGGACTTAAAACTGTTGTAACAGTTCATGATTTAGGAGCAGAGTATTTACCCAAAACTCATCAATTAAAACAAAGAGTTTACCTTAAATTGATGACTGATTATCAACTTAAAACTGTAACCCGTTTAATTGCAGTTTCAAAGGCAACCAAAGAAGATTTAGTCAGAAGAATTAATATAGACCCCAAAAAGATTGATGTTATCTATGAAGGATATGATAAATCAGCATTTAAGCCTTTAAAAACTGATGAATTTAAAGATACTTTGAAGTACTATGATATAGAGAGTAATAAATATTTCCTTTTTGTGGGAACCATACAACCAAGGAAGAATCTCGTGCGTCTAATTAGCGCCTACTCTATATTCTTAAATACACCCTCTTCTGCTACCGACCGAAAAGTATCTAGTATGAAGTATTTAGTATATAGCGAAAAACAAGAATCCCTAGATACAAAATACAAAATACAAAATACTTATCCAAAACTAGTATTAGCTGGTTCCAAAGGCTGGATGTCTGATGAAATTTATGAGTTGCCTAAAAAACTTGGCATTGAAGATCAGGTAAAATTTTTGGGCTATGTTCCCGATGAAAATTTGCCTTCTCTTTATAACGGAGCTATAGCTTTTCTTTATCCCTCTCTTTTTGAAGGTTTTGGATTACCAATCTTAGAGGCAATGGCCTGTGGTTGTCCGGTACTTACTTCTAATGTTTCCTCTATGCCAGAAGTTGCAGGTTCATCTGCAGTATATGTGAATCCTTATTCAGAAGACAAAATCGCGCAAAGCATTTCAAAGCTATTTAATGATAAAAAATCAAGGGACAAACTTAAAACAGACGGAATCGCGCAAAGTAATAACTTCTCTTGGGAAAAATGTGCTAAAGAAACCCTATCCACCCTCCTTTCTGTAGGTAAATAATTTCCTCAGTGTTTTCCTAGATTTCATCCTATGAATGAAGCTAAAATGTCATTGACAAACTCTTTCCAATACTACATATTATATTTATAGGGGAAATTTTTGAATGTCTGCTCAAACAGAAAAATTACTGTCAATCGGAGAAGCTGCACACTACTTAGGAGTTTCCATCGACACCTTAAGAAACTGGGATAAACAGGGTAAATTAGTTCCCCAAAAAAATTCCAAAGGCACCAGAAGATATTCTCTCTCAAATCTTGATGAGGTTAAAGAAAAGAGGGGTTTAAAATCAAATGAAGCAGAACCCATTAACCCTTTCTTACCTGAGACCAAAAAAGCTACTGCCAAAGATTACTTATTTATCGGCGAAGCTGCCAGATATCTTAAAGTCTCCATTGATACCTTAAGAAACTGGGAGGATCAAGGCAAGATTTCCCCATCCAGAACAACAGGTGGTCAAAGAAAATATCTTCTTTCTGACCTAGACAAGATAAAACAAACTAGTATTTATCTGATTAATAGGGATACAAAACCATTTATAGCAGAGGAATTTATTCAAACTCTAACAACTGAAGAGAAACCATCCGAGATTGATTTGAATCAATTAGAATTTGTCCAGGACACTGAGGTCTATATCAATGACTATATCAAACCAAATATTAATGTTATAAAGGCCTTCATTGCAAAGATTCCCAAGCACAAAATTTATGCAGTTAGCACATTCACAGGAATTTTAGCTTCTCTTTTATTAGCTTTCTTAGTTCTAGCCAGAGTTTCTAATTTTACTCTCCCTGAACAAGTCGTCAGTCATCAGTCTTCAGCTATCAGCCAAAAATCACAGTCTATCAATCCTAATGTTCTAGCTGCTACTACTTCAAGGCACTTTCTGGACTTTGCTACAGACTTAATAGTAGAAGGAGATCTGGCTGTGGGAGGTTTGATCAATAATATAAAACTAATCCCAGGAGGAGATAATGTTAATAGG
>Ga0172379_10001990_pt1 | contig 38050 bp, 41 predicted proteins | sample GrowelOW334metaG_FD_119756 | JGI IMG/M metagenome (GOLD analysis project Ga0172379, IMG submission 119756) | Groundwater microbial communities from an aquifer near a municipal landfill in Southern Ontario, Canada - Groundwater well OW334 metaG | ecosystem: Environmental > Aquatic > Deep... | reverse complement strand
TCTTGTTGCAAAAAATAAAAATAAACAAAGAATATCTAACGGAAGACGATATCGGTTTTATGATTGCCCCGCGGATAAATGCCGCGAGTCGCATGGATCACCCTTTGCGCGCTTTTGAACTCCTTTCGACCGACGATGACGCACGAGCCGAAGAACTGGCGAATTGGCTCAACCACCTGAACGATCAGCGAAAAGGCCTTACTGCGAGTATGATAAAAGACGCGAAAGGACGATTGCGTTCGCGAGAACTTTTTGAAGTTATTGTTATCGGACATCCCGAATGGGAACCGGGCATTCTCGGTCTTGCTGCGAACAATCTTGTGGAAGAATTCAATCGTCCTGTTTTTGTGTGGGGAAGGGATGTGGATGGAAAAATAAAAGGCTCGTGTCGTTCGGATGGAACGATCTCTTTGGTGGAACTCATGGGGCTTGCGAAGGAGGGGATTTTTTTGCAGTTCGGCGGACACGCCGAAGCCGGCGGATTTACCGTTTCTTCGGAGGAGATACACACACTGGAAAAAGAACTTTCGGACGTGTATCGCGTGATGGAAAAGAAAATAAAATCCAAAAACACGCCCGTTGACGGCGAACTTTCTCTCGATGATATAAATTGGGACACATGGAAAGAAGTCGAAGCCTTCGCTCCATTCGGCGTTGAAAACCCGAAACCAACGTTTCTCATCAAAAATGCCGAAATCGTTGCGGTAAGAAAATTCGGAAAAGCGAGTGAGCATCTTGAGCTGGAATTCAGAAATTCCAAAGGAAACAAAATTCCTGCCATCAGATTCTTCACCGGCGAAAAAGATTATCCCGAGGTGTTGCTTGGAAGAGGTGAAAAAATAAATCTTGTCGCCACGCTCGAAAAATCCATGTTTAGAAATTACCCAGAACTTCGGTTGCGAATAGTTGACATTTTGAAGTGAGTATGCTAGACCTCAAGCAGGACAAATTACGTCCTTTTTAAAAAACTTCTGAGGAGAAGAAAATGAAAAAGTATCTAAAATGTATTTTGTGGTTTCTTCTTGTTTCAAACGCATTACTTTTGATCCCCATTTTCTTTGGGGTGTTTAGCTATAATCAGCTGATTAATTTAGCTGCGGTGTTGGTGATCCCTTGGTCATTGTGGTTAAGTAGAAAAAAATAAACAAGAAAAAACAAATTTATTTTGAAAAGGCGACATAATTTGTCGCCTTTTTTATTTCTCATTTTCTCAAAAATTTGTTAGCATTGTTCGTATGGAAAACAAAAATACTATTTATATTTTTACCGACGGTTCCTCCCTTGGGAATCCGGGATCCGGCGGGTGGGGGGCGATTGTTGTTGCTGACGGAAACGTGAAGGAATTCGGTGGAGGGGAGAATCCGACGACGAATAATCGCATGGAACTTAGTGCCGCAATCGGAGCGCTCAAATTTGTTGGCAACGCGGAAAAACAAATTATTCTTCACACCGATTCAAGTTATGTCATCAACGGCATTACGAAATGGATATGGGGGTGGAAGAAAAATAACTGGACGACTTCGACAAAGAGTGAAGTGATAAATCGCGACCTTTGGGAAGAACTTTTTGTGCTTGTGAACGGAGCCGCCTCCGCCGAAGGCTACGGCGAGCCAAGGAAAAAGATCGAATGGAAATATGTCGGCGGGCATATCGGCGTCGCGGGAAATAACCGCGCGGACCAGATCGCCGTTTCGTTCTCAAAAGGCAAGCCGGAAAAACTTTTTGACGGAAATTTCGCCGAGTATCCGATAAAAAATATTCTCGACATTTCTCACGATGCGGAACAAAAAAAAGACCGGAGCGAGTCGCGGGCGCACTCGAAAGCCAAGGCGTATTCCTATGTCAGTCTGGTGGACGGAAAGATCATGACGCACAAAACCTGGGCGGAGTGCGAAGTGAGAGTAAAAGGGAAGAAGGCGAAATTTAAAAAAGCACTGTCGAAAGAAGATGAGGAAAGTATTATAAAGGAGTGGCAATAAAATAAAAAAATAGAAAGATAGAAAAATAGAAAGATTGACCGACGACGTTAATCTTTTTATTTTTTTATCTTTCTATTTTTCTATAGTGCGTATAAACTCCGCCAAATCATCCGATACGATAAAACCGCGAAGCGTGTATTTTTCACCCTCGCTTTGCATATTGCCTCCGAGAATAGTTCTTGCGACGCGGTAACCCGCGCGTTTCACTTCGTTCACACTGGATGTCGAATGTTCCCCAAACGGGTAGGCGAAGGCGGTCGTCGTACCGATGCTTTCCTCAAGAATCTTTTTGCTGCCAATGACCTCATTGTCGAGCAGCGCCACTGAGGCGACCTGATCGAGATATGGATGAAATTTCGTGTGCGAACCGATCTCCATCCCGGCGGCTTTCATCTCGCGCGTTTCGTTCCATGTGAGGTGGTTTTTTCTGTTCAAGGAATTTGTGAACACGAAAAATGTTGCCGACATTTTTTCTTGAACGAGCAGCGGGAACGCGTTCTGATACTGATTGCGCCATGAGTCGTCGAACGAAAGGATCACCGGTTTCACGGGTAGGGTTTTTCCCGTATCAAAATAATCGGCGAGGGTGTCGAATGATATCGTCGTGTAACCGTTCGCTTTCAAATACTGCAATTGTTTCATGAGGAGTTCGGGGGTAATATCGTATCGGTCTTGTTCCTTCGATTCGCCTTTGATGTGCGGACGCACGCTGTGGTAGATTGCGATGGGAACTTTTACCGGCGGGCGCTTTTCCTCAACGTGTTTCACGGCTATTTGATTCAATTTTTTGGCGACCTCGTATTGAAATGGTTTGCTTTTGTTGTAACCGAAAAAAAACCCCGCGGTGACAGAGAGCGTGAACAGGACTGCAAGAAATATTTTTCGTTCCACCATGTAACGCTATTATACACAACGACAAAAGAAAAAGGAAAAAAACGGGGAATTTGCCCTAAGGCTAATTTTTCCGTACAATATTTCCCATGTCCCGGTTCGTCCGCTTCAGTATTTTTGGGTTTTTAGGTGGGGTCGCATCCCGCTCGTTTTTTGATCTGGGAATATCTTTTGCCGCCTTTGTCCTGCTTGTTTCACTGGCGATCTTTCTCCTCGTCTATCTTTCAAAAGATCGTTCCGGTTCGAAAATTCTTTTTTCTTTTGTGATTCTCTTTTTTGCGCTCGGGTACTTCCGTGCCGGTTTTATTCCGTCGCGATCCGAGGCTTTTTTGGAAGATACAGTCGGCAAGAGTATATCGGCGGTTGGTATCATTAGAAGGGAACCTGATGTGCGTGAAAATTCCACAAGGCTCGTTGTCGGCGTAGAGAGTTACACCGTTGGAGATGTTAAGTACGTGTTGCCGGCAGAAGAGCGCGTTCTGTTCGTTATAAGAAAGTACCCGGAGTTCTCCTACGGTGATCGCGTGACAGCAGTTGGAAAATTAACCTTGCCGGAAAATTTTCAGAATGAGGATGGCCGGTCTTTCGATTATATTTCTTATCTTAAAAAAGACGGGATATTGTACCAGATGTCTTTTTCCAAAATGAACCATGTTGCCTCGGGGCAGGGAAATTCTCTCGTCGCTTTCTTGTATCGATGGAAAAGTGCAATGACAGATCAAATTTCAGATATACTACCCGAACCCCATGCGGGATTGCTCGGGGGTCTTCTCTTCGGTGCGAAACGTGCGATAGACTCCGGGGTGCTTGAAATGTTTCGCGTTGCCGGCATCATACATATTGTCGTGCTTTCCGGATACAACATTACCATTATCGCCGATTTTATTACGCGGATCTTTTTGGTCTTGCCGATATCGAGAATGGCGGCATCTCTTTGCGGCGGGACCGGCGTGGTTCTCTATGCTGTCATGTCGGGGCTTGGCGCTTCGACTTTGCGTGCAACGGTTATGGCGCTTCTTGCGATCTTTGCGCGAGTAACCGGTCGAACATCGGATGCGCTTCACCTGCTTTTTGTAGCAGCATTTTTTATGGTCGTGTGGAACCCGCTTTCACTTTTGTATGACCCGTCGTTCCAACTTTCATTTTTAGCGACACTCGGTTTGCTTTTGCTTGGACCGGAACTGACGCGAAGGTTTTTGCAGATACCGGAAAAGTGGGGGATCCGCGAAACGCTTTCCGCAACGCTCTCGACGCAGATTTTTGTCCTCCCGCTTTTGCTCTATGAAACCGGAATGCTGTCGATCGTCGCCCTGCCCGTAAATCTTATCGTGCTTCCTCTCATCCCCTCAGCTATGTTTTTCGGCTCCCTCGGAATGCTTCTCGGTTTCATTACCCCCTTCGGAGCTTTCTTCGGTTTCCCCGTATATCTCCTCCTCTCTCTCGTGTTCGTCGTGTCATCATTTTTCGCGAACCTCCCGTTCTCCGCAGTTTCCGTCCCAAAGTTTCCCACAGCTGTTTTGATCATCGTGTATCTCGTGTACGCGATAATATATTATGTTTTCAGAAAAATACAAACCGCCCAAAATGAACCGCAAGACCCAAATACCACAGTATAATATTTCCATTTTTCTTTACTCAAAAAATTACGGTGGTAAATTCTAGCATATGCTAGAATTTACCACCGTGAAAAAAAATGATAGAGTAAGGTATATGAAAAAAGCAAAACCAAAAAAACAATACGCTTCAAAATATGCGAAAAATTATTTTGAAACTAACAATAAAATTGATGAAAAAACTTTGAAACTTCGCGCGGAGGAATTTCTTGCTTCGGGAACCGCGGCTTCTTATGCGACGCAGGTCGTGCTTGCTGTCGCCATTCTTTCCCGCGCGCCTGTTCTTGGTGCGATCGCTCCGGGGATCACTGTTGCCGCGCGCGGGTTTCAACGTTCAAAACATTATTCTAACCGGCAAATCGTTGATGCGACCCATAATCTAAAGCGGGGCGGTTATATTGAAGACGAAGACGACGAGGGTGGTGGCGGACCGCCACGCGTCCGGCTCACCAAAAAGGGCGAGGCTTATTTTCAGAAAATTTTATTTGATGATGTAGAACTTCCCGAACCGAAAAAGTGGGGAGGAAAATGGACGTTCGTGCTTTTCGATATTCCCGTCCAATTTTCGAAAGCGAGGGAGGCTCTCCGATGGCGGTTAAAAGCGCTTGGATTTTACCAGTATCAAAAAAGCGTTTGGGTGTATCCGCACCCCTGCGAAAAAGAGATCCTCTATGTCACCGACTATTTCGGCGTCGGACAATTTGTGGAAATTCTTTCGGTGGATCATCTATCAAAAGACGAGGAACTGAAAAAGTTTTTTGAGATGTAATTTTTTTACTGCGTTAAAAAATTAAAAGCCCCGGCGGTTTATGCCGGGGCGGGGTCACACTTGTGAAGTCTGGTTAGAAATCAAACTCTTTTTTGACATTAGCTCGCGCGTTAGCAACGGTTGTTGTTACGAACTCAGCAAAGCTATTGAAAACTTTTGGCGTTTTGTATATATAGAAAGAAAAAGAACTTAAGGTGATATCGCCATGGCAATCATACTTAACTTCTAATTTCTCAACTGCGCAAGATATTCGCTTTCTATATTTTGCTTCGCATTTTGCCAGCGCTTCTTCCACTGTTTCGTATTCGATCACTTCGATGAAAGGGGGCGTTCTTTCTCCCGTAAATGACCTAAAAAATGAGGGTTTTGGCGCCGGGTTCGGACATAACTCATATTTTCCAACTTGGCATAGATCATTTCCATTTTTATCTACCAAATGAAGGGTATGAACAACTCTGTCGTTATAGCTGGTAACGGGTCTCAAACATGCGCGCGGATGAATGCACTCAACCATTTGCTCCGGAGACATTTGTCTTACTCCAAGAGTAGACAATCCTCCTATTTCATTTCTAATCGTTTTTCCAAGTTCTTCGATCTTGCGAGCGATCCATGGATAATTTTTAATGGTCTCATCTATCATGTATTGGCTGGTCTCAACCGTACCAATATCTGACCATCCGATATTTACTTTATTCATTTCAATCTCCTCGTACCTTTCGCACTTATAGATCTCCCGAACCTTTCGTTCGGGGTGGAAGAACGGTTTCTTGCAAACCGTCCCGTTCAAGTTAGCGCTTATGATAACGAACTAACCTGTAATGAGGCTAGCACGCTCTTGATTTAATGTCAACATTCTTGCGGAATATTTATTTCTCGATCTCGGCGACGACTTCTTCGCTTTGCATGAATTTGTAGAAGACTGCCATGACGACGAAAGCGATCAATATCATGACGACGGCGTATCTTCCGAATACTCTTGAACTTTTGCCGAAGTAGTAGCCGATCGCGAGAAAGGGGAGGCTCCAGATGGCGGAGGTGATGAGCACGATGATGCCGTATAAACCGCGGTTCATTTTGGCGAGGCCGGCGGGAATGGGGATGAAAACTTTGAGGGCGGGGACGAGTTTGCCGATAGCGAGAAACCATGCACCCTTTTTTCGGAATACCGCCTCGACTTTTTTAATTTCTTTCTCGCGGAAAATTTGGAATTTTGTCAGATAGGCAAGGCCTTTTCCGCGTGCGACTTCGTAGAGAATGATATTGCCGATTGTATTACCGAGCGTTCCGACCGCGATGACGGCGGCGAGTGATAAGTCTCCTTTGAAAACAAAATACCCGGCAATGATGTAGAGTACTTGGCTCGAAGGAAAAGAAATGAACCCGTTCGAGATCATTAGCCCGAATATTCCAAGATAACTAAATGAGATGATTATTGTTTCGGTGTCCATAGTTATAAATTGTAACACACGGATTGCTAATTTACATATTTATTCTTTTTGGAGGATGTGCGATAATTGAGATGAGCTTTTAGCTTTACGACGAACGTTTTCGTTTCCGTCTAAAACCTAAAACCTAAAACCTAAAAGCTAACAGCTAATAACGTATGTCATCAAAACATTGGGTAGTAAAAGCGACGGGGGAACGGGAACTCTTCGATCAGACGAAGCTTCGCGATTCTTTGCGTCGGAGCGGGGCGAGCGAGGAAGACATCGGCAATGTCGTGTCGAATATCCTTGCGGAAATGCACGATGGCGTGTCCACGGAAAAGATATATCGCCATGCATTCGCGCTTCTCAAACGACAACATAAAGACGTCGCCGCTCAATACAATCTGCGCCGTGCGATTCGCGAGATGGGGCCGACCGGTTTTCCGTTTGAGCAATTTGTCGGAGAGATACTTCGGTCAAAAGGGTATGAAGTAAGAGTCGGGCTTATCGTACAGGGTTGGTGTGTTGATCACGAAGTCGACGTTTCCGCAAAAAAAGACGGTACTCATATTCTTATTGAATGCAAATTCCACAACGAAGAAGGGTTTAAGACCGATCTCAAAGTCGCGTTGTATGTACGCGAGCGATTTCAGGATATTCAGAAGAAACATGAAAGTATAAAAGACGAGACCGAACGGTTCCATGAAGCATGGCTGGTGACCAACACGAAGTTAACCTCGAAAGCTATTCAATATGCACAATGTGCCGGATTGAACGTCATCGGCTGGAATTATCCGCGACGCGGAAATTTACAGGACTTGGTGAACGAAACGCGCATGTATCCCATAACGGCGCTCACCGCCCTCTCGTTCGCGGAAAAACGCCGGCTCATGGAAAACCGGATCGTGCTTTTCCGCGATCTCTTTGATAAAAAAAAGATGCTGCACGGCCTCGGTCTCGACGACAAAAAGATCGAGCGGGTGCTGGCTGAAGCAACAGAGCTGAACGGGATGATGCTTGCATAAGAAAAATAGAAAAATAGAAAAATAGAAAAATAGAAAAATAACGATGTCGGTTAATTTTTTTATCTTTCTTTTTTTTGTTTGTCCATACTTGACAAACAGCGTTCTTTTCTGGTATTGTCGAATTAACAGTTCTTTGAATTTTTACATTTTGACGCTTTTTGAGGGAGGTGCCATATGGATATTTTTGTCCTCGTTTTATTGTTTTATCTGTCTGTGATCGGGCACGAATTCGCGCACCTTAACTCAATGTTGAACAGAGGCGCGAAAGTGCATGAATTTGGTGTTGGGGCTCCGAAAGGGCCGCGCTTTTCCTGCGTATGCAAGACAGGAAAATATGCCGGAATACGGTTTTCTTTGTATTTGCTCACATGGTTTCTTGGGGCGTTCGTTGATGGGGATTTCGAACATCTTCCATATAAAGATCGTGCTCTTATTGTTTGCGCTGGACCATTTGCCAACATACACTTCGGCTGTTTTTTGCTTATCGCAGTATTCGTTTTTTCTATTTTTCAAAACCTGAGCCAAACTATAAACTTTGGTTTTGAAGACTGGGCTCTCTATCTTTGGTATCTTGCCTGTTCAAGTCCGTTTTTGTGGGGTTCACTTTTGGCCATTCCCGTTTGTTGGTTTGGAAGAAAGATTGTGAGCGCCTATCTGGCTCCGGTCCTTGGAATTTCATTACTCATTTGGGTTTTTCACTCCGTCGCCTATGTTGGAGCGGCGAACTACCTTTCTGAGGTAATGGGTCCCGTTGGGTTGGTTGAGCAACTGACAGAAAGTTCGAACGATATGTCTTCTTCTGTATTATTGGCGGGGCAGCTGTCTATCGTGCTTGGAGCGAGCAATCTTTTGCCGATCTATCCGTTGGACGGAGGCTATTTGTTTTTGCCGGCGATCAAGGGTTTTTCTCCGGGATTTGCGAAGTATTATAAGAAAGCCGGACTGTGGCTGGTACTGTCCATTATGGCGCTTGTTTTTGCCAAAGACATTATTATGTTATGCGGCTACTTTTGGTTCGCAGTCATTGCTATCGTTTCCGCTGTTCTCTATTACGCGAAAGACATCGGCAGGGCTGCCGGTTTCCACACAGGATATTTTGCGCATAAAACATAGCGTTATTTGATCCGTCGGCGTTTCGCCGGCGGGTTTTCTTTTGCCAAAAAATGCGTATAATAATCGGACGTATGAAACCTGCGGGAAAAATTTCCGCTCGCAAAATTCAGATCGGGATACTTTTTGGTATCGCGTTTATTGGCGTGTTTGTTTGGGTTATCGCGCTTTCGGAAAATCGGGGGCGGATGCTTCGCGTGGTGTTTCTTGATGTCGGGCAAGGGCTCGCCCTGCGTAGCTCGTAGCGTAGCGGAGAGCGAAGCAGGGGATGCGATATTGATACGTGTCTCGTAAAATACTTGCTTAGCCGGTTGACTATAGCCTGTCGTATAATATTTTGAAAAGTTTTTTTTGAAATTCGGCGATGATCGGATTTTCAATAACCAGGGCGGTTTCCGAGTTGTAGTCGACAAAGGCGATATTATTGCCGTAAACGATCTCGGTCACATCGTAATCAAAAAGCCCATAGTTGGCCGGGACGAATTTCATATCGCGTTCAAGCCGCGGTTTTTTTGTTTTGCCGCGCGATTCGCTGGTAATAACGAAGCGTTCAAGCTGTTTTTTGTCGCGGATCTCGCGATAATTCGGCGGGAGGTAAGAATTCGACTTTTCCGTGTTTTTAGTGGAACTGTAGCGGTAAAAAACATCTCCGCGCTTCAGGCTCGTAACGATGTCTTCAAAAACGGAAGATACCCCTTTTCTGCCTTCGAAATATTTTACCAGCGGTTTTTTCTCGGCGGTTTGGTAGAGGCTTTTCAGTTCCGGCATCATTTCGCCGAACTCGAATTTAAACCCTTCAAAAAGCGCTTCGAGCTTTTCCGGCGGTTCGGCGACATATTGCGTAAGTTTTCCTTTCGGACTTTCCGAGATTAATCCGTTGTCTTTCAGAAAGGGGAGAGCTTTATATATCAGAGGGCGATGTACCCCGGTCTTTCTTGCAACTGCCGAGATTGTTGCCGGACCAAACTCAAGCAAAGCAACGTATATCGCGCTTTCGTTTTTGTTCAGTCCAATTTTTTGGAGAATATCAAGCTTTTTCATAAAGATGTAATAATTTGTTACAACATAAATATTATATCATAACCATTAAAAATAAGCAATATTATGTATACAACCGAAATATATTACACATTTTGTAATTATTTATGACAATATTTGAAATGGGGTATATTCTCTGTGCAGCAAGAAGAGCAAAGAATGGTTCTTTGTCAGGTAAATATATTCTTAAACAGAAGCAGAGGAGACCGACAATGTACATTAAAATGAACAGTAAAAAATATAATGACCTTTTGAACAATGCAGGAAAAAAAGAAGATTCAAAATTCTTAGATCTTGATTATACGGTTGAAATATATCTCGAAGAAAAAGAGTATAGGATACTTCTTCTCGAAAAGGAAAGAATATGTAAAGAGAGAAGAGAAAGGATGAAAGTGCTGGATGCGGCAAAGGAGAGATACCATCAAGCATTATATTTTCCCAAAAAAGGAAAGGAAGGAGAAGATGAATTGGCAGAAAGCACAAAAGAGCTGCGAAAGCACTACGGACTGGCTTCGGTCGCCCCTTCTATTTTTGGAGAATAGAAATGAGTAAAACAACAGAACTGCTTACCGATCACGGCGTGCATTATTGGACCTGGGGTCGAGGAGAGTCAAAAACATTGGCACATCTGGAAAAGGAAGTCGAAGATGGCGAGTCGGTTTTAATTGAAGAAAACGGAAGGCTTATCCGGCAAGTGAGAATTCTTAATATCGACGTACTGTTTCATACCGGGTACTTCTTTTTTGAGAGTAATTGGTACCGTTTAAAAGAGGACCGTCAGGAATTTTCCGACGGAAGGATAAGAAGACGGAATTTGCCTTCGTCGCTTGCGGAAAAACTCAAAGCTGAAGAGGTTCCGTGTCGGGGGTCTGTCGCGCGGGCGCTTCGGGAAGAGATCGGTTTTCAGTACAGGCCTTTTTATTGCCGCAAGATCCGCGAATGGGAAGAAGAAAAAGATTCCCCATCATACCCCGGTTTGTTCATGAGGGCTGAAATATCTCTTTGGCTGGCCAGTCTTCTTCAGGAGGACTGTAACGAAAACGGATATGTCGAAATTCAAGAAGATAAAAAGACGTTCTTTGTTTGGGAGAGAACTTCTTTGGAGGACTAAGCCTGGGAATGCTGACTCCTCTAGTGCGGAGCGATATTGACATATTAAGAGGAATATGTTATCTTCTGCATAAGAATTCGCCATTTGAAAAATACGAGGAGCGTCCGCTATGGGTAGAATTTTGTCGTTTAAAGAGATTGCCTCTTACCATGAAGCGGGGCATATATTCTCCGCTCTTCTTGCTGAGAGAAAAGATCGTTTTGCACTTCGCTTTCATTCATCGCATGTAAGTGAAAATTCCTGTATTACCTACACCGTTGGTCGCGCGATGCTCATACTGAATAAAGAGATTGGATGTTGGCACAAGAACGATGTATTCGGTCTTGTTTGTGTGCTCTGTGCCGGAGAGGTTGCTGAGCGAATGTTCACACGCAACCCATTTGTTTGGTGTCATGCATTATGTGATAGGATGGATATACTGAAAGTTCTTTATCGCAGTAAATGGATCCCGTTTTCTGAAAAGCTGGCTTACGCAAGAAGAGCTTCACGAAGCGTGGAGCGTGCTTTTTCTCGACCGGAGAATGTTTTAAAAATTCGGCTGATTGCTTCGGCTTTAACGGAAAGAAGTGAACTAAACAGGGAAAATGTGCTTACACTTTTGAATTTGTGAAAAGTGTGATAAATCCCTAATTGTGACCCTTTGTGTCTTGCACACAAAGGGTTTTTCTTTTACCGAAAAATGCGTATAATAATCGAACGTATGAAAAAGGACGGGAAAATTTCTGCTCGCAAAATTCAGATCGGGATACTTTTTGGTATCGCGTTTATTGCCGTGTTTGTTTGGGTTATCACTCTGTCGTCAAACCGCGGGCATAATCTTCGTGTGGTGTTTCTTGATGTCGGGCAAGGGCTCGCCCTGCGTAGCTCGTAGCGTAGCGGAGAGCGAAGCAGGGGATGCGATATTGATACGTGTCTCGTAAAAAAATTGACAGATTGTGTGTATTGTGATAGAATACTATTCAGGCGTTGGAACATTTAATGTCTCAAAAAACAGTACGTTTATAAACAAAAATCAACCAAAGGAGAGCACAAATGGCAAAAGTCATTGAAGTAAATATTAAAAAAACACATGAGTGGGGTGAGCATGAAGGCGAAGAATATGTTATCACACCAAACTCGATACCCGAAGCAAGATCCGAGACGAGCGATTTTGTTTCAAAACTCTTCCCGACTTGCGACATTGTTGAAATGGGAAGAACTGAACACTTTGGGAAATCGACAACATATAGCCTCTTTTTCAAAACCCTGCAGGATTGCTTTAACAAACATCTTCCGTTCGCCATTCGGCCGGAAGTACTCTGGTATCTAATAATTCACGAAGTGGCGACTGCGGTTAAATTAAATCCTGAACGTTATCGCTTGCATTTCATCGCTTCAGAGCAAAAAGAAACCATTGAAGTCTTGGCTGGCGAGTCATTTCCCGGCAATTGGGTTCCTTTCATTTCGCGGTTTGCAGATCAAATAAAGGATCAAATGCTTTCCGACCTCGGAGATCTTTTGCGTCCAGAATTCACAACGAGTACTGTGGAATCCGATATGGCCACCGCTATCGCATTTATGGAAGCGGCAAGTCCGTACTACGATTACCGTATGCGGTTATGTTGCGGACTTCCACTGATACGCCTTGACGGTGAAGCGAAAGATTATGCGGAAATAGTCGAACGCGCAAAAGTGTTAAAAACAATCTTTGGCAAAGACCTTGGTCAGTATTTTACGCACCTCATTCCAGTATTGACCACTATTGCTGAGCAAGCAGCCGGCGCCCCGGTTGATAATACTTTCTGGGGGTCGATATATAACCACGATAGCGGATCGGGCGGCAGCGACGGCACAGACGATCTCGGTGGCTGGATAACAACATTTGTTAACTATGTCAGAAGACTTGAGGATGAGAACGAGGACGACTGGGGGTGTGGGAAATGTTTCGTAAACATTAAACCGAAACCCGACCACGTTTATGATTGGACGACGGGCAAACGATGGCTGGTGGTGGGAATGGTCCCGAATCATGTATCTTCAGCTGACTTTGTTCTGGAAAAGGATGGCAATAAGGTTTCCATGAAATTTATCGGCGGCGTCTTGGGTGTCGATATCGACGATGGATTCGTAAGTCCACAGCTTTCCTACGCGGTATTGTCGGAAAAATCAGACGCAGATGCACTTGCCAAAATGAAATAATAATAAAAACAGCGTCAAGGGTCACTTCAGTATATCGAAGTGGCCTTTTATTTTTTGTATAAAAAGAACCGTTCAAAGCCTATGCCTAAAGGTTTTTCTTCTGCCAAAAAATGCGTATAATAATCGGACGTATGAAACCCACCGGAAAAATTTCAGTTCGAAAAATTCAGGTCAGGATACTTTTTTGCATCGCGCTTATCGCCGTGTTTGTTTGGGCTGCTGTGCTTTCGGAAAATCGCGGACATCTGCTTCGCGTGGCGTTTCTCGATGTCGGGCAGGGGCCTGCTCTGCGTAGCTTCTAGCGAAGCAGGAGATGTGATATTGATACCTACCTCGTAAAAACAAAAAAACTTGACAAAAATAATAAAGTATGATAATCTCTCAGTTGGTAAAACTCTTTGAACTATAATCACAAGTAGGAGGTACTGTATGACTGATAATGCAAAATTAAAGCTCCCAGCTTTTCAGGTGAAAAGATTTCAGGAACTCGTCAAAACGGGTGGTATTACGGAGACAATATTTCAAGCATTTCTTGATCAGAACGATGCCTGGAAAGGCCGGATATTACCCATTGACAGAACGCAACCTTTTGATCTGGTAAATTTTTACTCTGATAATCATCATTTTAAGATTTGGCGAGGAGATATTGGCTGTGGCGGTTATTTTGGGGAGGAAAGGCAGAGTAAACGCGCTCTTGTGTTAACTGAAGTTGATTTTTGCCGAGTATTTTTTGAAAGTTTCTCTTTTGACAGCGAGACAGAATATTATCAAGAGAAATTTGAAGAAGGAATAGAACGGCACAAAAACAGTGGACCCATTTTGGCTGATGCGCAAATCGGATGGACGTTATTGAAAGAACCTCGCTACAAAACTCTGGAACATCTGTATAAAAAATATAAGGTAAAGAAATTTGTTTTGCTTGGAACTATTTTAGGGTGGCAGGACTGGAATCATCCGACGTCATACGAACCGGAGGTTCTCATTATTTCGAGAAATCGTAGCGATTGGTGGGAGCGTGATATTACCGGACCCTATTCGGTGATGAAAAGAAAAATTCCTGCTCTTGTTATACCAGAGTAACATTTTTGTTTGAAACCCGTCGGCGTTGCTGACGGGTTTTTCTTTTGCCGGAAAATACGTATAATGATCGAACGTATGAAAAAAGATGGCAAAATTTCGGTTCGGAAAATTCAGGTCGCGATACTTTTTGGTATCGCCTTTATTGCCATATTTGTTTGGATTGCCGCGCTTTCGGAAAATCGCGGGCGCAACCTTCGCGTGGTGTTTCTTGATGTCGGGCAGGGGGATTCAATATTGATTGAAGCGCCGAATGGAAATCGGGTTTTGATTGATGGGGGACCTCCTTCGGGGAAAGTTCTTTCGGAACTGGGGGATATTTTGCCTTTTTTTGATCGTGATATTGATGTTGTTATTGCTACTCATCCAGATCAAGACCATATAGGAGGACTGCCGGGTGTTTTTGAGAAATATTCCGTGGGGGCGCTTGTTGAACCGGATCTGTATTCTGGAAACGGGGTGTATGAAGAGATGGAAAAGCTTGGGGAGAAAGAGGGTGCGCAAAAAATCGTGGCCCGTGCGGGGGAAAGTATTAATCTTGATAAAAATACGACGCTTCAAATTTTGTATCCCGAAAAAAAGTTTCCGCCTGCCGCCGAAGTGAATATTTCCTCCGTCGTTGTTTTGCTTACTTATGGAAATGAATCTTTTTTGTTCACCGGCGACTTGCCTCTGGAACAGGAAAAGTATCTGGTGGAAAAATACGGAACATTGCTTGATGTAGATGTTTTAAAATTCGGGCATCACGGCTCAAAAACTTCTACTTTACCGGAATTTCTCGCACTCGCCTCGCCGGAATACGGCGTGGTTTCGGTTGGTGGGGATAACAAGTATGGACATCCGAATAAAGAAGTGCTCGATTTGGCGGAAAAAAATAATGTCAAAATTTTAAGGACGGATATGAAAGGGAGGGTGGTTTTTGAGGTGGATGGAGTAAACCTTACTTTCACTGTTGAAAAATAGTTTGATTGCTTAAAAAATTTCTAATATCCAATTTCTAATTTCTAATGAACGACGGATTTTTTTAGACATTTTGACATTAGACATTTTATTAGAAATTAGAAATTGAAAATTGAAATTTTTTTGCCCACAAAACAAAAATCCCGCACAATGCGGGATTTTCTCGGTTTGTTTATTTCTTCAACTTCAAGTGCAGTCCCGCTTTCTTGCAATGCGTGCAGATCTTTACTCTTCCTCCTTCCGGCAGGGTCGCCCATTGGAGATTGGGGTATTTTCTGGTTTTTCCCGTCGGGTTGAATTTGGTGGCGCGAACACGGTTGGAGTATTTTCCAGCCATAAGGGACGTTTTATCGCAGATGAGACATGATTTAGCCATAATAGTTGTTTTTTTCTTTTGTTTTTTCGTCCCCGTATGCTATCATAAAGTCTATATTTATGCAAGAGACCAATTTTATCTTCTTTATTTTAGTGCTCGTCTTTTCTGTTGTGATACATGAGGTATCGCACGGCTATATGGCGTACGCTCTGGGCGATCATACGGCAAAACGGTTGGGGAGACTCACCCTAAACCCAATAAAACATCTCGATCCCATAGGCTCGATTCTCGTCCCTATTCTTACTTATTTTGCTTCGAATGGGGCCTTACCTTTTGGATGGGCGAAACCGGTACCGTATAATCCATATAATTTGCGGGATCAAAAATGGGGCGAAGCTAAAGTCGCCGCCGCGGGTCCGGGTTCGAATCTGCTTTTGGCCCTGGTTTTCAGTATTGTGATGCGTTTAGGCGCCGCCGGCATGATACCTCTGAATACTGCGGTCGCGACCATCCTTCTACAGATCATTCTGGTCAATCTTTCTCTTGCCGTCGTCAATCTTCTTCCTCTTTATCCGCTCGACGGATCACGCATCCTTTTTGCCGTTTTGCCGTATCATATGCGCCACATCCAGGAATTCATGATGCGTTACATGTTCGTTTTTTTGGCGTTTTTTCTGTTATTTATGGGAAACTTTATATCATTCCTTGTTACTGCGTTATTTCATCTCTTTACGAGTTTGTAGTGCGAAACAATAGAAAAATAGAAAGATAAAAAAATAGAAAAATTAACAACGACGCCGTATTATTTTTTACTTCATCACTGACCGGAGGCGGATACTAAACTTTGCAATATTTTTGCTTTTCTGCGACGAACCACGAAGAAGCAAATGTTTTGGCTGTGACAGAATTTAAAGAAATGATTAATTCGGGTAAAACAGTAATGACAAATTTCTATCCGGAATAAACATGTCAAAAGTCGGCAGAAATGTCGGCTTTTTTAGCTCCGAAACGTTTCGAGTGCGGCCAGAGACCATGTCCGGCAGCAAGGCGTCGTCGTTAATTTTTCTATTTTTTTATTTTCTATTTTTCTATTTCTTAATGTGCCACCGTCACACAAATTACCGTCTTCGCTCCCGCCAGCAGCAAAACTTTTCTCGCCTCCGCGAGCGTCGCCCCCGTTGTCGTTATATCGTCGACAACGAGAATATTTTTTCCGCGGATCTTTTCGGAGTTCCGCACGCCGAACGAGCCACGGATATTTCTTAGTCTTTTTTCTCGATTAATGACGGAAACTTGGCTTTTGGTCTCTTTTGTTTTAAAAAGAACTCCGGTTTCGAGTAAGAAAAGGGAAGTGTCGAAAAGCGCGAGTTCTCGCGCTAAAAGCTCGGATTGATTATATCCGCGTTCTTTTTTGCGGTTTGTGTGGATCGGGATTGGGACGACGAGATATTTTTCGGCCATATTTCCCGAAGGGTCCGAAAAAAGGTCGTTTTCTGCAATCGTTTCGAGAATTTTATCATACATCGATTCCGCCAAATCATGTGCCAACTCCTTTTTTCCCCTATATTTCAATTTCCAGAGGGCTTTTTGAAGGCTCGGATGTTCATATTGCCATACCGAAATCGTATCGAAGGATTGCGGAGAAGTAAGCCAAGGAATTCTCCCCCGGCAGCGCGGGCAAAACGCAAATCCTTCTTTTTTGCACCCCAGGCATTTTTGAGGAAAGACCACATCGAGCCCGCAACGAACCATCGCTCGAAATTTCTCAAAAGCGCGAAAAAGAGGGGCTGTGGATAATTGTGAGTTTTCCCTATAAAACATAATTCATTTTATGGTATAATGAAAATACGTTTTATGTCCAGTCATCGGATAAAATAATTTTCACTATGGATATTCCAAATTTCGACATTCAAAAAATGGTCATGTCGGCGAAGTCGCTCTTCAAAAAGAACGAGAGCGTTGTCGGGCTTGATATCGGTTCGTCGGTTATTAAGGTTGTACAGCTTCGAAAAGAACAGGGCAGAGCGGTTCTTGAAACGTACGGCGAACTCGCGCTCGGTCCTTATGGCGGTCTTGATGTTGGGCGCGCGACCAATCTTCCCGCCGATAAGATCGTCGAGGCGGTAAAAGATCTTTTTCGCGAGGCGAATGTTACCGCGAAAGTCGGTTCCATCTCTTTACCTCTTTCGTCAGCGCTGCTTACGCTTATCGAACTTCCGGCGGTTGATGATGAAAAACTTGCAAAAATGATACCGGTCGAAGCGAGAAAATATATTCCGGTACCCATTACCGAAGTCGCGCTTGACTGGCTTATTCTCCCAAGGAGTGTGGAGAGCGAAACGAAAAGCGCCGATGGTGTGAGTAAACAGGAAAAATTGCAGGTGATGATTGTCGCCATTCATAATCAGGTTCTTAAAAAATACGATGATATCGTTAAAAACATAGGACTTTCCGGCGTGTCTTTTGAGATTGAGGTGTATAGTTCCATCCGTGCCACTATCGGGCGTGACATGTCTCCGATGATGTTCATTGATATGGGTGCCGGCATTACGAAATTGGCGCTCGTTGAACAGGGAATTATAAAGAATGTGCATATTATAAGCCGCGGATCTCAGGAGATTACTATTGCTCTTTCGCGCGCACTGAATATCAGCATTGCCAAAGCGGAAAAAATGAAACGGGAAATCGGACTTCTGGGAAGAGATGAAGAATCAAAAAAGATTTCCGCTCTGATCGAAGCCGCGACGAGTTATATTTTTACGGAAGCCAATCGCGTTCTTCTCGGATATCAGAACAAAAACAACAAAACCATCAATAAGATCGTTCTGACCGGCGGTGGTGTGCTGCTTAAAGGTTTGCCGGAATTCACGAAAAAATGGCTCGAGGCGGAAGTGGTATTCGGAGATTCTTTTTCCAAAGTGGAGACTCCGGCATTTTTACAGGCCGTGTTGACTGACGCAGGTCCGGAATTTTCCGTCGCTATCGGATTGGCGCTGAAGCGTTTGCAGGAGATGGGATAATGATTTTAATTTCTAATTCCTAATATCTAATTTCTAAACGGGTAAGTTCGAAAATTAAGACATTAGACATTTTATTAGAAATTAGAAATTAGAAATTAGAAATTATTTATACGATAAGGGTGATGCGGTTTTCAATCTAAACAATATTTAATTTTCGTAAAATGTATAAGAAGAGCATTTAAATTATGGATACACGATTACGCACATCATTTGTTCCCAAGAAAACTCTTGTTGCGAGAGGCGCAATTCAGGGGGGGAGTAATGTCATAAATCCGTTCTTGTCTCTCGGGATAATTATTTTTTTCATGACTTCGGCGCTTGCCGGTGGTGCGTTCTTGTATAAGGCACTGCTTCAAAAGCAGATAGTCGGGGAGAAAGCGGAACTCATAAAGGCGCGTGCGGCTTTCCAAGAGCAGACGGTAATGGAATGGAAAAGAAGGGATAATCGGATTAAGGTGGCGAATGAATTGCTCGGCATACACAAAGTGGTTTCTCCCATTTTCAGTATTTTGGAAACCGCGACCCTCCGCACAACACGTTTTGTCGATCTTCAGTTTACTTCCGCTGACGACGGTACGCTTACTCTCGGTATGAAAGGCGAGGGTTTGAGCTACACTTCCGTGGCATTGTTGTCGGATTCGTTTAATGAGCAAAAAGGCATTAAGAACCCGGTATTCTCAAATCTGTCGCTTTCTCCAAAAGGCGGAGTGCAATTCTCTTTTACCGGATCGCTTGACCCTTCCGTTGTCTCATATAAAGAGTCTTTGAATCCGTCCATGGGAGAAACAGTCGGTTTTTAGTTTCGTTTTTTAAACATTTTCTATCAAATGAAAAACATACTCGCAGTACTTCTCATAATCGCGTCCGTTGGCATTTTTTACGTGCTCATCGGTCCGACCTATGCGGAAATTCAAACTTCCCGGACAGAAAAAGCTCGATACGACAAAGCCATGGGCGATTCGGAGGCATTGCAAGAACGCCAGGCCATCATTGGGTCAAAATACAACGAAATGTCGCCGTCTGATGTGGAAAAGCTGGAGAAGATGATACCCGACAGTATCGACAACATTCGTCTCATTATCGAGATCGACAAGATTGCGCAAAAATACAATATGTCATTGAAGGATGCAAGGATTGCGGAGAAAAAAACAGAAGCGGATTCTCTTCAGGCGGCACTTGCGGCATCATCCGGAATGTCGACTTTGTATGGAGTCGGTGAGCTGTCATTCGGGGTCAGCGGAACGTATGAAGCATATATCGCCTTTATCAAAGATCTTGAAAAAAGTTTGCGTCTGATTGATATTACTTCGATTACTGTCGCTGCGGGAGAGGCTCCGGTGGCTGGAGACATGCAGGTATATAATTTTACCACGATGTTTAAGACCTATTGGCTTAATAAGTAATCAACCATTCCTTTTTATGAAAGCAATAAAAAACACAACTTCAGTAGTAATGGCTTTTTTGGGAGTTATCGCGCTTGTTATCGTCTGTGCGACTTTTGTTGTTGGGGGAGACTTATTTGCTCAAAATCAAGATTTGGTCACCGTTACGACGCCGGCAACTTCGACCGCAGTAGATGATGGAACGGCAATTTTAGCACTGTTAAACCAAATGCAAAATATTGATCTTGATATCGCTATTTTTAGTGATCCATTATTCTTGAATTTGACGGATTTTACGGTTACGCTCGTTGAGGAGCCGAAGAGTCGTCCGAATCCGTTTGCTCCGATTGGTCAGGATGTAATGTTGAATCTCGATTCGGGAACCTCAATCGAGACTTCGCCGTTTAGTGCTTCATCCACATCGGTTAATCTTTCTCCTTTCGGTTTGCCTGCTGCCCCAAGTGCCACAGGAACACCCGCGGCAAAGGCGCCGGTAAAGACGCCAGTGAAACCTTAAAATGAATTTTTTAAATTTTCTTGCAAAAAAAGGGGTTATTACACCGGAAAGCGTTTCGGTTGTTGAACAGTATGTTTCGAGTGGTGAAGGAAGTGTGGAAGAATCGCTTTTGAAGAGCGGAGTGAAAGAAGAAGACTTGATCCGTTTCAAAGGAGAATTTCTTAATGTTCCCGTAAGATCGATCAAAGGAGAGCGTATCCCGAACGAAATACTGAAATACATTCCGGAAGAGTCGGCGGCCCACTATAAATTCGTTCCGCTTGGGGTTGTTGACGGTGTTCTCGAGGTTGGTTTCGTTGATCCGGAAAATCTGGAATCCACCGACGCCCTTCAGTTCATTTCGTCGAAAATAGGAATGCCTTTTAAGATATATCTTATTTCCGAAGGAGATTTCAAAAAAGTTCACGACAACTATAACGGTTTGACAGGAGAGGTTGGTGCCGCGCTGACTGAGCTTGGGGGATCCACTACGGACATTGGAGAAAAAGGCGTCGAAATCGAAAAAAAGTCGGCGGCGGAGGGTGCCGGCGGTACCATTGTTGAAGATGCTCCCGTTACCAAAATGGTCGCGGTTATTCTTCGACATGCGGCGGAAGGAAACGCTTCAGACATTCATATTGAGAACATGGGAGAAAAGATCCGCGTACGTTTCCGTGTCGACGGCACGTTGTATACCAGCTTACTCTTGCCCGCAGTCGTTCATCCGGCGGTGGTTTCCCGCATCAAGATTCTTGCCAGTTTGAAATTGGATGAAAAAAGAAAACCTCAGGACGGCCGTTTTTCCGCCCGCATCGACGGAAGGAAAATTGACTTTCGCGTTTCCACTTTCCCTTCATATTACGGAGAGAAAGTCGTGCTTCGTATCTTGGATTCCGAAAAAGGAGTGCTCACTCTTTCCAATCTTGGAATGAAAGATTCCGATCTCGCAAAGGTGAGAGAGGCAATCGCAAAACCGTACGGCATGATATTGCTTTCCGGTCCGACCGGTTCCGGAAAATCGACGACCTTGTACGCGATGCTGAACGAACTCGATCGTGATTCCGACAACGTCCTTTCTCTTGAAGACCCCGTCGAATACAACATGCCGGGAGTGAGTCAGTCACAAATGCAGCCCGAAATCGGTTACACGTTTGCCGCGGGACTTCGCAGTGTACTTCGTCAAGATCCGGACGTTATCATGGTGGGAGAAATTCGTGATAAAGAAACAGCCCAGCTTGCGGTCCAGGCGGCGCTTACCGGACACCTTGTTCTTTCTACTCTGCATACCAATACCGCTACCGGCGTGGTCACCCGTCTTATTGATATGGGTGTTGATCCGTATCTGATCGCTCCGACCCTTATTTTAGCAATCGGTCAGCGCTTGGTCTCGAAAATGTGCCCGGGAGGAAAAAAACCGATACCATTCTCTCCCGCAATGAGAATAATGGCTGAGAAGAATTTTGAAGATCTTCCCGAGAAATTCAGAAAGGAAATACATGTTCCCGAAACGGTTTTTGAAGCAACACCTTGTCCGGGATGTCCGTCCGGTACAAAGGGACGTCTTGCTGTATTTGAGCTTTTCAACATCGATCAGGATGTCCAGGAGGTTATCTTGAAGAACCCGAATGAAGTTGCCATCCATAAAATTGCGCGCGAAAACGGGATGCTGAATTTAAAAGAAGACGCAATGATCAAGGCGTTCAATGGGGATATCGCATGGTTTGAGGTGAATAAATTGTAAAATTTTCAGTTCCTTTTTCATTTTAATGTTTTATTGATATAATGTGATAAAAGCTTCCCCTTATTTTGCAATAATTTCTAATTACTAATTTTTAATTTCTAATAAAAATCCTAATTTCTGAAAACTGTTATATTTAGACATTTGAACATTAGACATTTTATTAGAAATTAGATATTAGGTATTAAAAATTATTAAACAAGGAAGAACAGAAACATAAATTTTTATATAATAACGCGAAATGGCATCGATTTACACAATACTAATTTTTAATTATGAAAGAAAAAAACAAACAGTATGCGATAATGTTGGTGGACGATGACAAGTTTTTACTTGATATGTATGCCACTAAGTTTACGGAGAGAAAGTTCGACGTCGTCGCGGTGTTTGGAGCGGCGGAAGCGATATCCAAGCTTGAAGACGGGTTATCTCCGGACATTATTTTGACCGATATCGTCATGCCGGCGATGGATGGTTTTGAATTTTTGGCGGCCATAAAAGAAAAAAAACTCGCGCAAAATTCTCGCATCATCGTCTTGTCGAATTTGGGTCAACAGGAAGATCTGGATCGCGCGCTATCCCTTGGAGCGAAAGGGTATATTGTCAAAGCGACCTCTACGCCGAGCGAGGTCGTTGAAAAAGTATTAGAAATAGTTGAAAAAAATTAACGAGGTTTTGGGTGTTAGCTTTTTCCGCCAGCGGGCGGATCCTCCCGCGGGAGGAAGCTTTACACCAAACATTGCCTAACACCTAACACCTAAAAGCTAAAAGCTAAAAAATATATGCCGGAAAAATTTGATGCTAAACGCGAACTTGAAGATCTCATTCTTACCGTCATCCGCGAGGATGGTTCAGATCTTCATATGGCGGCAAATCGCGTGCCGTACGTCCGCATTGTCGGAGAACTCGTCCCCTTGGTAAAGAAAGAGCCGCTTACCCAGGACAATATGATTGAATTCGTTTCCCTTATGCTGACGGAAGACCGAAAAGAAAAACTTTTTAAGGATTACGAAGTCGATTTTTCTTACAGCTACGGCAACAAAGCCCGTTTTCGCTGCAACGCGTACTTTCAAAGAGGTATTCTTTCTGTCGCCATGCGTCTTATTCCTGAATACATTCGCAATATTGAGGAGCTCAATCTTCCGCCTATTTTGGAGACATTTGCCCGGAAAAAACAAGGATTTTTTCTCGTGGTCGGTCCGATTGGACAAGGAAAATCAACCACACTCGCCGCGCTCATTCAGCTTATCAATTCGGAGAGAACCGAACACATTCTCACTATTGAAGACCCTGTCGAGTACCTTTTCCGTCCGGTAAAATCAATCGTCGACCAGCGTGAAATACATACCGATACCGGAGATTTTCATTCGGGATTGTATTCCATGTTCCGGCAAGACGTCGACGTGGTGATGATCGGAGAAATGCGCGATCACGAAACGATGTCCGTCGCGGTTACAGCGGCTGAAACCGGACACTTGGTATTCTCAACCCTTCACACGAACGATGCGACCCAGACCATCGACCGTATTATCGATACCTTCCCGCCGGAACAGCAAAACCAGATCAGCGCCCAGCTTGCGGAAAGCTTGCTCGGAGTTTTCTCTCAGCGTCTTATTCCGAGGATCGCGGGAGGACAGATACCGGCTTACGAGCTTCTTATCAACACGAACGCCGTTTCCAATCTTATCCGCGAAAGACGCTCACATGAGATTCCGCGCGTTATCGAGACCGGAGCCGAATTTGGAATGATCGACTTCAACCGAAGCCTTGCCGAGCTTGTGCACAACGGAGAGATCACGACCGAAAACGCGTCATTGTTCTCGACGAATGCGAAGAGCTTGGAGAGACTGCTGTAAGAAAAAAGGATTGAGGAATTTCCGGCTCGTTTTTTTTAGAACTCGTTTGCCTAAATAATTTTCAATTTACAATTTTGCAATTTTCAATGAATTTTCAATATAAAATTTTCAAACCCGACGCCCGCCAGCCGGTGAATCGTGTTTGAAAATTGAAAATTTTGTCATTGAAAATTGATTGAAAATTAGAAATTGGAAATTGAAAATTTTTTGCAGATTCAAGTTTCTTCCTAAAAATATTTCTATTTTGTATTTTTTATTTTATAAATCATGCTATTCAACTACAAAGCCATCAATCAGGCGGGGTCCGAAGAGACCGGAACCATTGACGCCATAAATATCGACGTGGCCATCAGCTCCCTTCAGCGGCGCAATTTTGTCATTGAAACCATTGTTCCGGAAAATTCCGGTTCCATCTTGGAGCGGCTGACTGTTGCGACCGAACATGTTTCGCTCAAAGATTTGGTGATGCTTTCCAATCAGGTTTCTATTCTTTTCAATTCTCATGTTTCCGTCTTGCGTATTTTCCGCCTTCTTGCCGACGGGGCCGAGAATCCGGTACTCGGGCGCAAATTGAACGAGGTCGCGGACGATATCCAAGGCGGTGAATCGCTTTCCGGCGCTCTTGGAAAACATCCCTCCATCTTCTCGGAGTTCTATGTCAACATGGTCAAGGCGGGCGAAGAGTCGGGAAAGCTTTCCGAAACGTTCACCTATCTCGCCTCTTACATGGAACGTTCCTATGCGCTTATGTCAAAGACCAAAAATGCTCTCATTTATCCGGCCTTTGTAGTCGCGACCTTTATCGGCGTTATGGTGCTGATGCTTATTTTTGTCATTCCAAAACTCTCAGCCGTTCTTATTGAAGGGGGGCAGGCGATCCCTTCTTATACCCGATTTGTTATCTCGCTCAGTAATTTTGTTACGAAGTACGGGTTATTCCTGCTTATTTTTCTCGTTGCCGCCGGGGTGATACTTTGGAAATTCGGGCTTCCGGGAGGGAAGAAGGGATTTTCCTCTTTCAAGCTCGGTCTCCCTCTTTTTGGAAGGCTTTTCAAAAAAACGTATCTCTCCCGTATTGCCGACAATCTGGATACCATGCTCGCGAGCGGGGTGCCGATGCTTCGTTCCATCGAGATTACCGGAAAGGTGGTCGGAGATGAAACATATGCCGACATTTTGTTCGATGCGGGAGAAAAGGTGAAAGCGGGAAGTTCTCTCTCGGATGCTTTTTCCGACCGTCCCGAGATCCCCCCCATCATGGTGCAGATGATAAAAGTCGGAGAAGAAACGGGGGAGCTTTCCACTATTTTGAAAACATTGGCCATTTTTTACAAAAGGGAAGCGGATTCCATGGTGGACACACTGGTCGGACTGATCGAACCGATCATGATCGTTTCGCTCGCCGTCGGTGTCGGGTTTTTACTCGCGTCGGTTCTTATACCAATCTATAATATTACGGCGACGATATAAAAAAATAGAAAAATAGAAAAATTACGACTACAGTTAATCTTTTTATATTTTTATCTTTCTATTTTTCTATTCGTCTTTATCCACACCCCCTCATACCTTGGCATTGAGTTTCGTGGTAAACTATATAGCGTATAGTACTTTAGTTTTATAAACGAATAATCGTCGTTTACTTAATAATTTATTAAAAATAATTTAGTTTCTATGAAAAAACAAAAAGGTTTTACGTTGATTGAACTCCTCGTCGTTATCGCCATCATCGCGATACTTTCCACCGTCGTTATGGCGGGGCTTAATAGTGCCAGAGCGAAAGGACGCGATGCAAAGCGTTTGAGCGATATCAAACAATTGCAATCCGCGCTTGAGCTTTGTTTTGATAATGGGGCAGGATATCCGTCGACCGCCGTTGGTGTTGTCGGAACAGCGGGGCTTGTGCTTGGTTACGACTGTGACGGAGTGGTGGCTGCACCGAATATACCTTTCTCGACTTACATGAATCCCCTGCCGACTAATCCGGCTCCCGGAGGTGAGGATTATACCTATTGCGGAGAAGCTACCCCTTCAGCCGCAACGGTAAATCCCGTTGCTTGTACTTTGGCAGGGAGCACTTCTTATCGTTTAGGATTTCATTTGGAAGGGCAATCCGGTTCTCTTACCGGTGCTGTTGACCATCAAGCAAGCCCGTCAGGGATTCAATAAAATTTATTTTAATCCTGCACACAAAACCCCCAATTGGGGGTTTTGTGCTGACATTGAAGATGTCCACATAAAATCTTTATTTCTTTGCTGTCAGTGCTATAATATAAAACATATTAGCCTTCGTTAATTTTATTTATGAAAAAACAAAAAGGTTTTACCCTGATCGAACTCCTCGTCGTTATCGCCATCATCGCGATACTCTCCACCGTCGTTATGGCGGGTCTTAATAGTGCCAGAGCGAAAGGCCGCGATGCAAAGCGTTTGAGTGATGTTAAATCGCTACAAAAAGCGCTTGATCTCTATCAGGACACGTGCGGCGGATATCCGGCTCTCGGTACCACCGATACCTATGCAGATATTGATGCCGATCCGGCGAGTGCTGACGATACGACATTAAGAGTGTTAACGCAAGACGGCACGTGTACGACGAGTGGCGAAACGTTTGGAACATACATGAATCCGCTTCCTGCAACCCCACAGCCGGGTGGTGCTGATTATCAGTATTGCAGTACCCCGTCAGATGCCGCTGACCCGAAAGATCCTGGGAATTGCGACAGCGATGTGGCAACAAACCCGAACGCGAACAGTAGCTACCAGATTACGTTTAGCATTGAAATGGCCGCCGGATCTCTCGCCGGTCCCGATGCTTACGTCGCCACCCCGTCAGGTCTTCAGGCGGCATAAAATAGTTTACTTATTTTTAAAAACCCCGCGTTGTGCGGGGTTTTTCGTTGATGAGAAAGTTTACGAAACGGCTTTTTCTCGTTTTTGAAGTTCTTCGAGATACAGAATGTATTTTTGCGCTTGTTCTTTGAGCAATTCGTTGTCTGAGGATTCAAGCACGGTCTGCCATATTTGTATCATTTCTTCAACCCGATTTTTTGAAGTTCCGTAAATGGTGGGCATTTTTTTGACGTTTTCCGGCGCACCGGGCACCATGGCGGCGACCGCAAAATATTTTGCCGCATTCAGCCGGTCTTTGAAACTCGAATGATACACAATCGCCATGTAGTAGGGGATCCGCCAATCATCTTTTACATTTTCAAGTCCTTTTTCTCCTAATTTTACCGCCAGTTCTTTTTGTCCCAATCCCGGAAGCAGGAGGACTCCGAACGAGTACGGATACGCCCATTTCGGGTCGAGGTCGGTCAAGGTTTGTATTTCATTACTGAATCGTTCGTAGGGTGCATCTTTCCCAAGCCAAGTATACACGCCCTGATTGATCTTGAGCCAAACCAAAGAAGCTGCCGCCGTATCAAGACCGAGATCAACCGCCCGTACGGCAGAAGCCGAAGGAATAGTGCTCACCGTTTCCGGAAGCGGCGTTTTTGTACGCGCGTATCCGACCTGCGAAACCACTGCTCCTAAAATTGCAGTGATTGTTATAACGGAAAATGAGATTTGATTTCGGGTATAAGACATGTATAAAGAATTTTTAATATCTAATTTCTAATTCCCCCTGCTTCACTTGCGAGCTACGCAGGGCAAGTAATAAAATGACTAATGTCGAAACCGTTCGTTTTAGAAATTAGGTATTAAAAATTAGAAATTTTTTTTATAACTCTCGTTTTCTCAAAAACACCGATGCCAACGCCAAAAAGAAGATGATAAGGAATATTGCATAGGTAACCGTAAAGATAAGTTCGGAAGGTGTAAGCGATAAATTATAAACAATGGAATTGCGGATATTGAATTTTTCCAGATTTGGAAAAACATAAAAGAAATATTGGATGAAGGTTTGGAGCGCGCCGTTTCCCGCTTTGGTTGCGGTTTGGAGGAGTAGTGTGGAGGAATGTCCGAGATAAAGAAGTGTTACTCCCGCAATAACCGCGATTGAGGGCCTGGTGACGGATGAGAAGAATATCATGAGCGAAACAAAAACCGCCATCTCGAGGAGTCCGAGAAAAAGCGCGAGAATGGCGCCGATATCAAAAAGCGATACGCCAATCCAAATCATAGTAAGATACACGGCGGAAAAAAGAATGTTCGCGGCAAGAAGCGTCAGAAAGAGTCCGAAGAATTTTCCAACGACCATTTCCGCCGAAGTTACGGGTCTCGAAAACAAAAAATATACGGTTTTCTTCTCGAATTCTTTTGAAAGCAGGGAAGACGAGAGGAGGATCGTAAGTATAATGCCGAAAATATAAATTCCACCGAGCCCGAGAGAGCGCAAAACATGGGTTTCTTCGCCGAGGGATGCTGTGCTTATGAAAAAAAGAATAACGGCGAAAATGACCGCAAAGAACCCGACGGCATAAAATATCTTGTCGCGGATGCTTTCGCGGAAAGTGTTTAGGGCGATGGCTTTTATGTTTTTCATGATAATATTATAATAGAAAAATAGAAGAATAAAAAAATAGAAAGATTCCGTCGTTGTTAATTTTTCTATTTTTCTATTCGTGTTATCTTTCTATTTTCTCTATTGTCTCCACAAACTGTTCTTCAAGCTTTTTTCCTTTTACAAAACCGGGAATATCTCCCGTGTAAATAAGCTTTCCTTTATTGATAATGGCGATTTCGTCGCACAATTCTTCCGCGTCGAACAGAATATGCGAGCTGAGAAAAATCGTTTTTCCTTCGCTTTTTAATTCTTTTATGAACTGTTTGAACGCTTTTCTGCCGATCGGGTCCAGACCATCGAGCGGTTCGTCGAGGAAAATATAAGAGGGGTCGTGGACGATGGCTTGCGCGAACGCGAGTCGCTGTCGCATCCCTTTGGAATATCCGCGTATGGGGACGTCGCGCGCTTCGAAAAGTCCGACCTTCTTGAATATTTCTTCCGCTCTTTTTTCGGTAAATGAGGCGTCGCCGCGAGATAGCGTTTCGCAAAAAGCGAGAAATTCGCTACCGGTCAGATATTCGTAAAAACTGGGAAGTTCCGGCATGAACCCGATGATCTTTTTTGTTTCCGTATCGGTGGCTGGTTTGTCTTCGATAAGGATGGTCCCGCCGTCGGGGTTCGAAATTCCCACGATCATTTTGAGCGTCGTTGTCTTTCCCGACCCGTTCGCTCCCAGAAAACCGACTATCGTTCCGGGTTTAATCTCAAGAGAAAGATTGTCCACCACCGCCCGGTCATCGTAGTATTTTGTTAAGTTCTTAATTTGGATCATAACAATGCTATTATACTATCCTTTATTTTTCGTTTCAACATACAAAGAAAAGCAATAAGAAACAAGCAAAAAGCAACAAGGGAAACGACAACGCCCGTCCTTATGACCCTTATTGCTTTTTGCTTATTGCTATCTTCTTTTGCGTTTATCCTTTGCCCTCCTACAAACTCTGCGTTAAAATGATGGATATGGAATATCTCTTTTATTTTCTTGCGTTCATCTTCGGTTCTTTGATCGGGAGTTTTCTGAACGTGGTCATTTATCGCTACAATACGGGGTTGACGCTCTTGGGGCGATCGTTTTGCTTTTCCTGCAACAAACAGCTCACGTGGACGGAACTTTTTCCGGTCTTTTCTTTTCTCGCTCTCCGCGGAAAATGCCGTTTTTGCAAGAGCAAAATATCTTGGCAGTACACGATCGTGGAAACGCTGATGGGGCTTCTTTCCGCCCTTATTTTTTGGAGGCTCGGCGGAATGAGCGCATTCTTGAATCGGGTTACGTCGGCCCGTGTTGATCTCGAGTGGTTCTTGTTCGTTGCTTTCTTGTTCATTGTTTTTGGTTTGCTACTCGCCGTCAGCGTGTATGATTTCAAACACAAGATCATTCCGGATAACTGGGTGTACACGTTTGCGGCGGTTGCGTTTCTCCGGCTTGTTTTTTTGCCCGGGACATTCATGTTTACGCCGGGACTTTGGGATTTGCTCGCCGGTCCGGCACTCGCTCTTCCTTTTGCACTGCTCTGGGTTGTTTCAGAAGGTCGTTGGATGGGGCTCGGCGATGCCAAACTTTCTCTCGGACTCGGCTGGTTTCTTGGTATTAAAGCGGGAATAACCGCCATCGTTTTGGCCTTCTGGTTGGGTGCAATTTTTGGCGTTGCTCTCCTCGCTGTTGACCGTCTTGCCAAAAGCTCAATTTTCCATAGGAGAACCACCATGAAAAGCGAATTGCCTTTCGCCCCCTTTCTTATTCTCGGACTTCTTCTCGTGTTTTTTATTCCGGAAGTTATGAATTACGTGACGGTGTGGATGTACTAATGAGTTTATCAAGTTATAAAGTTCATCAAGTTCATAAAGTACGGACGACGGACGACTATTTTGGTACTGAGCGGAAACAAGGACTTCCCTTAAGGAGGAATATTTGGGGGTCGTTCCGCCCGTTGGCGGTGCGCCCCCTAAATATTCCGGGGAAAGGGGAGTCCTTGGTGTAGCGTGGGTCATTTTGAACTACTCTCCAAAATACGCTTTATTTAAGCTATTTTTTTTGTGTCCAAAAAAGAAAATTGAAAAAACAGAAAAATGCTTGACAAAAAAACTGGTTGTGATATAATATACATGTTGAGGTCGTCGTTTCGCGGGCGCTCAACAAATGACAGCGATGGTTTCTAGAAGCGTTTCTCGGCTTTAGAAAAATATACGACAGAGATAGTCTCCAATAACCTCGACCTGGAGATGACGATAGAGGTGATTTTCCGAAATTAAGCTGGTATTATTTCGGAACTATATAAATCCAGTATACGCCACAGGGTAAGTCGCATTGCGCGCACCTGTGGCTTTTTTATTGCACAAATGCGCTTTTTTGTCCGTCGTCTAAAAACTTCCGCCAGCGGGCGGATCCTCCCGTGGGAGGAAAAAACTAAAAACTAAAAACTCGTCCGTCGTCCCTGATACTGATACTTTCCCCTGATACTTCGTTTTGTTATACTACACTCATGACCTCAAAAAAAACACCCGCGAGCGTTATTGCTCGCCTCGAACAATTAAAGAATACCGTAAATCACCATCGGGAGCTTTATTACACCCTTGACGCCCCGGAAATTTCGGATGAGGCTTATGACTCGCTTATTCGTGAAATTGAAGCAATTGAAAACGAATATCCAGAACTTTTGACCGCTGACAGTCCGACACAAAAGGTTGGGGGTGGGGTTTTGACTGCTTTTAAAAAAGTAAAACACGAGACGTTGCAGTGGTCGTTTGATGATGTGTTTGATTATGGTGGACTGGTGAAATGGAATGAAAAACTTTTGCGGTTTATTGAAAAAAGCGAGATGCTTGCCGGAGTAAAACCGACCTATTGCATCGAGCCGAAAATCGACGGCCTTAAAGTTATCGTCACATATGAAAAAGGGCTTTTGGTTCGCGGGGCGACGCGGGGCGACGGGGAAGTGGGCGAAGATATTACCGAGACCTTGAAGCTGATAAGAAGCATTCCGAAAAAACTTTCGAAACCGATCGATATCATCGCGGTCGGAGAGGCATGGTTGCCGAAAAGTCGTCTTGAAGCAATCAATAAAGAAAGAAAAGCTGAAAATCTTCCGCCGTTTGCGAATACACGCAACGCCGCCGCCGGTTCACTCCGTCAACTTGATACGCGTGTGGCGGGTTCTCGCGGACTTGAAACATTTATATATGATATCGATAAAATTTCCGGAATGGCCGCGCCGGATTCACAGTCGGGCGAGCTTACATTACTCGCTTCGCTTGGATTTCAAGTAAATACGGAATATACAGTCGCAAATTCAGTCGAGAAAATCAATGAATATTACAAACAATGGGATAAGAAAAAAACCAAACAGGAATACGGACTGGACGGGCTCGTCATTAAAGTTGATTCGGTAAAAATACAGCAAGCGCTCGGTTATACCGCGAAATCTCCGCGTTTCGGCGTGGCGTATAAGTTTCCCGCCGAGCAGGTAACGACAATCGTTGAGGATATTGTTTTGCAGATCGGACGCACCGGAGTGCTCACTCCCGTGGCGCATCTTACCCCCGTGACGGTTGCCGGGTCTGTCGTCTCTCGCGCGACGCTCCATAATGAAGATGAAATAAAACGCCTTGATGTGCGCATCGGCGACACGGTCGTTCTGCAAAAAGCGGGCGACGTGATTCCCGATATTGTAAAAGTCGTGACAGAATTGCGGACGGGGAAGGAAAAGCCGTATGTTTTTCCGAAAAATGTTCCTGCATGCGGCGGCGATGGTTCGATTGAACGGATGCCCGGTGAGGCCGCGTGGCGATGCGTCAATAAAAAATCGTTCTCACAGCAAAAACGGAAATTTTATCATTTCGTTTCCAAACACGCCTTCGATATTGAACACATGGGTCCAAAAAATATAGACCTCTTTTTGGAGCACGGACTTATTGTAAATTTTGACGATATTTTTTCACTGAAAGTCGGTGATTTGCTTACTCTCCCAAGATTTGCCGAAAAATCCGCGGAAAATATAATAGAAGCGATAAACGCAAGAAAAGAAATTCCGTTCCCAAAATTCATCACATCGCTTTCCATTCCGAACGTCGGCGAAGAAACCGCCGAAGACCTCGCTGAAAAATTCGGAACGGTAGAAAATCTCGAAAAAGCGACCATCGAAGAACTCCAAAATATCAACGGCATCGGCGGAGTGGTCGCGGAGTCCGTCATAGAATGGTTCAAGGAAAAAGAAAACAAAGACTTGGTAAAAAGGCTTTTGAAACACGTGACAGCAACGCGCCCGCAGCAAAAAACGGCGCGGTCGCCGTTTTCCGGAAAAACCTTCGTCCTGACCGGCACCCTCGCCACCATGAGCCGCGATGAAGCCAAAGCTAAGATCAAGGCGCTCGGCGGCGAAGTGGTAGGTTCCGTCTCCAAAAACACCACCTATGTGGTCGCCGGCGCCGAACCCGGTTCAACCAAATACAATAAAGCGCAAGAGCTGGGGGTGGAAATTTTGAACGAAGAAGGGTTTTTGAAATTAATGCAAAAATAATATGCTTGAAAATCCCGTTGTTAATCAAAACGAAAAACTTTCAAAAGAAACATCTTTGGAATTACCGAAAGAACAACTTGAACAAGTGCTTAAAAAAGCCCTTGATATAGACGCCTACGGCACGGCGTTTTCGGTAGTGGGGGAATATTATCCTGATGTGTGGAAAGACCGGGTGGATAATCTGAAAAAAGAACTTGAAGAGCCGATAAGCTTGGCGGAATTTTCGGAATGCGCGCTTGATAACCCATATCGTTATAAGACAGAAGTTCCACATGGGCCAAGCGCTTATATGCATTATTGCGAGTTTGTTGAGGGAACGCTTTTGGAGCGGGAACGCGACCGAAACACAAGGAATTATTATGATGACGATTATAACGATCGCGAACCAACAGTCGAAGAAAAAGCCGAAGAAGAAGAATCGGCACAGAAAGAAGTAAAAAAAGTGGAAAATATGATACAGCAACTCGGATTACCGATAGATGAACCGGAGGAAAAGTATGAATTTTATAAAAAATATGCCACTCTTTTTCCCAAAGAGCTTGCAGGGGGATATACGAAATATTTAAAAGAAAGAGAAGAAGATATCAACGAAAGGATTAATGGAAAAAGTTTTGAAACATTCAAACGGGACTATGAAAATGATTTGAAGTATAAATCATGGTATGTTTCCTCTTATAAACCGGGGCGACTTTTTGAAAGATATGAGAGTTTCAGGAAAGAGTTTGACGATTGGGGTAGTGATCGCGGATTGTTTCGCTATCACAATTCCGATTGGTTGGAAAAACTGGGTCTTCATGGAGAAGGGGAAAGGAAAAAACCTGAAAAAATTTCTAAAAAAGAATTTTTATCTCGATATGAAGAGGCGGTAAAAAAAGAAAAAGATATAAAGAAAGAATACGAGGAATATATTCGCAATTATCGCGAGGACGACATCAAAAAAGGAAATTTGGAATTCGCGCAGTCAATTTTTGAAAACGGCATTTTTGGCGGACGGAGATGGAGATCAAAATCGCCAAATTTCTCTGGATACTCCCAAGAGGATGAAGAATATCAGCCGGAACTGTTAACGCAGACTCCCGAAGCGTGGACAAAAGATGTTCGCACAAAAGACCCGGAAGAAAAAAAGAAAAAAGAACGACACGTGTTTTTTAACATTGTCGGGGAATTTCATAATGAAGATATGGGGCATCGGTTTGATGTTGTAAACGAAAGACAGCGCGAATGGTTGGATTCTATGAAGATGAAAGATAGTTATTGGTTTAAAGACAAACAATCGCATGAACCAAATAATGCTGTTGCGATTATTTTTGATAAAAAAGGAGTGCCGTATTTTTCTGATGACCCGAAAGGCGGAGTTCCGCGAAGTGAGCATGGTTACGCCGGTCCGGTACGTGTTGCACCAAGAAAATTTATGGGGGTGGTGATACAATGCACGGATACGATCAAGACGAAAGATAAATATGGAGATGAAAGAGAAACTCGCGTGTTAAGCACCGACCCCGAAAAATGGCAACGTTCCGCGAATGATCTCGCCGAAACGCTTCTCAAAACAAACCAAATGCACCCAGACCGTTTGACACCGATTTACGACACTTACGGAAACATGCTTTGGCCTGCGCAAGTGACGCATGAAGAAATACAAGACAGGCTGAAAGAAAAAACGACCCCAAGCGTTGCTTGAGGCCGTTGTCGGACAAGAGCCCGGTTATGCTGTGAAGAAGTCAAGAATTTCCTTGACCACCGTCATCTTTTTTGCGCCGAACCCTTCAAAACGATATATCTCGTTTTTTCGAGCATCAAGGTCGGCAAGAGTGTGGATTCCATTTGCGAGCAATCCGTTGCGTACAGACAAAAGCTCAAATGCATCTTCAACTAAAATTTCCGAAAGAGGTTTTCCGCTGTCTTTTAGAGAGTTCAGTGTGTTTTCAGTGTTTTCACTTTTTGTTTTGACCATTTCGGTATAAGCAACCGCGCTTTTTACACGAGCGACGTATTGCTTTATCCTTTCACCTGTGACATCGAACTCTTTCCCGATTTCACCATAGGATTTTCCGTCGACCAAGAAAATCAAGATTTTTTTCTCACGAGCAGTGAGACTTCTTGGACCGTTTCTTGTCATCAGCGGTTTTTCGTTGGTATTCGCTAAAAGAGAGGCAAACATATCTTTCGTTTTTTGTGACAGCATTTCTATATTCTCCAAAAATGGTAGTAATTCGGCAGTAAGTTGTGTTGGTGCAACCGTGAACAGTCTATCACAATAGTATGATATTGTCAAATTTTGCCACGATAAGGTCGAGCATTGACGGTAATAAGTAAAAGGCCGGCAAGGAGCGCCGGCCTTCGTTTGTTGCTCTTATTCCTCAATGAGAAGTAGTGGCGGTTCGTTTATAGGAAAACCATCTTTTCCCGGATGGAAACACTTTTTGGTAACCAACGAGGTATTCAAATCAAAGACGTTTATACTAATATACAATATCGCCGTGCCCGCGTTTTGCTTGATTTCTTCTTTGTTGAGTTTCAAATCAACTACGATAGATACAAAAAACTCTGCTCTATCATGGGAAAATATTTTGTCCCATTCTCCATATGATTCTCTCAGACGCCCGTGCAGAGTGTCCACAAGTAGGTCTTTACCGTCGTCTTGTATCCGTTCTCTTTTGCAGTCAAGATTGTCTATTTTTACAGGTTTATCAAACATTCTGACAACAGCCTGTTCGGCATAGAATTGACCACGTCTCATTTTTGAGGTTTGTCCAAACAATGTACTCATTTCTCTATCTCCTAATTACAAGGAACTGATGCGTGAAATCACGCACCGTGTTGTTATTACAACAACGTAGTTATTATACCACTAAAATGGTAATTTTGTCAAGCAAAGGCCCCTCACTTTCGAGGTCGAACCTTGAAAGTCGACATCTCAGGAAACAATATCAAATAATCAATATCAAATAATCTTTCAATTAGTTAAGAAATGCGGTATGATAGAGCAATGATAACCAAAGAAGAAGTGCTTAAATTGGCAGACCTGGCTCGAATCGAAGTTGCCGATGACGAGATAGAGAGTATTCGCCAGAAAATGGAGGGGATCCTGGAATACGTCTCCGAGGTTCAAAAGCTTTCCGACGAGGAGGGTGTTTCTGTGGTGCCCGAAGCGGGGGAAAACCGTAATGTTTTGCGCGAAGACGAAGACCCGCACGAAGGAGGGAAGTATACGGAATCCATTATCAAGAATGCACCGGAGAAGGAGGGGGGGTATATTAAGGTGAGGAAAATACTCTAAAAAGGTTAAATTGCTAAATTGTTAAATTGTTGTCGCGTTATTTTATGTTTCATAACAATTTAACCATTTAACAATTTAACAATGTTCAATTTGCAAATTAAATAAGTTTTTACATGATCAATCTTTCAGACTTAACCATCGCCAAAGCGCGAAAAGCGCTCGATAGCGGCGAATATACCGCTTTCGAACTTGCCCAAGCCTATCTCGACAACATCAAACAAAAAAATGATGAGATATTCGCGTATCTTGAAGTCTTTCCCGATGTTTTGGAACAGGCGATGCTGGCGGATAAAAAGATGAAACGGGGGCAGGCGGAACCGCTGACCGGAATTCCTTTGGCGATAAAAGACAACATGATCGTGAGCGGACGCGAATCCACCTCATCTTCAAAAATATTGAAAGGACATATCGGTACGTATAATGCGACGGCTATTGCAAAATTGAAGGCGGCGGGAGCGGTTCTCCTTGGTCGCACCAACATGGACGAATTCGCTATGGGAAGTTCGACGGAAACGAGCGCGTACGGAAAAACGAAAAATCCGCGCGACATTACCCGTGTTCCCGGCGGTTCTTCCGGCGGTTCGGCGGCGGCGGTCGCGTCCGACATGGCGCTTGGTGCGCTCGGATCGGACACCGGCGGCTCTATTAGACAGCCGGCGGCATTTTGTGGAATTATCGGGATGAAACCGTCATACGGCAGAGTTTCTCGTCACGGACTTATGGCGATGGCTTCCTCTCTTGATCAGATCGGTCCTTTTGCAAAAACAGTGGAAGATGCGGAAACAATTTTTGATTGTATAAAGGGAATTGACCCGATGGATAGTACGACTGTCGAGCAACCCGCCTCCGCCAAAGGCTACGGCGTGGCGAAGCCCGTGATTGGTATCCCGAGAGACTTTTTAGAGATGAAGGGGTTGGATAAGTCTATGCTTGCTAATTTTGAATCAACCATAGAAAACCTGAAAAAGAAGGGATACGAGGTCAAGGATGTTTCTCTTCCCTTCATGAAGTATTCATTGGCAACCTATTATATTTTAATGCCGGCTGAAGTTTCTTCCAATCTTGCCCGTTTTGACGGTGTCCGGTTCGGACTTTCGGAACAAGGAAAAGATGTTATTGATTCCTATAAAAAAACGCGACGCGCCGGTTTCGGGGAAGAGGTTCGCCGAAGAATTTTGCTCGGAACGTACGTGCTTTCCGCCGGATATGCCGATGCTTACTATAATAAGGCGATACAGGCAAGAAAACTCATCCGAAAAGATTTCGAGAACGCTTTCAAAGATGTCGATGTTATCGTTACCCCGACTACCCCGTCTCCCGCGTGGAAACTGGGCGCGAAAATGAACGATCCTTTGCAGATGTATCTCGCTGATATTTTTACCGTCCCCGCGAATATCGTCGAACTGCCCGCGATCTCCGTGCCGTCCGGAACGGTTTCCGAAGAGGGACCCGCCTCCGCCGAAGGCTACGGCGCGGCGAAGACCGAACTCCCCGCCGGGTTCCATATTGTCGCGCCATATTTCAGAGAGGATGTACTATTCAGAGTGGCGAAGGATGCTGTAAAAAATTCCTAATATCTAATTCCTAATATCTAATAAAATGTCTAATGCTTTAATGTTTAAAACGATGGCGTTCGTCGTTTAGAAATAAAAGCAGTTTCACTCTTATATTTTCGAGAGAGGGATAAAATGGGAGCTTGCTCACATTTTTCCCGAACGATGGAAATATATCGATAGATATATTTCTTGCTCTCGCTCGGAAAT
>Ga0172379_10001989_pt1 | contig 38051 bp, 35 predicted proteins | sample GrowelOW334metaG_FD_119756 | JGI IMG/M metagenome (GOLD analysis project Ga0172379, IMG submission 119756) | Groundwater microbial communities from an aquifer near a municipal landfill in Southern Ontario, Canada - Groundwater well OW334 metaG | ecosystem: Environmental > Aquatic > Deep... | reverse complement strand
TTTCTTTCAAAGAATTTCACGCCGAGTACTTGATATGGAATATCAGCGGAAAGCATTGCTTCTTCGAGAGCCCGCGATTGATAATTGGCGCGAAAAAGCACGGCAATATCCTGGAACGAAGAACCTTTTTTGATCAAATTGTTAATTTTTTCGGCAACAAACGCCGCTTCGTCGTTCTCGTCATACGCTTCATATAGGCTGATCTTTTCTCCTCCTTGATGTCTTGTGAAAAGATTTTTCGGAACACGCATTTTGTTTTTCTGTATTACTGAGTTTGCCGCAGAGAGAATATTTTGCGTTGAACGATAATTTTCTTCAAGAAGCACAACGGTCGCTCCGGGATAATCTTTTTCGAAATGAAGAATATTCCTGATATTTGCGCCGCGCCAGGAGTATATGTTTTGGTCGGCATCGCCCACAACACAGATATTTTGGTTTTTTCCCGCGAGAAGGCGTGAAAGTTCGTATTGTACCGTATTAGTATCCTGATACTCGTCCACGTGAACATATTGCCAGATATTGTGATATTTTTGGCGTATTCCCTCGTTATCTCGAAGAAGAGTCAGTGTTTTTATAAGAAGATCGTCGAAATCGAAAGCACCTTCTTTTTTGAGTTTTCTTTCGTAATCAAGCCATACTTCCGCAACGAGTCGCGGAAAAAAACCGGTATTTGAGGTCGCGTAAAACGTCTCTGCGGAAACACACTCCCCTTTTTGTCGGGAAATTATGCTTTGTATTTTTTTCGGATCGAATTGTTTCGGGTCGAGATTTCTTGCTTTGACGGAATCTTTGATCAATGAACGCGAGTCATTCTGGTCCATGATTGTGAAATGCCGCGGAATTTGCAGGATTTCGTGCTCTGTTCTCAAAATATGAACGCCGAGAGAGTGAAACGTTCCCACGAATGGAAGATCTTTGTAGTTCGTTTTTCCTTCTTTTTCAAGCAGTGCATGTATCCTTTCTTTCATTTCTTGTGCCGCTTTGTTGGTGAAGGTAACAGCGAGAATGGTGTTTGCAGGCACTCCGCTTTGTATCAAATTGAGTATTCTGTGTGTAAGTGTTTTTGTCTTTCCGGCTCCGGCTCCGGCGACGATCAAAAGAGGACCGTTTTTATGAAGAACAGCTTTGCTCTGCGGTTCATTTAGTCCTTCGGTGTAATTATGCATTCCATTATCATAACACAGACCGTCGGTAACAAAAAACCGACCATCTTTTTGGGTCGGTTTTTTGTTTTTTAGACAGTTTGTTCTTTTTTGAGAGTTTGGAGAATGTAAGACGGTTCTGAAATGGAATATTTTTTTGATTTGTTTGTCTCAGAGTTTCTCCATGCTTCACGACTGATATATTCGCCGATCGACTCATTTTTTGGAATTTCCGAAAGGGTTCTTGGTGCTTTTAGGTCATAGGCTCTCGCTATTGCGGCGATTTTTTTCAGTGTTTCTTTTTCGTTGGTTTTTTTTGTCCGTTCTTCGATACTGATCCCGAACAATTCTTTCTCTAACTCTTTTTGTTTTTCCAATGGAGTATGTTCGAGGCGAATTTTTATAGTATCGTTTTCAAAAGCCCACTTTCTGTATTCTTTCGGAATTTTATCGAGCGGTGCTTCGTGATACGGGTCTTTTTCTCTATTATTGTCTTCTTGTACCGGATTCTCCTCATTTTTCGCATCGATTTTTTCAGCGGAGGCGGGAATATTTTTATTAAGTTCGGCTATCGTCCCTTTAATGGCGCCAACGGTTAGTACTGTCGCCAAAGCGGCTTCCTCCGGGCTTATGTGTGTGTTAATCGTTATAATGTCAGGATTTTTTGCTGTGATATCCGTCGGAATTGCTATTGTTTGTGGTTGAACAGCCTCCGCAATCGGCGCAGGTAGGTCAATGGTCTCGATCTGTGGCGGGTTCAATATTTCCGTGGTTGGGGATACTGTATTTACGGAAACAACCGGGGTTTCTGTTTGTGAAAGGATTGAAGATGGTGTCGTTGCGTTTTCTGTTAATCCATGCACCCGGTTAAAAATGCGTACAAGGTCGGTGTTTTCGTTGATTATTTTACTGAAATCGATCTTATCTCCCGGATATATCAGATTTGGGTTTTTGCTCTTTATTCCCATTTCAAATAATTCATTTTTTGAAAGGTGGGTCACTTTGTCTTTCAAACTGTCTAAGATAAAATTTTGATCACGCCGACTTAAGTTGTTGAAATATTCGTTATCCCCCAAGCGTGATTTGAAAATATTCCAGATATTCTCATCTTTCAATACCGTATGCGGTTCGCTGAGTTTCTGCAGAGAGTGGGCAATATCACTCAGGCGGTCCTCGACGTTGTGCGTATTCACGTGCAAACTCGCTTCATTCGCGAAATCGTTCGGAATTTTTACAGCACTGATAGTGCTTTCCTCTCCGGGGCGAACATTGTGTAGATCGATGTTTTCCGTCAAATTATTTGATCCTCCCGCCGGATGTGTGGTGTATACGGTCGGACCTCCTTCTTGCACGACATTAATCTTAACCGGAGTTCCCGCCGCATGATTTTCAATCGGCGAACCCTTTTGGACTTGTTTGGTTAGTTCATCGGCAACGCTGACGGGTTTTTGTTCTACTACCTCAGCGACAACATTTTTTCCCGCTCCACCCACCGGAGGAATCGCCACATCTTCTCCTGAATGAGTGTGGTTGTATCCGAGCCACGAGAATCCTGCTCCAAAAAGCCCCCCGAGAAAAGCCCCGTATTTCAATCCTTTTATTATCTTTTCTCTTTTTTGTTCACTCTCTTTTTTGGCAATATCCCCAGTCTTTTTTCCAAGGAGAGCGTCAATTCTTTGTTTCTCGTCAATTTCCCTTTCTTCCGTCTTTCCGGTTTTTACTTTTTTGCCGTCAACCATTTCCTCAACCTGAATCATGATTTTTCGTTTCATTTCCGGTTCATTCATTTTTTGGAGAATTCGTGCTGTATTCAGAGCTAAACTGAGGTCGTAGCGGTTTTTCAGGGAATCTTTTCCTTCACCGAAATTAACCAAACCTTCAGCAATCTTTTTTTCGGTGTAATACAAACGATCTCCGAGTGCTTTGAGTGCTAAAGCATATTTTGCCAACTCGAATTCACCAGCATCTTCGGCTTCTCGGACGCGATTGATTGCAAATTCAAGTTTATCCAGAAGTCCTGTGCCAATTTCACCCTTTTTGGTTATTTGCGGAACCCCCGATTCAAGCCTGATAACATCATTTATGTCTCCATTTTCGGAAATGGTGCGATAATCTTTTTTATTGCTTTCGTCCACGATCCCCATTTGAGCCAATTCTTTCTTATCGGCAATTTCAAGTTCTTCTCTTTTTTTTGCCATATATCCGCCGATAAGCCCGCCGGAAAGTGCACCACTCATTGCTCCGTATCCAATGACATACGTAAGTCCGCCCGTCGCCATTCCAGCCCCGAGCATCCCAAGTTCTGCGGCGACAGCTGCCGCACCAACCATACTTCCTCCCCTAATGACTAATCCCCCCAAAAACAACCCTCCTTTCTCTGTTGTTGCCGCTTTCATTCCTTGCCATACTTCTTCTTTATCGAGTGCCCCACTTATCCCGCTCCAATATTCCCTCAAGTCTTTAGGTTTTGTTGAAAATGCCTTCCAAAGATTTTTCTCTTCTGTTTTGGAAGCGAATATTTTTTCCACCTCGGGGTTTATATTGAAAAGCTGATTGAAATGAACTTTTCTGTCGAGTGATACAATATAATCGGCGGCTTCATCTTCGTTTTTTAAAATTTCCGTTTTTAGGTTTAAAAGCTCGCCGCGCGCTTTGGCGTATGCCGCTTTGGTCGAATTATATTGTTCCAGTTCTTTTTCGTCTTTGCTATATGCCCATTCGGACGGAATATGAGAAAATTCTTCAGAGATCCTATTGAATTCGTCGAGTATCCCTTCTTTTCCGAGTGCTTTTAAATCAATGCCCTCAAAATCTTTTACTGTCGCGAGTTTTAATTCCGTTTTTCCGTCTTTTGTTTCCATTTCGGGGGCATCTGCCGCCATTACGAGCATTTCCTGTAAAACTTCTCTATACATCTCTTTGTTTGCTCCGCTATCCAAGAGTATATCCCTCTCGTTTTTTGCGAGGTCTCTCGCCCTTCGATATGTTTTTGTTGCTCCAAGAATTACTCGGCGGACCCAGCCTGCCTCTTCGAAACTTTTCTTTTCATCCTCGGTATATTTCTTTAGTGCTTGCTCCTTTGCATTGCTCAAGGCAAATTCTTTGAGATTTTCAAGAAGAACAAGTTGTTGCCCGGATGAAAGGTCTGTCCATTTTATGGTCTTTTCCTTACCGTCCGGCATTTCAGCTTTTCCTTCCAGTGTTTTTAATTCGTCTTCCGCAAAAGAAAAATCTTTTTCAAATTGTTTTCGGATCTCTTCACTGTTTTCCGGCTCGCTTTTTGTTGCGAGTTTTTCTTTTTCTTCCGCCTCCTCTATTTTTAGTTCAAGTTCTGCGAGTTCCGCTTTCATTTTTATCAATATGGCAGAGTCGGGTTGCCCGGGTTTTTTTGCCATCTTTGACTTCATTACCTGTGCTCTCATTCCAACCCGCTTCATTTTCATCTCTTTCAGTACCCCCCCCTCTTTTTCCTTGTCTGCGGGAACCTCCTTAATATTTTTATTTATAGGGGCTTCCGGAATAATCTCTTCTTTTTTTGGTTCGATTTTTTCCTCGGGGATAGGCTCTTCAATAATGCCATCTCTCTTATTTTCCAGTTTTTTTAAGATCGACATTGCAGAGTCTCCTTCTTTGATTATAATGCCGTTCTCTTCAGCGATACGACGGAGTGAAGCCGATTTGGTCATCATTAACCCCCGCCTTGCATCAGCAAGCATATCGAGAGCTTCGTCGGTGAGTTTATTTTCTTTCGGTTGTATCACTTCTTCATTTTTTGCATCACCTAACCCTTCTTCCGCTTTGGGTTCCTCCGGCTTGGTTTGTTTGGTTTCTTTTTCGACCTCCTTTGTTGGAATTTTATTATTAAGATTCCATAAAATCTCATCCAGTTTATGTAAAATTTCAGTATCAGAAGACAGCCCTAAAGCAGAGCCAACTTCCCCTCCCGCTATTGTTGCCTCATCATCGCTTATCTGTGAATCAAAATTAAGAATATCCTTAATTTTTTCAAGAGTGGAGTTAATAGCGATTTCTTCAGGAGACGGTATCCGCTCAGTATTGTCTGCCGCGGGTGTATTCTCTTGTATCACATTATTGTTTGATGTTGGTTGTAATGTCTCCATATAAATCACTAAAATAGCATTGATGATTAATACTCATCACTGTTGTCGTCTATATCTCTCGGTAAGACCTCGACTTTGTTTTTTGAAGCAATAAATATTTTATTTCTTGTCTCGTTATTTTTCGTTTCGTCTCCTTTTTTGTTTTGGTCTTTGCTTTCATCTTCAACATTTTCCAACCCCCGTTCTTCTAGAAGTTGTATCCCGTACTCTTCTTTTAACAAGTCTTTTCTGGTAAAAGCAGTTTTTTTGGGATCAATATTTACCGCTGACGATTCAGGCTGAAGCATATCGATTCCATACGCCAAATAACCGGGATCTCCCGTTTTATTCTCTTGTTTTTTATCTTTAAAATATTGTATATCCACAAATATAATTATTTTTTCATACTTTTTCCTTTATTTCAGCTCTCACGATTGCGGGATAAATGCGTTTAATATAATCAATAACCATCTCATCTTCTTTTGGGTCGGTTACACCGGTATTTTCAAAAACCGTTTTCCCCTGCCATTTGAGTTTGATAATATATTCGCGAAGCCGTGTTTTCCATGTTTCGTTCGGGTCTTCGGGGTTGTTTTCCGCGGATAATACCGTCAGTGCCGGCATTTTTTCCATCGTAGTTTTTAGTCCTTCCGGGGCATTTTCAAAAAGACCTTTTAATTGACCCTCGATAATTTTTTCCTTTAAAATATCACTCATTTCTGTTTCGTTGGGCGAACGGAGCTCTTGTCCTTCATATGTCTTCCCGATAGCTTCATCTCCTTTTTTATCCTCGTGATTTTTAGTCGCCTCCGTTTTTGTATCTTCATTCAGCGGTTGGATCGTCGAAACTTGTTTTTTTGGAATTTCAAAATCAAAATTATGATTTTTTGTATTTTTTTCCACAATGTTTTGTTTGATGTCAACGGGTTTTTTGGGAACAAAAGAGGTCGGCACATCCGTTTTTTTAGGAGGCGTCGGTAGCGACGAAGCTATCGTAACTTCCTTTGTCGGAGTAGCCGGTTTTTTAGGAATATATCGCGCAAGTTGAATATTCCGTATCGGAACCAGCTGTTTCGTATCAATTGAAACAGGAGCTTCTGTTTTTGGTGTTTTATGAGATTTTTCTGTTTCGGAGATAATACGCGTGGGTAAAATATCACCCTTAAAATTTTCAGATTTTTTCGGAACTGAAGGAAAAGATTGCTCTATTTTCGGTTCAATTTCAATAGGCTTTCTTCCTTCGGGGTATTCTTCTAATAATAAAGCCCTTTCCCATAAATCTGTAGCTGGTACCAGACTCTTTTTCTCGTTTTTTTCAAAATTATCTCCTCCTTCTTTTTGTTTTGCAAAAGCGACAAAAGCCGCACTATTCGCTTCAAAATGCTCTTTGGCGGATTCCGAAAGCTCTTTTCTCTTTAATGGAGATAAGTCGTTTTCTTTTTGAGGGAAAGTAACCCCTGTTTTTTTAGTCTCTTTATTTAGGGTAGAGGTATCGATCGTTGTCTTCGGTTTTTCGTCAATAACTACGACTTTTCCCGCCTCTAGATTTTTTACAAGAGTTTTGGTTTCCGGAATGGTATTGATAGACGCGGGGACAGAGTCAGTCTTTTTTATGACCGAATCACCATCTTTTCCGTTTGCTTTTTTTGAAATGAATGGGTTATACACAAAAGTGAAAAAAGTTACGGTTCTTCTCCTGACACTTGTCGAAAAAAGAGAAGAATCCTTCACTTTATATTTTACCTTTATGTGTCATGGAATACAATGTATATCGTGTGTAAAAAGTTCTAAAAGAAAAGTGGATTTTAACGTTTTAGCCGTCTTTTGTTTGTCAAGAAAGTTTTCCACAAGAACACTTGTGTTCGTTGACTTGGCTTGCTCGTTTTTTTATACTTGTCTTTATGGTTGTAACGGATGCGTTACGGATTGGAAATCATCGGTTTCTCTATTCGTAATTTTGTATGTTTGGCTAACAATATAGGCTTATTTCTCTCAAAACTAAAAATTCCGACCCTGTTTCGTTTGATGACTCCAACAGGTTAAAGTATCGGAATACATACAAAAAAAACAAAAACTCCGAAAGTCGGTTCTTTTTGATGTCCCTTGCCGCTTTTTTGTTTTCCCTTTTTCCTATATATTTCGTGGAGGCAAATCCGCTTTGTCCTTTGTTTGGAATGTTGTGCGACACGGAAGCGCAAGATGCATCCGAAAATTCTTTACTGACGAGTGAAAAAAATTCTCAAAGCATGGCGCTCGCCGCCGCTCCTCTCAACACTAATGGCAACAAGGAAGCGTCAGAGGTGGAATCAGTTTCGGCGATAGAAGGTTCTGCTCTCTCTGCCGGTTTATCTGTTTCCCCCGCCGCCGGCACAGACAAGCCGAAAACAAACATTTCGGGGGATCAGATCAGTGTGTACGTTGTCCACAGCGGGGACACATTATCTGCTGTGGCGAAAATGTTCGACGTAAGTGTGAATACAATCCGTTGGGCAAATGACATTCCGAAGGGTGGCGCTCTTAAATTGGGTCAAAAACTTGTCATTTTGCCTGTTTCCGGCATTCAGTACACAATAAGAAAAGGTGATACGATCGCGAAAATAGCAAAAAACTACTCGGCTGATCCGAACGATATTCGTGATTTTAACGGTATTGAAAACAGTTCACTTGTCGTCGGAGATGAGATAATTATTCCGGATGGCGAAGAGGCGCCAACTCCGGTTATTACACCTATTAAGAAGTTCTTTGCCGGTATTATTTCTCCGGATACAAATGTTCAAACCAGCGGATATTTTGTTCGACCGGCAAAAGGCGGAAAAACGCAAGGTATACACGGACATAATGGAGTCGATTTCAGCGGTCGCGGCGGTGCCTCTGTCGTTGCCGCGGCTGGAGGAACGGTTCTTATCAGTTTAAGTTCCGGGTACAACGGCGGATACGGAAGCTATGTCGTCATCAACCATTCCAATGGAACCCAGACACTTTACGCACACTTAAGCGCGAATTTTGTTTCTGCCGGTGATCACGTTTCTCAAGGGCAACTCATCGGAAACATTGGCAATACCGGACGCTCGACCGGTCCACACCTTCATTTCGAAGTTCACGGAGCGAAAAATCCATTCTAAACTTAAAAAATCTCCGAGTATCGGAGATTTTTTAACGAAGGAACGTCGTTTTCATGCAAGCATTTCACTATTGAATAATCCGTCTTTTCCGGCGTTCTCTTTCCGTTCTTTTACATTAATTTTGTTTTGTCTGTGGGATCGCCACATAAATACCATACAACCCGGAACAATAGGAAGTAATTCCAAAAGTCCATTTGTTACTGCCATCGATGTCGTTTTTCTCATGTCATATCTTGCGATCATGAACGATAAGCTCATTAGGGAAATAAAAATAGTTCCGAGAATTGGCACAAGAATACCAATAAGGTCGATGATAAATGCGACCAGCATTCCACCGGCATAGGCTATCCCGGACATTTCTTCTGTTCCTGCTCCCATACTTCATAGTATACAATAAAGAAAAGCCCTCTACCTCCCTTTTTGTGGGGATAAAAAAACTGCCCGGAATATTCCGAGCAGTTTTGATTCGTTTAATGAATCATGGGTATAAGCACTGGAGCCAAATGGTATTCAAGCAACCACACAAACATACAAGAAGCGTATCCGATCAATCCGGGAATAGAGGCAATTTTTGCATAGTTGTAAAAAGTTAGGTCTTTTACTTTTCCCATAGCAACAACACCGGCAGCAGATCCGATTATTAAGATCGAACCACCCGTGCCGACAGTCAACGCAAGAAGCGACCAAATAGCCGGGTCGGTCACTTTAATTATACTGAGCGCTGCGGCGGTAAGCGGAATGTTATCAACAAGTGAAGAAAGTAATCCGAGAAATCCTGTACCAAAAAAGAGACTGGTGATGGTTGGCTCAGTTCCTAAAAGGAAGTTAGACAACCATGCCAAGATTCCGACGTGATTGAGTGCTCCGACGGCAAGCAATATGCCGGTGAAGAATACCAGTGCAGCAACGTCTGTTTTTGCAAGGGCGGCTTTTAAATCGGTTGTGAAGTGAGAGTCACCCGACATTCTGCATGGACACATTTCGGAGGATTCGTGTATAAAAGGTATACCATTTTTTCTTTCGTCATAATTCCGAAAGATGGAAATAAGCACTCCTGTCGCCCCAAATCCAAGTAATAATCCGAAACATGGAGGCAAACCAATCTCATGTGAAATCAAAGGAAACGCAAAAGAAAGAAGTGCCATGAAAATAACACACCATTCAGACCGTGAAAGAATTATTTCTGCCTCGTCAATAATAAGTGCCGCTTCGGGCTCCATTTTTCTGGATAAAAGATATAAACTTATTACAAAAAGCGCGACAGAAGGAAGAAAACCCCACAACATGACTTCCCAGGCGGTGTATTTTTCCGCAATCCAAATCATCAGTGTTGTAACGTCGCCGATTGGAGTCCATGCTCCACCGGCATTCGCCGCAATGACTATTGCTGCGGCGGTTATGGAAAGATTTTTTCCTTTCGATAAACACATCGCAATGGCCAACATAACGAGCGTTGCCGTCATGTTGTCAATGATCGAAGACAAGAAAAAAGTTATGATGCCGATGACCCAAAAACGTTTTATATATCCGAGCCCAAGTCGAAGCAATTTTACTTTGATGTAGTCGAAAAATCTGTAATGAACGAGAATCTCAACCAGTGTCATCGCCACCAATAAAAACATAACGAGACTGAAAATGTCCGAGCTGAGCGCAATTAGCACCGGATCAACACCCCGCCCTTCTTTAAAGACAATAATAACCCAAAGTAGCGTTCCGAGAAACGCCGCCGTTTGCGCTTTGTGAAGATTATACCGATCTTCAACTGTTATAAAGAAATATCCCAACAAAAACAGAACTGAAATAATAGCTATCGTGTAACTCGTTATCATGCACCAACTCCTTCCTTAAATAAGAGGACTAATTTTAATTTCAAATCCGTATCGATAGTACCATTTGAAGAAATAATGTAAATATTGACAGACGTTGTGTTCTGTTGAAATTTCATACTTTTCTGTCACGAATTTTCTTCACTAATAAATTTTTTTTGTAGGATAGCTTCTAATATAGCAGTCCTACAAAAAATATATTTTATTTATGCGCGTCAGTCATTAATATAGCAGTCCTACAAAAAAAGCAGGCGATGAGGTCTGCTTTTTTGGTACTTATTTTTTACTATTTATTTCTTTCAATAATTCCAGCGTTGCTTTCACTGATGGATTTTTGGTGTTTAAATAGACGACCCGATTACCAAATTTTTCGGTAAGCGGTTCAAGAAATTCTGCACCCCAAGAAGGAGAAAACGCGACAACTCCTTCAAAATCAACCTCTATCGGCTCGCTATCTTTTACTTCGGCGAGTATGGGAGAAAAACCAAGAAATGCTTCTTTTCCAGCCGGACGAGACATGAGTATATTACCGAATTTTTTGAGATAAATTTTCATATTTTTTTAGAAAGTTATAAACGCTAAGCATCCGCGAACATCGTTTTGGGACGAATTCATCTGCAGTCTCGTGTTGTTTTTGTGAAGCATCACTTCTGTGTTGCCTGATTGAAAAACAAGCCCCATCGGATTTTCAGTAATGACTTTTTTGACGAATTTCAATCCATTCCCTCTTTCTTCCGGTGCGCGTCCAGAGAGAACTTCCGTAAAAGCAACCGCAAGCGCCGCTTCGTCGGTATTTAAGCTTGGACGTACCCTTTTGAGAGACGCGAGCACTCCAATTCCACGGTCGGCAAGCATAACTTGTTTTCTCGCAATATCATATCCGAAAAAGATACCGGGAACGTCGGGCCAATTTCCAATATTGTGATCAAAAGAATTGTTTCCAATTTCTCCGGATACAGAGAGAACGAGAGAAGAAAGGTGTTCAAGTTCCGGTATCTTGGATATTTCTTCGTACATCTTTCCGAGACGCGCCTGAAAAACGCCACTGTTTTGGCAGTAAAACATTCCGGGAATTTCCGTTTGGTTTTTACACCAATCTTGTGCCAATGCAAGCAGGTCTTGCAAATAGATACCTATTTTTACTCTGGAATACAAACGGTGCCCACCTTCGGATTTTTCGGCTGGGAACTTACCGCTTTTGTCCCATCTACGTAGAGTATCTATAGAAATACCCAGTATTTCCGAAGCTTCTCCGATGGGAATAAGGTCTTTTTCGTTCATGTGTTAAGTATATCATACTCAACAAAACTACGCAAGTTTGTGGATATCTATGCATAATTTAAACACACTTGCATAGATTTTATAGAAAACCTGTGCAGAGATGTAAATAAAAAAAACCAATTCAGGAAACTCGCCTAAGATAGGTGTCCCACAAAAACTGTTTTTTATTATTGAGTGTCAGCCATTATGGTTGTTGTCACACAAAAAATAGGACAGACCGCACTCGGTCTGCCCCTTAGTTTTAAACACCTAAATGAAAGTTTCGGTTTGATCTTCTACATTAAAGATTAAACGATTTCCGTCAACACACACTTCAAAAAGTTCGCCTATTATGTGTTTGATCGGTTCTTCATACCGTACGGGAACCGCAAAACTCTCGGTTTTTTCGGAAAAGACGCCATAGAGATGGCTTTCCTCTTCTTGAACCAAATAAAGTGTGTCACTGATTTTTTTTGAGAAATTATGGTTGTATTTGATCGGCAAAAGAACCTTTCCTTTCGTCATTGAATACAATCCTTCGGTCCAAGAATTAAAGTCCACAATCACTGCAACCGTGTCGGATATCGGCCAAGTAGCCTCATACTCCGCCGGTACAACAAAAGTTCCTGTGATATCTGAAAAGATACCACTTTTTCTTTCCCCTAAGTAAACGGACCAAAATGGCGACGATTCACACTCATGACCATTTTCTATGGAATCGCATTCTATGGGAACAATCAATTGGTTTTTGTTCAAAGAAAAAATGCCAAGCTTACCATTTATTTCGATGGACCAAATAGATGATTCTTCCTCGCTGTATTTTCGTTTCAGGTTCCAAATTTTTGGAGCTTCGTCGCCTGTGTCGTCGGTAAAAGTAAATACCCATTGTGAATTTTTGGCATCAAAAATGCCGCATTCTCCGATTTTTGCGACGAAAACATGGCTTGGGGACAAAAACAGAACGGTGTCATACAGAACAGGGATAATCAATTTTTTTATAGCGAGAGAATACACACCTTTCAGTGAATAAACCCTCGATGTTCGGTTTACCACAATCTGAAATTCGTTTTTTGCAGACCACCGATCAATATCTCCAAACTCGGGAGGAATGACCCAATCTCCTGTTTGTGTAGAAAATAGGCCCGCCTTCTTATCGCTGTCGATAAGTTTATGTAATGAGTCCTTCGGATCAATCCTTCCACGATACACCGCGGGGAGAACAAGCTCCCCGTCTTGAGCTGAAACAACACCCACGAAATCCCCTTTTTTCACGAATCCATATGGATCGTTTCCAAATAATATTTCACCATATTCTCGAAGCAAACTGAGTACGACTTCTTTTTGATTTGGCAACATAGTTCTTTCCTCTTTTTTTAAGTTGCAAAAAAACAAAGCACACTAAATGTAGTATACATTTATTTATTAAAAATGTCAATTTTTTTTCAATTCTTTTCACGCAAGGTCAGCAATCGTCCGCGCGAGTTTTATAATTCTGTGATACGCACGTGGCGATAAACCCATTCTGGTTGCGGCGGAATTGAGGAGATTTTTCCTTCGCCACGCCGTAGCCCGCAGGCGAAGGCGGGTTTTTCTCCAAGCGGAGCGAATTTTTCCAAATCTTTGGCGGACATTTCTGAATTCGTGTTTATTTTCCTTCGCCCTTCCGTAGTCTTTGGTGAAGGAGTAGTGAGGTCAGGAATAAAAAAGACCGCCACCCAAAAAGAGTGGCGGACAAGAATTAGATTGGAACAAAAGGCGTTATTATTATCAATATTTGCTTCTTTGCCTCACTAAAAATTCTTGTTTGTACTGTCTTTCAGACTCCCATGCTTGTTCTTGGGCAGAGAATCGTTCTTTATAAGATTTATCTTGGCAAGGCGTTTGTTGTACTTCTTCTTTCTCCTTTTCTTGTTTCAGTTCTTTCTGTAAACGCTTTATTTCTGCTTCCAATTCTTTTATTCGTTGAGTCGTCATTATTTCTTTCTCCTTTTTCTATTTTTGAACAATTATCATCAGTAGGATGATAACTCACTTCCAATGATACCATACTAGTGATTTTATGTCAACAATGTGTCGATTCTTCTTCTCCCTATACCCCAACGCTTCTGCGAGATGTTTATCTTGTATATTTTCACTTCCTGCCAAGTCGGCTATCGTTCGCGCGAGTTTAATGATTCGGTGATAGGCGCGCGTTTCTCGAATTCGGGGGTGGGTCGTCTAAGATGGGTGTCCTACAAAAAAAGCAGGCCACGTGGGTCTGCTTTGTGTACTGCTATTTATTTAGCTGTGAACTCAGGAACCACAAAAACAAATCCTCGGTTTATTTCTGTGTATGGCCAAATATCACTCATGTCCAGAAATAAATAATCTTTCCCGCTATTTTCACCGGTTTTTTCTCTTCCTAGTGCAAACTGAGAGGATTTACGCCAGACGGAAACAATTGGCTCGTGCATAATACTTAGCCAATCGAGACCTAAAGCAGATATCTTTGAATGCGAAATCTTTTCCCTTATGTCTAGAGCAATTTCTGCTGGGGGTGAAAACCACCCGCGACGTTTCGCCTCGCGTCGGACATCAAAGTCGTTCGGTTTTCCGGAGGAGAATTCTTGTGCGAAAATTATTCCCAAAAGAAACTGTGATCCAGCTTGGCCTGAAAAGAATAATTTTCCAATTTCCTCTCTCGCTTCCTTTGTGATAAGGAATCCGTTTTTACCTAACCGCACCAACCCTTGTTCCGAAGACTCTCCTCTTGTAGTTATGGTAAACATGGGCGCGCCATGACAAAAGCGGTTTTCTATGATATTTTGATATCCATCAAGAACCGTTTCATAAGAAAGAGTACCTTCACATACCCGGCGTTTAATTTCATCGTGGCGACGAGTCAATAATCCCAGTTGTTCATTGCTCAATTTACCGTCTTTGACAGTTTTAATTACCGTCTTGTTCATGACAGTTACCTCGTTTCAAACAAAATTTGTCGCTCAAGCGCGCTCGAATTATTTCGCTCGCACTGCGACAAACCTCAATAAATATGATAGAAAAACTGATATTGTGCAAGTGGTCGGAGCTACCCCCACTACTGTCCCATTAAACTTTTTTACAGCCTCAGAAAATCAGGTGAATACTTTTGCGGGACAGCACAAACAACGCCCTAAAAACGAACCGAAACGATTCTACGAGGCAAGAAAAAGTATATGCTTAAAAGCATTCGGAAAATGAAAAATACACACAGAGTCGAAAAGATATATTTTTGATTAAAAATATGCTGTCCCACTAAATATCCAGCAAATAAAGGGCATTTTTCAGATCATTTTTAGATAATCAGTTTGAAAAATATTTTAATGGGACACGAGTGCATTAAAAATGGAGATAATACCCAATTTCATCGGCCTATTTCGACTGTTTTATCTTTACATATAGCCGTATAATACATACTTTTTAAAAATTGAGTTAAAATGTTTTAAAATTTTCCTTTAAAGGAAAATCGTCCGTCGCAAAAGTGGTGTAAATGCTTGAAATTTCAAAGGCAAACGCTTAAAAGGACGGGAAAGGTGTTAAAAACAGGCCGATGAAATTGGGTATTATCTCTAAAAATGCATAGGTTGACGATTGGCTGGAATAAATTACAGCGCTATCGCCCGACGATTTACTCCAGTATCATTTTCCCTGTGTCTTGATTTGATGGATTTCTGTGATGTTCAAGATATTCTTGCACCAACTCTTCGGTAATGTTTCCGGTGCTCCATGCACCGTAGCTGATTGCCCAAAAATGTTGACCCCAGTAGCGTTTTTTGAGTTCGGGAAATTCCATTTGTAACACTCTTGATGTTCTTCCTTTCAATCTTTTCATAAGGTCGCTTATTAAAAGTTTTGTCGGATATTCAATATGTATATGGACGTGGTCTTTGCTTACCACTCCTTTCAGTATTTTACATCTTCCGCGTCGCATATTTGCATGATGAGGGTTCTGCATCTCAGCTGTATATCTCCTTTCAATACCGGATAACGATATTTTGTGACCCACACCAGATGAGCCGTTATTCTGCTTACAGTATGACTTCCGATTCTTTGGTCTTGTATGCTTTAATTGTAGATGGTTTGGGGGTGTGTAGCAACTGAAAGTCTTGCACTAAAGTGCATAGTTTAGGACTAGCGGGTTGGGACAATAAATTGACAAAATTTATTTAAAGAGTAAAAATAAAATCAGATAAGCTTGTTTTTTCTTTAAAAAAGAATAGGGTCGATGAAAATACTAAAAATATGGTATAAAGAAATAATAAAACCGAATACAAAAGAAGAAACGTTTGAAAAAAAACTCAATCGCGCAAAAAAAGAACTTGCGGAAAACAGCATTACTTCCGAACGAAGGAGTATCCATAAAATCGGTATTAGTACTGTTTTGGAAAGAGGAATAACTCCGGAAAATTATAGCATTCGTAGAAAAGTTCTTAGGTTTGTGCCAAACTTAATCATTGGCGGTGAAAAGTTTTATTGTCATCCGCATGTTAAAGATTTTAGGCAACAGCGCCAGGATGCGTGGCGTTTTTACCTCGGAATCCCGCAAAAAAATAACACTTTTGAAATTTCCGATTATTGCCTCGGAGAAGAGGTTCTTTCAAAGGAAAAAATTTTAGAGGAATATTCTTATAAATTAAACGGTTTTTGGGAAGCATGCTATCCAGATAGAGAATTTATGGGGAGAAAAAGAAGTGACGACCTGTATTGTCTTGTTGACGATATTCAAAAAAAGGGAGGTTGTGTTTTAAGGCTCGATTACATCAAGGGTGTCATGGGATATTTTTCATTTCATTCCGGTCTAGATAAAAAAGGTTATTATATTTCTTATAATGATGTTTGGGATATCAATGCTTTTCCTGAATACAATAAAGGATTTTTTGGGAAACCGTTTCGTGTTTACGACCGCCTGTATTACAACAACGAAACATTTGAGCCGAAACTTTAACACACTACTATATAAAAATCGGTGGATTATAAATGAGCGGGTTCACAAAACTCGTTCATTTTTGTTTAAGGATTAACTTATCTTGAACAAATTTCCCGAATTTTAAAAACGCGTTTTGGGATCTTTGCGCGAACCACCGGAAAAGAAGTCTGTTTCCATTTCCCGAGCAAAAGACTTGGAAAAATTCGCCCCACTTGGAAAAAAAGAGGAAACTCTTCTCAATTCCGCCGCGACGAGAATAAGGCTTTTGCCACAGGCTTATCACCGAATTATAAAACTCACGCGGACGATTGCAAACCTCGCGGGAAGCGAAAACATCCAAGACAAACACCCCGCAGAAGCGTTAGAGTATAGGGAGAAGAAATCGTAAAGTTGCAATACTATTGGAAATACGATAGGTTATAAAAAGAAGCAAAAACCTTAAAGGAGGTGTTTTATGGTCCATGAATATGTCATTCTAGAAGAGACAACAAATGAACGATTATCCATAGCTGTAAAAGAAAAGGAAATTCTTTTTAAGCTACTTGGAAACACACTTATTACCCTTGAACATATCGGAAGTACGGCAATTCCAAATATTGTCGCGAAACCGATCGTTGATTTTTTGGGTGAAGTCACTTCACTAAAAGATGTGGACACAAAGAAAGAGTTACTTGAAAAAAATGGGTATATATGGAAAGGGGAATATGGCATTCCTGACAGACGATATATTAAGAAACCAGGAGAAAAAGATGGGTGTCCTACAAAAAAAGCAATCCCTTGGGATCGCTTTGTACCTTTTTTTGTTTAAGATTTGTTTTCAAATTTTTCTGATCTTTCAACAAGCCATTCCCTCACCTGTTTCGGAAAGGAGTCATCCTCGTTCACGAGAACGGACGCAACGGTGAGGTAATGGTTATGTCCCCGGCCCATTTCTCGTCCCTTTTTCAGATGAACATCTATCGCCCGATCGGGTATTTGTTTATTATAATCACCATCCCTCAACTGACAGATCATTTTAGTGAACAGTTCGTTTGAATATCTCGTTTTTTTTGAGCGAGATAAATAACAAACAGCAAAAGCAAGCATTGCGTATCTTCGGTCATCCCTTTCCGGTAAATCAAAATACAAATGCATTGTGTCTGTTATTGTTGTGATTGCACCGGGGTTTGCCAAACCGCACTCTTCTATTGAATGGACCCGCAAGATTTCCCAAAGAAACTTTTCCGCGTCATGGCCGGAAATTGCTACTTGATGTCCCCAAAATACCGCGTCTTCCTCTTGCCCAAACCGTATCTCTTTCACTAAAGCGGAAATACATTCCGCAATGTTGTATCCATACGGTGATGTGGATTTAAACCAATTCGGACCCCTTTTCCCTCCACTTATAAGATGTGCATCAAACTTTTCTTTTGGAATCATTATTTTCTCCCACCATTTTTCAATCCAGTACAAACATAACAAATAATTGTTTTTTTGGCAATTATCGATATATCAATTCTTCTTCTCTCTATACCCCAACGCTTCCGCGAGATGTTTATCTTGAATATTTTCACTTCCCGCTAAGTCCGCGATCGTTCTCGCGAGTTTGATGATCCGGTGATATGCGCGAGGCGATAACCTCATTCTTGTTGCAGCGGAATTGAGGAGATTTTTCTCTTTTTCTCCAAGTGGAGCGAATTTTTCCAAATCTTTGGCGGACATTTCGGAATTGGTGTTTATTTTCTTTCCTTCAAACCGCACGGTTTGAATTTCTCTTGCTTTCAAAACTCGGTCGCGAATATTTTTTGAGGTGTCGGTTCCTTCGGGGATCTTGTCCGAGAGTTTTTTGTAGTCAATTTCGGCAACAGGCAAAAATATGTCGATACGATCCATAATCGGGCCGGATAATTTGCGTTCATATTTGTAGATATCGCCCGCCGAACAGACACATTCTTTCTTGGTCCCTTTAAAACCGCATGGGCACGGATTCATCGCGGCGACCAAGATGAAATTCGCGGGAAAAACTTCTGTGCCTTTTGCACGGGAAATGCTCACAAACTTTTCTTCGAGCGGTTCGCGCAAACTCTCCAAAACACGCTTTTCAAATTCGGGAAATTCATCGAGAAATAAAACCCCCCTGTGAGCAAGTGTTACTTCGCCGGGTTTGGGAAATGTGCCGCCGCCGATCAGGGAAACATAAGAAGACGTATGATGAGGCGCGCGGAACGGCGCGGTTGTTACGAGGGGTTCTTTCAGTGTTCCGGAAATGGAGTGGATGCCGGTGATCTCAAGTGATTCGTCAAAGGAAAGTTCCGGCAGTAATTGTGAAAAAGCTCGGGCAAGCATCGTTTTTCCTGTTCCCGGCGGACCAAACATGAGTACATTGTGTCGTCCGGCGGCGGCAATTTCGAGTCCTCGCTTGGCGGTTTCCTGCCCTCTCACGTCTTCGAAACCATATTCATGTTGCTTTTCTTTTTTCTCGATCTTTTTCGGAACGTGCGGTGACAATTTTATGGAAATCGATTCGCCTTCTTCGTGGGTCGTCGTGTTTAAATGTTTTATGACTTCTTTGAGTGTTTTGCAGCCAAAAACAGTAATATCTTCGATTATCGCAGCCTCATCGGCATTTTCGATCGGTAAGAAAACTTCCGTATATCCTTTTTCTTTTGCTTTTTGAACGAGAGGAAGCGCTCCGCGGATAGGGCGGAGTTCCCCGTTTAAGCCGAGTTCTCCCAGAAAAAGTTTTCCTTTCGGGTCGAATTTTATCTCTCCGCCGGCCAAAAGATAGCCGAGTGACATAGCAAGATCGAAAAGCGTCCCTTCTTTTTTGATATTTGCCGGCGTAAGCGAAATAATAATCTTCTGATTTTTTGCTTTTGGCGATTTAAAACCGGAATTTTTTATCGCCGCCGAAATACGGTCTTTTGATTCATCTACTGATTTATCGGGAAGTCCGACAATTGAAAAAGAGGCCATTCCCTTGGAAATGTCCACTTCGACACAAACAATATGAGCACTGAGTCCTACGGACTGAGCACTGTAACATTTTGAAAAACCCATGTAAAAGAGTTATTAGTCTTCAGCTTTTTGTCGTTAAGCTAAAACCTAATAACTAAAAACTAACTATTAATATGCGCTTTACACGTTTCCGCTGCCGGATTTGCTTCCAAACGAGCGTCCTCTATTTCTTCGCCGCAAATACGACAAATACCATAGCCACCTTTCCCGATCTTTTCGAGCGCTGCTTTAACTTCATTGAGACGAACTTCGAGTTCTGTATTAACCGCGTTTCTTTCCTCATAATCTTCAAATGAGTCGGCAAGAGAGTTTTCATCCTCGACGTCAACATTTTCCGTGTCTCCCGGTGTTCCCTGCCAATCCGACGGATTTTCAGGATTTTTACGACCGACACTCCGAAGCTCTGTCTCAAGTTCCATGAGTTCCTTTTCGAGCGCTTCTTTGTAGGATTCAATGTTTTTCATAGATTTATCATAGCAAATATTACATGAAGAGCAAGTGATGATATTTCAGATTTTTCCGAACCGTCGTTCTTATTTCTTTTCCTTAAGGAGGTCAAGACGTCTTGAAACTTCGAATAAGGTGTTTTCGCTTGTCGTTATTATGAGTGTTTTCTGATCTTTAAACATATATACCAAAACGGTTTGTTCATTGAAGTCTTTAAGAACCCGAGTGTCTTTGTTTTTTGCGATAACATCAGTCCAAATTCTTTTTCGAAGGTCTTCACTTGAACTTACCCCAAAGAGAGGATAAATATCTTTCAGGAGGCTCTGCTCCCATTCAAGCATTCCAGCAAAAGTGGTATCGTAGTAATCGGTTTTGAGAATGAGAAAAGGCTGATTTCTGTTGAAATTATGAAAACCATACATGTAATCGCTTTTGAGAGAACGGACAAGATTCGATGGTATCGGAATGTTTAATGCACCAAAAAGTTTGCTGACTGTTATTATTTTTTTTGCGTCAACAACACCGTCTTTTGTCGGTATTGAGTATTTCTCGGTAAAATAGAGAAATTCAATAGCATCCAATTTTAAGTTCGGATTTAAGAGTTCCATTCGAATATCCTTCGAGAATTCTTTAGGTGTTTGATTGGTGAACTGGATCTCTTTGTTGTTCTCTGTTCGGATAAGCGGAACTATATTGAGGTTGGTGAAAGTCGGATCTTCTCCTGATCCGCGGAAAAAAGCAAAATAGACCAACACTACCGCAAGTAAAAGAAAAATCAGAGAGAAAGATATAAGAGGAAGGTTTTTTCTTGATTGCGGCGATTCATCAAGTTCTCTGTTTGCTCGGACCTTTTGTTCTTCCAGAACCATTCGTACAAGGGATGTTTTTTGGTTTCGTATGGTTCCTGCAACATCTTTTTTGTAAGTTCGGATGTTTGGGAGGGCCGAAGCTTCTTCTTGGCTTGATTCCGGGGCTTTATTTAGCGGTTTTTGTGGTGCAATATTTTTTGAGAGAGAGGGAGAAACATCATCTTTTTTGGGAGTAATGTCTTTCGGTTCAATTTCGACCGTTGGTGTGAGTGTTTTCCACCCAAGTTCTTTTTCCGTAAGATCCACAGATTTTTTGTCGGAAAGTATTTCTCCTCCCCCTGCAGTATTTTCAACGACGGTCTCTTCCGGTTTTTTTGGTACCAGAAACTCACGTGATGTCATCAACCCCCTTAGTGTGTCGGTTTCCGAGGAGAGGGTTTCATTTGTTTGAGTTTTTCGTTCGTCGGATTCTTCGGTTTTTTTTGGTGCGACAAAAGAAGACGGGTTCGGGGTATTCGAAATCGTGTTTTCCTCCGGTTTTTTCTTTTGGGTTATTTCATTATCCATACATAAAAAACAAAAAGGATAAATCTGTCTCCTCTTTAATATATCATTTACTTTCGTTCCGCGGAATGGGTCGGTGCTTGAAATGTGGACAAGTCTGTTGATAAAATCTGAAATTCTAATATCGAAATTCTAAACAAATTCAAAATTCAAAACAAAAAACACAAAACACGACTGGCGTGTTTTGTGTTTTTTTGGGTAATTAGAGTTTGTTTAGAATTTCGATATTAGGATTTTGGATTTATTCTTTTTGTCGAGGCGTGAATGGTCGGTCGTTCCCTCTTCGTGGTGGCGCTCCGCGATCTCCACCAAACGTGCGACCAAACGCTCCGGCAGCTCCGACCCCCGGTGCCGATGGCTTAATTCCCTTTCTTGCGGCAAATTCAGGGTCGGCTTGTTTAATGGAAAGTTTCATTTTTCCCCTGTCATCAACCTCACGAATCATAATGGGTACTTCTTCGCCTTCTTTTACAATGTCGCTCACCCGGTTTACACGAAACGGCGCGAGTTCCGAAATGTGAACGAGCCCTTCGGCGTTTATTCCAAACTGCACTACCGCACCGATCTCATCGAGTATTTTTATGACTTTTCCGGTATGCCTCTCTCCCGGTTTGTAAACGTGAGTCATTCCTTCGATGAATTTCTTTGCTTTCAGTGCCGATTCGCCCTTTCCGGTAATATATACAGTTCCGTCTTCTTCGATATCGATCTCCGTTCCTGTCGCTTCGCGGATCTTATTGATCATTTTTCCTCCGGGGCCGATGACCATTCCTATCTGATCAGGTTGAATTTTTGCGACGATAATTTTCGGTGCTGACGGAGCAATATCGGCACGCGGTGACGGGATTGCTTTTTCAATAACATCAAGAATTTGAAGGCGCGCGGTTTTTGCTTTCACAAATGATTCTGCGAGGATTTTTACCGGAATTCCGTCCACTTTAACGTCCATCTGAATAGCTGTGATTCCCTCTCTTGTTCCGGCAACTTTCAAATCCATATCTCCATGGTGATCTTCCGGTCCCTGAATATCCATGAGAATTTTGTAAGTTTTTTCGTCTTCCATCATGAGACCCATCGCAATACCGGCGACCGGCGCCTTGAGCGGAACTCCGCCATCCATAAGCGCCAGTGTTGAACCGCAAACCGACGCCATCGAAGTCGAACCGTTTGATGCCATCGATTCGGAAACAACGCGGATAGTGTACGGAAAAACCTGCTGTGTAGGAAGCACGGGAATCAACGCTTTTTCCGCGAGTGCTCCATGTCCGATCATTCTTCTGTTTGTCCCACCCATTCTGCCGGTTTCCCCTCCCGAATACGGCGGGAAATTATAGTGATGCATGTAACGTTTTTCTTTATCCGAACCGTCGATCGTTTGCCCGTCTTTTGGCCCGCCGAGCGTTAACACGGAAAGCACATGCGTTCCTCCGCGATAAAACACGCCAGTACCATGCAGTATCGGAGAAATTCCGCCCGCCTGCGCGCTCAAATCGCGGAGTTCGTCCATTCCGCGTCCGTCCGGTCGGCAATTGTTTTTTATCGCTTCTTTGTGAAGAAGTTCGTTGACCTGGTGATGAAAATACTCTTTTGCTTTTCCGACATCTTCCTCCGGCATTTTTTCTTCCACCATTTTCCCCCATTCGGCCTCCAATTCATAGCCGACCTTGCTTCCGGGTCCGATATACAACTTTTCTTTCAACGTTTTTCCGACCGTATCGGCAAAATACTTTTTTACCTCTGCTGAACATTCTGCCGCGGGAATAACTAATTTTGTCTTTCCAAGTTCTTTTATAATCATTTTCTGGAAGTTCTGGATCTTTTCGATCTCTTCTTTTCCTTTCTGTAAAGCAAGGGTCGCAATTTCCTCATTGATCTCCTTCCCTCCAAGCTCGATCATATTGATATTTCCGTCTTTTCCACAGAGTGTTATATCCATTTCATAATCGGCCGATTCCCTTTCTTCGTTTGAAGGATTTACAATAAATTCATCGCTTCCTTTTTTCTTTCCGAGGCGAATTGCGGAAACGGGTCCATTAAAAGGAATATCGGAGGTAGAAAGCGCAAGAGAGGCAGCGTTTACTCCGAGAATGTCGGGTTCGTAGCCGTTCATTGCTAGGATTGTGATGACTACCTGGATTTCGTTCCTAATATGCTGGTCAAAAAGCGGGCGAATAGTGCGGTCGACGACGCGGCCGGAAAGAATTCCTTCGCTCGACGGCTTCCCTTCTCTTCTCACATAACGACTGCCGAGAATTTTTCCTGTCGCATAAAAACGATCTTCATAATCGACAGTGAGCGGTAAATAATCGATGCCATCTCTTTCTCCTCCGCCAATAACGGCGGTGGCGAGTACCATAGTATCGCCAAAACTCACGATTACCGAACCATTCGTCTGGTCGGCAAGATCGTTAAAGGACGCAACAAGCTTCTTCCCCCCTATTTCCAAGGAATATTCTTTGCTTTGCATATTTATTTGAGTGACCATCGGATTCTAGCACTGAAATGGTGTACGTTCGCATTTCAATCCTATGATCCGCCGGCCACTGATTTATAAACGAATAATGAAAATACTATATCAATGTTTCGCAAGAAAACAAAGTTGACAAAAAGAATATCTCGTAATAATATGTTTTTAGTATTGTTTTATTGGTGAGAGAAAAAAAATGAGAGACACGATCGATGTTATTGCTGAAAAAATGTATAGGGATTCGAAGGCGGTTGAAAAAATATTAGCGGAAGCTGAATATGCTTGCATTGTCTCAGATAGAAACAACGCGGTCGTCGAGATCGCGACATTAAAAGCGGCAAAACAGCTTGTATTTAGTAGGAAGTTATCCGACGGCCTTGGTCGCGAAATATTGCGACGCGAGACGAATTTGAAAGAGATAACCTCTCGGCTGAAGATTATTTGCGAAAAACTTGGTATCAATGCCAATGCCGATAATAAAGGCGAATTGTAAGCTACATTATGCACCCCGGTTTTCCGGGGTATTTTTTATAGTTTTTGAAACAAAAGCTTAAATATTTTTTGCTGAAACATCGCAATGACCGGATTTTCAATAATGACCGCCGTTTCGCTGTTGTAGTCGACGAATGCAATTTTATTTCCGTAAATAAGCTGTGTCACATCGTATTCAAAAAGGTCAAAACTTTTTGGCACTATTTTTACGGATTTTTCGAACTTTGTCTTTTTTAATTTCCCGGTCCCCTCGTTGGTAATAACAAATCTTTCAAGCTGCTTTTGATCCCTTCTTTCCGTATAATCACGCGAAACATAATAATCTCTCTTTCTTGGTTTCCCAGACGAACTGTAACGATAAAAAGTATCGCCTTTTTTGAGCGTTGTGACAATATCGTCATACACTTTTCGTATTCCGGGGGGTCCGTCGAGAAAAACGACGAACGGACGCTTTTCTTTTTTGTCGAAATCCGTAAGCATTTCCGGAAGAGCTTTATTTAGGTCGTTTTGGAGAGAAACGAGAAGCGAAGAAAGTTTTTCCGGCGATGCCGCCATGTATGATTTCCTCTTCCCGGTCCGCGTAATATTCACCAACCCTTTCTCTTCAAGTGCGGGCAATGCTTTATATATGCTCGGTCGATACAGTTTTGTCTTTGCCGAAAGTCCAGAAATGGAAAGATTGCCCGAACGGAGGAGTGTGAGATAAATGTTGCTTTCGTCTGAAGAAAGTCCTATTTTTAGTAATATTTTAGTGGGTTCCATAATTTGTATTATATTTCATACAGAAATTTTGTCAAATATATCGCTTAAAACATTGATTTTATTAAAACTAAGTAAAAATATGATACATTTCTGTACTAAATTTCAACACAATTTTTCAAAAAGGAATATTATATGGGTAGGAATTCTTTGAAATAGAAATAAGGAAAAAGAAATGAGCGACACAGAAAAGAAATATTGCGTTGTTTGTCAAAAATGGGAAGAAAGCGAACGCGGTTGGGGAACTAGGCCCGATGGATATAGTCTTCATCTCTCTTTTGCCGACCTGAAAATATTTATCAACGAGTATTGGGACGGAATGCCGGACGAAGTCCCGGATGAATATTCACGACCGGACGGAACACCATATCGATGCTTGGTGGACAAAAAGATCTATGAAGAAATAAAAGCGAAAGCAAAGAATCATGGTAAGTGGTATTTCGACCACGATTATCCAAGCGGAGATATCGACGGCTGGATGAATAGTAAAAACGATCTGTCTGAGGAGAAAGTATCATGAACACTACCGCAATAAAAACAAACCGCGAGCTCTTTTTAGAGAAACTCGCCCCATATATAAGCGCTTTCGGAATGGAACGCATATATAACGCCTACATGTTCGCAAAATATGGACATCGCGGACAAGAACGCAGCGGTGGCGGCAGATATTTTGAACACCCTCGCGCCGTTACCGAGATCATCATCGATGAACTTGGGATCATGAATGACTGGCGAATTATCGCCACCGCCCTTCTCCACGATGTAATCGAGGACACATGGCTGCTTACACCAAAACTCGCAAAAAGAATTTTTGGCAAAGATGTCGCTTTATGGCTTTCTTTTTTAACACGGAACGAAGATCATAGCGGAAACGAATTCGAGAAATATATGGAAAATATTGCAAACTCCGGTATCTGGCAAGTTGTTTTGATAAAAATATGCGACCGAATTCATAATTTGAGAACAATGGAAACAATGGAAACTGAATGGTGTAAGACCTATTTGTTCAAAACAGAGAAATACTTTTATGACTTAGCGAAGATATTGATCAAGATCGCTCCGCCCGAACTAACCGAAAAAATGGTAATGGCGGAAAAACTGCTGATCGAAGAAATAAACAACGTAAAAAAAGTTTTAGCTTGATACTATGCAAAGAAGACACCCTCATACAATTGTGTGGGGGTTTTTAAAAATAGAAGCTCCTCTTTTTTAAGGTTTCGGGAGTTGATAATGGTCGAATTCCAAGACTATCTTATGCTTCTTTTCCAAAAAATTCATCGGGATCAATGGCACCCTCTGATTCATTTATCGTTGATAGAGTTGTGGAAAACTGAAATCCGTCTATAATTAACCGTATGAAAATAATTTCTTGGAACGTTAACGGTCTTCGGGCGGTGCATAATAAAAATCTCTTTCTTCCTTTTGTCGCAAAGGAAAAACCGGATATTTTTTGCCTGCAAGAAACAAAGGCTGAAGAATCACAATTGCCGACAGAAATTGCAAAGCCGCAAGGATATTTCTCATATTTTTCTCATTCAAAAAACAAAAAGGGCTACAGTGGGGTTGCTATTTATTCAAAAATTGAACCGGCAAGGGTTGAATACGGTATTGGTATTTCAAAATTTGACGACGAAGGAAGAATTCTTGTTGCCTACTACGACGAATTCGTGTTTTTGAACGTCTATTTCCCGAACGGTGGCGGAGGCCCTGAACGCTTGAAATACAAACTCGATTTCTACGACGCGTTCCTTTTGTTCGTTGACGGCCTCAAGAAAAAAGGAAATAAAGTAATTTTCTGCGGCGATGTGAATACCGCCCACGAAGCGATCGATCTCGCCCGCCCGAAAGAGAATGAAGACAACACCGGCTTTCTCCCCGAAGAACGCGCCTGGCTTGACGAGGTAGTTTCTCATGGGTATGTAGATGTTTACCGGGAACAACATCCGAATAAAAAAGATGTGTACACCTTTTGGGATATGAAAACAAGGGCAAGAGAAAGAAACGTCGGTTGGAGAATAGACTATTTCTTCGTCAGCAACAATATTTCCACAAAAAAAATATCAACAAAAATTTTACCGGAAGTATATGGCTCCGACCACTGCCCTATCTCGCTTGAAATAGAGAAATAATAAGAAAAACGGACGTTCTGCGATTATTGGCAGAATGTCCGTTTTTGTTTTGTTGTTAATCATACCCGATACGAGCTTCAAAATCGTACGGTATCGGTTCGTGTGTTTTTTCTCTAGCGTTTTGGCTGCTTTTCTCACTATTGTCGTCTACCTCGGGGTCTCTCGGATAGTTACTTTTTGAGAGATACCGAAGCATTTCATCCGTTTCGGAAAATTTGAACGTTCCGAGCGGTATTGTGGACAGGATATTTCCGTACATAACGATTTTATTGTTTTCCGAAAAGGACAAAATTTTTAACCCGACACGGAAATAACTTTTGTCTTCGCATATGGACACATCACCCCCGTAACCCCCCGGGTTGCTCTCAAGCTCCCCTTTTGTAAGTGAAAAAAGCTTTTTCTTTTCAACCTCTATCTTTAACCTTTCTTTCCAAAGTAATATTTCTTTTCGAGCCTCTTCAAGAACGATTTCCTTCCGCAGTAAAAAGAAAACCAGTATTCGCACCATTTCGTCTCTCAAAGGTTTCCATGCTTGTGACTTCATATCAACGAGTGGAATATTAATTTCCCCGAACCCCCTCTTTCCTCTCCACAAGCTGCCCAAACAGACAGATCGTTTACTTTTACAAAAAGTCAGATAATAAGGGTTCACCATTACGCACGGTTCTTTTTTAGAATTCCATTCGTCGATATGATATTCCCCGCCGGGATATCTGAATTCCAAGTTTTCAACGATCTCGTCAAATATCTTTTTTGTTACAGGATTTTCAATAGTCATTTTCTTTCTCATTTTTCAGGGTTTTAAATATCCTTACCCTACGTGGCGTCCTTCTGTTGATTATTATAAAAGCAAAACGGCTAAATGTAAACAAACTCTTACTCTTTTGCATTATTTTATACAAAATAACAATTATTGCTTTATTTTATGGCATATAGTATAATTCATAGTTGTAAGTAATTTACTACAAATATGGAAATTGAAAGAATTTTGGAGCAAACCAATCTTCGTCCGGAGGAGGTACGGATCTATCTTTCCGCGCTCGAACTCGGTGCTTCTTCTGCGAGTGATATTGCAAAAAAAGCGCAAATACAAAGAACGTACTTTTACGATCTTTCAAAAACACTGATCGAGGGTGGTTTTCTCAGGCGGTCCAAAAAGGGAAAGAAAATGATATATTTTGCCGAAAACCCCGAAAAGATCGTCGAAATTGAGCGAAAAAAACTGGAGAAGCTCGAAAAAGCAATTCCCGAGTTGAAGGCTCTTTACAACACATCCGGCAAAAAACCTCGCATCTCGTATTTTGAGGGAAGCGAAGGTATAGATCAGATCAATAATGATACGCTTAAACAAAAGGGTGAGATCGTCGGTTTTACGACTCCCCTCTTTGTAAAATACAAAAATGAACGGTTAAGCCGCGAATATATCACGAATCGCATTTCTTCTAAAAATCAGGTACGCGCGATCGGGGAAATGTCGAATGAAATACTGGCGTTGCAAAGGCGGGACAAAGAAGAACTTCGCGAAACAAGGATCCTTCCTCAAAAAATATTCTCATCAAATATCGAGATCGGAGTTTACGGAAACAAAATGTTTGTCCTCGACTACAAGCAAGAATTCGGATTTATTATCGAGGGCGCAGAGATAGCGAAAGTATTTAAAATGATCTTTGAAATCGTTTGGTCAAGCGGAAAAATTATTGATAAATAAATTCAAAATATTTCACAAAATATCTGAAAACATGTTTTATCCAAGTCGGTCATTTTTTTTCGACATCAATTTTGTCCTTTATTAAAGCCACCGTTTGGTGTGTCCTTTAAGGAAATTTACTTATCCACAGTTATCCACACTAAAGGACTTGTGTATAAAGGACATGAGTATATAATAATAATCAGATAGTGATTAACAAAATAGATTACCAAGGGAACCAAGTTTCCACCGCCACAACAATGGCAAACAATCTATAATATACATTATCAAAAAAAATCGCATTTGTTCTTTCCTCATAGTAAAAGAAAAAAATAAAATATACACCAAAGGCCGCTTCAAGCGGTCTTTTATTTTGTTTGACAAACTTCGCCGGTTACCATAGTCTTAAAATAGATTTGGTGTTTTTAAGAAACTTATCTGCAAAAGCAGGAAGGAGGAATTATGTCACTCGCTCGAGATATATTTGGAACAATTGAGTATCGGTATTCGAGATCTTATCCCTGTCTGACGGAAGGAAGAGCTGAAAAACTGTTTTATCTTACACATGGCGAAGGCCCGGAAAGTGTCCGCAAGGCTCTTCAAAATTTGGTTCGTGTTGGTTTGGTAAAATGCGTTTTACGTAAAGGTCCGGCGATTTGGAACATAGCCTATCGCAAAGGTTCACGAGGAGAGTTTTATCCGACAAACTTTTCTTTACGTTTAATGAAAGACCTAAAAGTGCGGGATTACTTCATGGAAAAAGGGTTATATTAACCAAAACGGGGCGAAAAGCCCCGTTTTTCTATTTCACCCCGTGTTTCTTTCGTATTTTTGTTAGTTCTTCCTCTTCCACTTCCGCCTTTTTCTCTTTCCCTTCTTCTCCTAATTGTTTGAGTTCCGTTTCCGGGAGTTTTATAAGCTCAAGTGTTCGTTTCTCAAGATATTCGGAGTTGTTCAATTCCGGATCTTCCAGAACTTCTTCTAATAGAGCGTGTAATATAAGTCCAAGTTTTGGTCCGGGTGTTTCATATGTAACTTCCATTATTCGTGTTCCGTCGATCTTTAGCATCCCCACAGACACCGGCGCCCTCATAGCTTCTTCGATCATTGCCTCGTACTTACGTAATCTGTAAGGTTTCTCAACCGGTCGTCCCATTCCGATGCGATCGCAAGTCCTTAGTTTCATGAGGTCCCATACGTTTTCCGCTCCAACGTTGGCAACGATCCTCCTCACCGCGGAAAGGGTTATTTTTTCGACATCTGAGAAAAACAGGTGATATTTCACCAAGGATGAAACGGTGTTGGTAAGTTTCACGGGAAACCTTAACCTTTCCATGATCTTTTTTGACACTTTTCCTCCGACTATATCGTGTCCGTAAAATGTCCAGTTTTTCTTCTCGTTTGACCACCTGCGTGTTTCCGGCTTTGATATATCATGCAATAATGCTCCCAACCTGATGTGTAACGGCCATTTATGGTTTGCTGCATGTTGAAGCGCTCGTATGTTGTGTTCCCAAACGGTATAAATATGACTTCCGTTTTGTTCCACACCAATACCCTTTTCCAGTTCAGGTATAATAAACCGAAGTAAATTCAGGTCATGGGTCAAAATAATGCCGTTCATGGCGTCGTCTGACATGATTATTTTCACAAATTCATCTCGAATTCTTTCACATGAAACACTACCGAGCTTATTAGAAAGTTCAATAACCGCCTTTTTTGTCTCATTTTCAAGAGAAAAACTAAGTTCAGTTGCAAAACGCGCCGCACGCAGAAGCCGCAAAGCGTCTTCATTAAAACGGTCTTCCGGCTTCCCTATCGCCCGAATAATTTTGTCCTTTATGTCATTTTGTCCTTCATAAAGGTCAATCAGCGTTTTGTTGGCTGGATCATATGCCAGAGCGTTTACTGTAAAATCACGCCTTTTTAGGTCATCTTCAAGTTTTTTGCTAAAAATCACCTCATCTGGGTGTCGGCTATCACTATAGACTGATTCAGTTCTGTAAGGAGTAACCTCCACGATTATTGTCGGCAATGAATCACTCTGAAGGGTTTCATGTGTAACACCTTTGTCCCGCCGGACGGGGTTTGTAACCACGTCCGAAACTTTTCGTTCGTCTTGTGTTTCATATGTAACAGTTTTGAGCTCGTTACCTGATGTTTCACGTGACACTATTTGAATATCGCTCGCGCGGCTCACTGGGCGTAGGGGCCAGTCTGTGGACTGGCGATGAAAACCTACGGTTTTCATACTTTCCCTTGTTCCATGTGTAACTCCAGCCTCAACAACAACCCCAACTGTCCCGTAACTGTTTTCATAGAACGTATGCTCAAAAAGGCTTATTATTTGTTCAGGAACCGCATTTGTCGTTACGTCCCAATCTTTCGGTTTTCTGCCTAAAATAAGATCCCTGACACAGCCGCCCACCAAATACGCTTCAAAACCCGCAGACTGAAGCGTCTCGGTTACACGCGTAACATATGGCGGAATTTGTGCGTTTAGGTTGTTCATATGTCAAATTGTAGCAAACTTTTGATATTTTGTGAATTTTAATGTAGTATATATCTACGCACCCATAGTGAAACGGATATCACAATAGTCTTCGGAACTATTAGTCCAGGTTCGAGTCCTGGTGGGTGCACTATTTGATTGATCGCGACCTCGGGTCGCTGGGGTTGAGTTGCCGGCTTGGGCCGGCGATGAAAACCAATGGTTTTCATACTTTCCTTTCAAATTAAATGAAATTTGTGAAATATGAATAAAATATATTTGGTCATTATTCACTCTTTGCCACTTTTTTCTGGTATTTTGCTCAGCTTTCTTTTCTGGCGGTCAAACATTTTGTTGCTCGGAATCTACTCCCTTTTTGTTTTTCTTCTCATTTTCTTCGGGAAAGACCGAAAAATTGAACTCCTCATCTTTATTTACGGCTGCTTTGCTGGTTTTATTATTGAAACGATCGGCACTCAAATAAGTGGTTATCAGAGTTTTACGCAGCCGGATATACTCGGAATCCCGTATTGGCTCGTCGTTTCATGGGGTTTTGGCTTCTTATTGATGAAACGGATTGGCTTAATTATTGGGTCTGGTTCACCTTGGGCAAATAAATAAAAAACATAAAAATTGTGGATAAAGTTTTATCCACAATTTTTATAGTGAAAACCGAAACCTCGTGATATACTAGCACTATAACTAATACAAAAAATGAGAAAAGACAAAGAAAAGGCTTTAAAATTAAGAAAAGAAGGAAAGAGTTATCGAGAAATAAAAAATGAATTAAGTGTTCCTTTGAGTACTCTTTCGGAATGGCTTTCACCGCACGGTTGGTCGAAGAACATAACCGACTCCTTAGTAGAAACCGCAAAAGAAAAAAACACTATTCGTCTTCGTTCCTTGAATGGGATTCGGAGCGAACACCTAAAAAACGCTTATAATGATGCACGAAAAGAGGCGGCTGAGGAATTTGAAATCCTAAAATATCATCCGCTTTTTATTGCCGGAATAATGCTATATTGGGGCGAAGGAGATAAAGTTACATATCATCATGTTAAGTTTACCAACACTGATACGGCAATGGTTAAAACTTACGTAAAGTTTCTAGTTGATGTTTGTCGGATACCTAAAGAAAAAATAAGATGTTCTCTGTTGTTGTATCCTGATCTCGATGAAGAACTCTGTAAAAAAAACTGGAAGGAGAAATCTGGTCTTAACGATATTCATTTTGGAAAGAGTACGATCATACAAGGAAGACATAAAACAAAAAGGCTGCAGACGGGAATTTGTTTGGTGAATGTCTCAAGTACTTATTTTAAACAAAAAATACTTATTTGGACGAAACTGCTAGCAGAGCAGATCGTCTCGTCGGAATATTACCGCTTTGGGTTGTAAAAAATATTTTTTTCAGTATACTTATAAATGCAAGAAAGAGATAAAATGGTGATGGATTCACATTTTTCCCGATTAGTGTATTTATATGCTTTTGCGTATACTTGTACAAAATTACACACTTGACGCGGGCATAGTTTAATGGTAGGACAGGACCTTGCCAAGGTTCAGGTGGGAGTTCGATTCTCCCTGCCCGCACAGGAAGAAAATACCGCCAGTTGGCGGTATTTTCTATTCTCAAGCCCTCTTTATTTCGCCATCTTTTTCGTGTATACTATAGCTATGGAAATCAAATCTGAATTTGAGTCGGCTCTTATACTGCATAATGTTCGTGAGTTCGTGATGGACAAGCGGAAATTCGACGAGTGTATCCCGGAGAATTTAAAGGAAGAAAGGGAATACGGATTTTTGGTTTCCGGACAGCGCAATTATTGGTTGCTCGGGAAATTTCCTTTGCATGAAAAGATAGAAGACGGCAGTGTTTCGGAAGATCCACGTGCCATCGTTAATATTTTCGAGGTGACACATTTTATCGATAATGGACAGATATATACTAAAGGAAAATATAAGATTTTACAGGTTGTTGGAGTGTAAAATGTCCGGTAATCCACACTTGTGGCTTATAAAACTGGGGATAACTAAGTGGACATGTGTATAAAGGACAGCTTTTGCACAAACGCGCAAGCATTCATATTTTGACCGATTGTCAATAAATGTGGCTATAAATAACAATATTTACAGTCTTCGTCAAGGAAAAATAAGGGAAATATAAAGGAAATAAATCGACGTTTCACGTGAAACGTCGATTTTGTGTATTTCATAAATAAGTGTATCATTCTCTTCATGTCAAAGACCGAAAAACGGAAAACCGGAGACTTGGGAGAGAAGATTGCCGGACGTTTTTTGGTGTCTCGAGGGTTTGAAATTGTTGGCTGGAATTATCTCAAACCATGGGGAGAAATCGATATTATCATAAAGAAAAAAAGTAAGATACATTTTATTGAAGTGAAGACGGTAAAAGTTCGGGGGGCAATAGCTCGTGTTTCACCCACCTCCGCTATTGCTACGGCGGGCAAGCAAGAAACAAAACCAGATTTTTTCTCAAAGATAAAGGCATTTGTCCTAGACAAAGAACCTTGTCCTGAAATGACTTTTACTATTAAGGAAGTTTCACAAGAAACCGAAAAAGAAGGTGTTGTTGATGAATATCGTCCGGAAGATAATTTGCATCCGTGGAAGCTTAAACGCCTTAAACGAGCAATTCAATCGTATTTGGCAGAAAAACGAATGTCTGAGGAAGACGATTGGCAATTTGACGCAGTTACCGTTAGAATTAACGAAGAAGAGAAGATCGCTCTGGTCGAATATTTGGAGGATATTATTTTGTAGTTATACAAAATATGTATATGTTTGGCTGTTTTTTAAAAGCGTGATTTTTTGACGGGTTTGTGGTAGAGTGTGTTGGTGGGACGAGGATTCTTTTTTTAAAAATTTAATATTTCGGGGCGTAGTATACCGGTAGTACGTCTGCTTTGGGAGCAGATAGACCGAGTTCGATTCTCGGCGCCCCGACTATCTGATTGATCGCGATTGCGAATCGCTGGGGCGTAGGGGCTGACCTTGTGGGGTCAGCGGCAATTCCACTGCGGTGGAATTGGGAATGTCAACAATTATTATGAATACACAAGAAACAACTAAATCGGAATATAAAATTCGCGACGGGGTTTTGGCTGTGTGGCGGCTTTCAGCGCCTCATCGGCGGACGATGATGCTTATGTCTGCACTCGGCGTTGTTTCGGCAATCGCGGGGGCGTTTACTCCCTATTTGGCGGGACGTTTTTTTGATGCGCTTGGTGCGGTTGCGAACGAACGATCTTCTTCTGTGTACGCGGCCATATTTTTTGCGCTTGGGCTCTGGTTTTTGGCACAAATTATTCTGAATATTGTGGGGTGGTTTCAGAATTACATGGGGTGGGGATTTCCTCAAGACATGGAGGTCACTTTTTACAGCAAGAACCTCGCGCACCTTCTTCGTTTACCGATGTCTTTTCATAAAGAACACCGACTTTCTGAAATTCGCGAAATTTATAATCGCGCCACTAATCGTACCATTTTTATAATATCCGAAACACTCAATATTCTTCCGGATTTGCTTTCTGTTTTTTTTGGCATAGTTATCGCCTTTACCCTTAATGTCACTATGGCGTTCGTGCTTTGTGCCGGGGCGTTTGTCTATGTTGTTGTGATTATATGGAGCGTTCGACACTCAACTGAAGATCAACGACTCGGGGTAGACCTATACAACAAAGCCTACGGACGCGCGGGAAATGCGGTGGCGCAAATAGACATTGTAAAAATATCTACCGCGGAGGATTATGAAGATTCGCGTCGTCTGAAAGAACTAAAAGAAGCTCGCGCCGTCTGGAAAAAGCTTGACGTGAAAGCGGCGCGACTCGACGCGTTTCAGAGGACGATGATTTTTGTCGTACAGGGGACGATTTTTGCGTTATCTGTGCGGTTTGTTGCCTCAGGAGAGATCACCCTTGGTACACTTATGGCGTTTAACGGGTATTCGATGATGTTTCTTTCTCCGATCGTTCGTATCGGACTTTCTTGGCAAAGGTTCCAGAATGGGTTTGTTGCTGCCGATACTCTTTATAGAGAAATTTTAGATAAACCGATTGAAATTTACCATCCGGAAAACGCGCCTTCCCTCATTGAAACAAAGGGCGAGATTTCTTTCGAGAACGTTTCATTCAGTTATTCCGATGGAGACGCGAAAATTCTTGATGATGTTTCATTTGTTGCGCGAAAAGGGGAGACAGTCGCGCTCGTTGGCGAGTCTGGTGTGGGGAAAAGTACGACGATCAGTCTTATCTCCGGTTTATATTTTCCGACAGGCGGCGCGGTTAAGATTGACGGCAACGATACACGCGAGGTGGATTTGAAAGAACTGAGGTCGCATATTGCCGTCGTGCCACAAGAACTGTCACTTTTTAATGACACAATTGAAAATAATATTAAGTACGGGACGTTTGACGCGACACACGATCAGGTTGTCGCCGCGGCAAAAATTGCTCAAGCAGACTCCTTTATTGATAAATTTTCGAACGGATACGAAACGATGGTCGGCGAACGCGGGGTGAAACTTTCTGTCGGACAAAAACAACGCGTTGCTATTGCACGCGCGGTGCTTCGCGATCCGGCAATACTCATTTTGGACGAACCGACGAGTGCGCTTGATTCGCGAACGGAAAAAGAACTTTCGGAATCACTTGAAAAACTCATGGAGGGGAGAACGACATTTATTGTGGCGCACAGACTTTCCACAGTACGAAAAGCTGATACTATTATTGTGATGGAAGAGGGGAAAATGGTTGAGTCAGGTTCTCATGAGGAATTGGTGGGGATAAAGGGTGGGCGTTACCGAAAAATGTACGAACACAATATCGGACTAAACGAATAAGTGAAAAAGAATATTCTTTTGTAAGAAAAGTTCTGTTCATTCGTCTGGTAAACTATACATACATGAAAGATACTGAGGAGCAACAGTTTTTGGAGGGTTACGATCTCTATGCAGATTCGATATTTCGGTTTGCGTATTTTCAAGTGTCAGATAAGGAGATAGCAAAGGATATTACACAAGATGTTTTTATGGAAACGTGGAAATATCTTGTTAGTGGAGGAGAAATAGAAAATATGCGAGCGTTTTTGTATCGAACGACGAGGAATCGTATTATCGATCACTATCGCAAGCATACATCGCAGTCACTTGATGCGATTCAAGAAGGGGGTATGGATTTTAAAGACGAAAGAAGCGGGGAAGTGTCGGAAGCGCAAATGGAAGCATTGCATATGTTTCGTTTACTTGAACAGGTTGACGAAAAATACCGAGAACCGGTTTTACTCAGGTATATGGAGGGATTGGGAATAAAAGAGATCGCGGAAATTTCAGGTGAATCGGAAAATAATACATCGGTTTTGATCCATCGCGGGATCGAGCAACTTAAAAAGCTTGCACACCTGTAAAGATAAAAATTATGCCGAAAAAAATAGAGGAACAATTAAAGATACTGCAAAAAACGGTTATGGACACCGAAGAGAAAAGCGCAATACGAAACGCTGTAGTTTCTTATACGCGAGAGAATCCGATTCTTGTAAGAAAACCGGATCACAGCCGTCTCCAATATGGAACGTCGGACACTATTAATAATAAAATAATAACAAAAACACGTATGACTATAGCTCTAATTATTGCTCTCTTGCTCAGTGGAGGAACATCTTTTGCGGCAGAGAGCGCTTTGCCGGGAGATATTTTGTATCCCATTAAAGTGAATGTGAATGAAAAAGCGCAAGAGATTATTGCTGTCTCGAATGAGTCCGAGACAAAAGTTCAAGCCAAGCTCGCGGGGCGGCGGTTAGAAGAAGCGGAGAAACTCGCAGTAAGCGGAAAACTAAACGCTGAAACGAGCAAGGATTTGAAAGCTCGATTCGAAGAACATTCAAATAAAGCAAAAGAATATCAAACAAAAGCACAAGAAGAGAAGGGGACCGGTGCAACAGCGAGCCTTGACTCTGATTTTGAGATCTCTCTCGGAATGCATGAGAAGCTTCTTGGAGATATTGCGAATTCAAAACCGGAGATGAAAGGATACATTGACGGAATTCTCGGAGGTGTTCAGATTCATCTAAAAGAAGCGTCGGATGATCGAACGGACTTTGAAGCGAAAGCATTTGTTGGGACAGGAACTGAAATGAAAGCCTCTGCCGAGGGTGCATTAAAAGCGGCGCAAAACAAGATTGATGAGGTGAAAAAATTTATTGAGCCCAAAAAAGACAGCTTAAACGCGGGTGTAAAAGCTGGATTTGACGCTCAAATGAAGGTTGCGGAGTCGATGATCGTGGAAGGGACGGCAAAAATCGAAGCACAGGAATATGTAAGCGCATTTGAACTCTTTAAGAAAGCATCACGCGAAGCACAGTCAGCAAAACTTTTTGTGATAGCGGCAGATAATTTGAATGTTCAAATTGAACATAGTAATGTTTTGAAAATAGAGAGTAAAACAGAGAGTAAAGATAACCCGCAAACGTACCAGACGGAAGAAAAAATACGCACAACGGAATCTATATCGGATGATCAGCCAGGCACTTCAAGTGAAAACGGAACAGTGCTGAAAGTTGAGGGCGGAGCTGAGGCTTATGCTGAAGCCGGAGGTGTTTCGGGGAGCGGCGGTTCTGCAGTCCAAATTGAAATATAAAAAAGTTTAGAACCCTCGTCAGCAAATTTAACGAGGGTTTTTGGTTCGAAAGAGCGCTTTATTGCGTTCGTGATCGGCGTTAAGAAAGTTATCATGTAAAAGCATTTTTTGATATACTGTAGGTATATTATGAAATCATCATTTATAATTGTGGCATTGTC